>Ga0310811_10002216_pt1 | contig 24229 bp, 25 predicted proteins | sample YCmetagenome_FD_207642 | JGI IMG/M metagenome (GOLD analysis project Ga0310811, IMG submission 207642) | Soil microbial communities from experimental microcosm in Duke University, North Carolina, United States - YC | ecosystem: Engineered > Artificial ecosystem > Soil microcosm > Unclassified ... | reverse complement strand
TGGACACGAGTGATTTGATGTTCATGATGAAACCTCCTGTATTCGTTATCGGATGCGAAACCGTTTCTTGCGTTTCGTAAACGCCGTCGCTGTGTGGCTGAGCCGTGTGCTGCGACAGTCGATGGAGGTAGAGTATACCCGTACTATCACCTTTTTATACCGATAGTTTGTAACAATACATTTCAACCTCGACAATGTTCGAACCAAGAGAGACCGGCAGGAGACACCTTTCACGGACCTGACACACTAAGCTCCTAAACTCCGAAGTCGAGCACGAACCGGCACTGCAGACCGTAACGAGGACAAGCCTAGGCGGTTCACCTTGCTCAGACAGCCGGCTGCAATGGCGTGCGCAAGCATCGCCGACCAGGCCACTTCAATTCGGGGAAACAAGATGAAAAAGAAACTGCTTTCGTATGGGGTGGCGGCCGCCAGCGCGCTTGTCTGCGTTGCCGCCCAAGCTGAGACGCTGAACTTCGGCATTATCTCGACCGAATCGTCCGCCGCGCTGAAGGAGCGCTGGGCGCCGATACTGCTCGACCTGCACAAGAAGACCGGACTCGATATCCAGCCCTTCTTCGCGACCGATTACTCCGGCATCATCGAGGGGATGCGCTTCAACAAGGTGCAGGTCGCCTACTTCGGCGCCAAATCGGCGATCGAAGCCGTCGATCGCGCCGGCGGCGAAGTGTTCGCGAAAGTCACCTATAAGAGCGGCGAGGCCGGCTATCACTCGGTGCTGATCACCAACGTGAAAAGCCCGTATCACAGCCTCGACGACATATTGAAGAACGGCAAGAACATCAACTTCGGCTTGGGCGACCCGCAATCGACATCGGGCACGCTGGTGCCGTCGTACTACATCTTCTCGAAATACAACATCAATCCGAAAACCTATTTCAAGTCCGCCAATCCGGCGAGCCACGAGGCGAATGCACTGGCGGTGATCAATAACATGGTCGATGTCGCGACCAACAACACCGAGATGCTGGAGAACCTGAAGGAGCGGCATCCGGACAAGTTCGCGCAGATCCGCGTCCTGTGGACCTCGCCATTGATCGCGTCAGAGCCGCTCGTGTGGCGCAGCGACCTGCCGCAGAGCACCAAGGACAAGCTGCGCGATTTTTTCATTAATTATGGGAAGACCGATGCTCGGGAAAAGCGGATTGTCGAGGCAATTTCCGGCTTTTCGGGCTTTGCCGCTTCATCCAACGAGCAACTGGTATCGATCCGGCAGCTCGATTTGTTCCAGCGCCGTGAGAAGATTGCGGCCGACACGCATCTTTCGGATCAGGACAAAAAGAGCCAGCTGGCATCGATCGATGCGAAGCTTGCGCAATTGAATGGCAGCAGCCCGGCCAAACAATGATGAGGGGCGGCGCAGCGCGGCAAAGCGTTGCCGCGCTGCGCTATGGTCTTTCTTGAAGCGCTCCGATAGGTCTTGTGCGCGTCGCACGCCTGTTAGACGTGTGTGCTGAACAAATGCCTCCCCTCATCTCTCCAAGGCATGAGCGGGAGAAATATCATGATTAGGCTGTTCGGCACATTGGCTTTGGCAACCGGTCTCGCGGGCTGCGTTGCCGACCCATATGGTTATGGCTTTTACCAGCCGGTGCCTGCCTACGCGTATGCGCCTGCCGGCTATTATGGGGCGCCGGCCTATTACGCCTATGCGCCCTACGGATATGTGCCATATGGATATGCGCCATACCGCTATGCACCCGCTTATTACGCGGTGCCGAGCTTCAGTCTTGGCATCGGCTTTTTTGGTGGTTACGGTGGCCATGGTCATGGCCACGGACACGGACACGGCGGGCACGGCAGTTACAGTAGTCCCCGTGCCATTCATGGCCACCATTGATGTGTCGGCTACCGATCCAGGCATGCGGCGTTACGATTGGCTGGCGTCGTCCTGCCGCACCAGCGCGACGATGTTCCCGATTCCCTGCCGCGCCATTTTCGTGTAAGGGCAAAAGCGTTCGGCATTGCGCACCAGTTCCTCGGCGACCATGCGTTCGACACCGGGCAATCGAATACGGGTATGCGCGGTCAAGATGAATAGGCCGTCCATCGGATCGCGGCCGAAATCGACGGTGACTGCTACCGAGGCGCCGGGAATCGGAATGCCCACTCGTGCTGCGAGCAGACTCAGCGCGCCATGAAAGCAGGCGGCGTAACCCGCCGCGAACAGTTGCTCCGGATTGGCGCCGCCACCCGGCCCGCCGAGCGCCTCCGGCAATCGGAACTCGACTGCGAGATTGCCGTCATCGGAACGGGCGATGCCCGACGCGCGCCCGTAACCCGCGTCGCCGCCTGTTACCGTGACAGTGGTCGAATACAGTGTCTGGATGTCTCGCCCGTAATACTTGTCGAGCAGCAACAGCGGCGGTGGACGCAATAGGGTCATGGCGCGCCTGGTCGGCTGGGGGCTTATTTCGCGGCTTGCGTCTGAGCGAACCACGCCTCGAAGTTCACCGTACCGAGACGCGGGTTTGCGCCCGGTACGAGCGTGTCGTCCTGCAACGCTGCGCCGAAATAACGAGCTTGTGCATCTTCGACGACCTTGCGCGAGTCGTGAGTCGCTGCGAGGAAACGTTGCACCATCTCGGCGAGCCGCACCCGTTCTGGACCCGCGATCTCCGCGATGCCGTTGCGGGGTTCGCCGACTGCAAAGTCCGCGACGGCTGCCGCCACATCATCCGACGCTATCGGCTGGAAGAACGCAGGGGACAGCCGTATGGTCTGGCCGTCGCTACCCGCTTGCGCGATGCCGCCAATAAACTCGAAAAACTGAGTCGAATGGACAATGGTGTACGGCACGCCCGATTCGCGGATCAGTTTTTCCTGAGCGATCTTGCCGCGGAAATAGCCGCTTTGGGCGAGCCTGTCGGTGCCGACGACCGACAGCGCGACGTGATGCTGTACGCCCGCGGCAGTCTCGGCAGCAAACAGATTGCGTCCGGACGTCTCGAAGAACTCGAGCACGGCGGCATCTTCGAACGACGGCGAATTAGCCAGATCGACAACGACATTCGCGCCCGTCAATGCCTCGTTCAGGCCTTCTCCCGTTATGGTGTTCACGCCCGATGCGGGCGACGCCGCAACGACGGCATGACCGTGCGCGCGAAGGTTCTTGACGACTTTACTGCCGATGAGTCCCGTGCCACCAATCACGACGATCTTCATGATGTTTCTCCAAGAGAGTGTGCGCGGTACGCGCGCAGCTGCAAATTTTTCGACATCCGCTTCGCATTGCCCGGCGAATGCGCGGCGTCTAGAGGCGGTTACTTCTTCTCCGGAATGAGAACGGGCGCGCCCTTGTCCTTCAGTAGTAGTACGATGAATTTGGCCGGTCGGGTTTTGCTTGCGTTGCGTCCGACCGTGTGAATATCGTTCGGACCTTCGTAGAAGGTCTGTCCGGGCGTCAGCGTTACTTCCTTGCCGCCTTTGACTTGCATCACGATCGTTCCTTCCAGTACGTAGACAAAACTGTGCGCATTATGCCGATGGACGGGGTCCGCGCCACCCGGCGGGTACTCGACGGCAATCATCAAGGCCTCCTTGCCCGGATAGTCGGCAAGCGGCTGCGTCATCAACGGTGTCACGATTGCGTCGGGCGCCGCGGCGTGGGCCACGCCCATCGACGCGCCCGCGACGACGATCAGAGCCAGAGCGATCTTTTTAAATCGAAGCATGGTGTGCTCCTGAGTGACGCGGCCCGCCCGCGCGGACCTAAATTGAATTGAAGTAAGAGCGAAACCCGTCCTCTCAGACGAGGCTCGTTCGGTCCAGACCGAGTGCCTCGTCCTTGATGCGTTGTGTCATGACTTCTCCTGGCTGTCGATGAGTGAACACCCTGCTTTGGGGGCGCCATGAGCGGCAAATGAGCCGTATGAAGTCATCGTACGTGGGCGCGGCGCGTCACGGTAGGGACGTGAACGGGCTCACAGTGTTGTCCGCGAGGCACCAATCGATGCGTTGAGGCGCGTGCGCGCCGGGGAGAGCTCGGCGTTCAGCCGTTGGGGTGTGCTGCCGCGATGCGTGCGAGTTTGTCAGGGTTGCGCTGCACGTGGATACGAACGATGCGTTCGCCGTCGGTTTCGAATGACTGTGCCGATTCGAGCTTGCCTTCGATAAAGCGCAGCAGTGCCCATTGACCGTTGAGCATCACGAACTTGACGCTGAGTTCGCTGCCATAACGCAGCGACGACGCGTAGAAGAGCTGCGCGATGCGTCGGCCGCCCGCCATCGGTTTCGGGAAGCTCGGGACTTTGCCGCCGCCGTCGCCAATCAGCATCGCGTCTTCGGTCAGCAATGCGTTGATCGCGGGGAAGTCGCCGCGCATCTGCGCCTGCGCAAACGTTCGCAGCAGGCGCAGATGCGTCTCGCGCGGCACCGCATAGCGCGGGCGTTGGTCGCGTAGTTGCGCTTTGGCACGGCTCACCAACTGACGGCACGCCGCCTCCGTCTTGCCGATGACTTATCGCGGGCGGAGCCCGTTAAAGACACGTGCGTCGTCGTCCATAAACTGATTTCCCTCTTGCGTGCGCGCGAATTTTCCGCTGCATCATCATTTAGGCTGTCACAACTCGTACCGCTCACACGTCTAGGACTCTGGAAAGGGACACAGCGGGTGTCTCTTCGCAAATACGGAGCTTTAGAATGCCAAGCACCCACCAAAACATGAATGCCTTCGATGACAAGGTCGTACTGATCACCGGCGGCGGCGCAGGCATTGGACGTTCGGCGGCAGTGATGTTCGGGGGGCGCGGCGCCACCGTTGTCGTCACGGGCCGGCGTGAAGCGCCGTTGCAGGCGCTGGCCTCCGCTCATCCGAAAACTGGCTACATCGTCGCCGATGTGGCCGCGGCAGCGGACGCCGCTCGCTGCGTCGAAGAGACCGTGGCACGCTACGGACGGCTAGACGTACTGGTCAATAATGCCGGCGCCGGCGCGATTTTGCCACTCGCCGCTGCGCAGTTTGAGCAGATAGTTGACATTTTCAACGTCAACGTGATCGGTCCGTCACTACTCGCGACGGCAGCGCTGCCGCACCTGCGAGCCGCCGGCGGCACGATCGTCAACGTGTCCAGCACGTTCGGGCACAAGGCCGCGCCCGCGTTGTCCCACTATGCCGCAAGCAAGGCCGCACTGGAGCACCTGACTCGATGCTGGGCACTCGAGCTCGCACCGCTCGGGATCCGCGTCAACGCCGTCGCCGCGGGTCCAACGGAAACCGCGTTCCTCAGCGAACGGATGCATTTGACTCCGGCGCAGATCGAGGAAGTCACGCAGCAGGAGAGGGCTCGCATTCCGATGGCGCGGCGCGGCGTGCCTGACGATGTCGCGACCTGGATCGTTGCCGTGGCAACGCCGGGCGGCTGGATGACAGGCCAAGTAATCTCCGTGGACGGCGGCCTAAACATCAGCTGACGATTCGTCTACCCGGAGGATTATCACCGTCACGGCGCCCCGGGTGGGCTGCCATGGCGGTAGAGCGGATATCGACGACGACTGGCCGCGGCTTGCTCGCAAGCACTGCATGCAACGCACCCGCATTGATCGGCGCTTTGTCGAGCGCCTTTGTCAGCATGATGCGCCGGCAGTGCCGATACAACACATAAAGCGCCAGTGCGATGCCGATCAGGATCAATGCCTGCCAGCCAAGATGAGAGACCAGTACAAAAATCATGTCGATCTGCGACGCGAACAGTCCGCCAACGGCCAGTCCGAACGATGCCCAAAGGGTGATGCCCGCGCAATCGTGAGAGATGAAGGAACGCAATCTGACCGCCATCGCACCGCATAGAGGCACCGCAACGAGCGACAGCCCGGGTACGAACCGCGCCACGATCAGGACCCGGACACCCCAGCGACCGAAGAAGCGCTCCGTCGTCCGGACGCACGTTTCGCGTGACGGCGACAGTTTGCAAACGGTATGAAGCGTGCGTTCGCCATACCGCTTGCCGCCCTGAAACCAGATCAGGTCGCCAAGCAAACCGCCCATCACAGCGGCGCCTAGCATCATCGCGAAATGCGACAAAGTCCACGACAAAACGTTTGTGGCGATCGTAATGCTTGCCCCAACCGTGATCAATGTCGGTATGACAGGCAATGGCAAGCCTAGCGAAGCGCCAAAAACATTCAGGAATACGACTAATACTCCGTATCGCGAGATTATTTCATGCGACAACATGGCGCTCTCCTCCTGGCTTGCCGGTACTCATCCGGAAAATCGTTTCATTGCGCTCTTTAACCGGGGCCTTTCAGGCTCGGCCACACACCGAGCCCGTAGCAGCCTGGCGTCGATATGCGCTACTTCGCGCCTGACAGTTCTTCCTCCGGGGGGTGTTTCGATTGCGGTAAAGCCTGTTTGACCGGGCCGGCGGTTTCGTTGACCTCCTGCCGATAGCGATGCACGTCCCGCGTGACAAAGCCGATTTCGCGGCTGGGAATATCGAACCACTCGGGGTGTCCGAAGGAACGGCGAATATCCTCCAGACCGCTTGTCCAATGCTCGCGCATCGTATCTTTGCTGAACTCGTAGTCCTTGTAGTGCCCCTCGAACGACTTGTTCTTGTAGATCAGGTGGACCACGTTCACCGCACTGCCATTAGCCGTTTTCTGCGCCTCCTGAAGCAAGGGGTGGGCAAGCCGCACCTTCTCCGGGATGTGCTCGAGCAGCGCCTTGATCATCTGCGCGTGCTTTTGATTCTGCGACATGAACGCAGTGATCGCTCGCGTACGGCTCGAATACTGGATGTCTTTGGTACGTTCGCTGATGTCCAGAAAGTCGCCTGGCAGCTTGCCTCGCGAGCTCCACAGATCGACCTGAAAAACGAGCGTGTCCTTATGCTGGCTCTCTTTGATAATTTCGGTGAGTGGGGTGTTGGAAACAAGCCCCCCGTCCCAGTAGAACTCTCCATCGATCTCGACGGCCGGAAAACCCGGAGGCAGTGCGCCGGAGGCGATGAAATGCTCGGGCGCCAGACGCATTATCGTATTGTCGAAGTAGACGAGATTGCCCGTGCGCACGTTCACTGCCCCCACGGACACGCGAATGTTCCCGTCATTGATGCGATCGAAGTTTGCGTATCTCAACAGCGTTTCACGCAACGCCGAGGTGTCGTAATAGCTGACCTGATCGGGACGTTTTCTGACGATGCCTGCGAATGGCTCAGGCATGCGTGGGGAGAAGAACCCCTCCTGACCTTCCAGCAGCGTGCGCGTTGCAGCCCACGCGCTGGTCCACCTGCGGCCCATGTCTTCAAGCCCCGGCCATGCCGGAATGTGCGCGCCGACGTGCGAGAAGACATCCGCCGGTTGACTGATCGTGTTCCAGAAGCCGCGCAGCGCCTCCACCCGATCCGCGGGTGCGTTGCCGGCGATGATCGCGGTGTTCAGTGCACCGATTGATATCCCGGATATCCGGGTCGGTTCCACACCGACTTCGGCCAGGCCTTCATATACGCCGGCCTGATAGGAGCCCAGTGCCCCGCCTCCCTGGAGCACGAGTCCGATTTCGTTATAAAAGGGCAGCTTCAGGCGCTGAGGCTGCTGTAGGGTGTTACGCTGGCTCGCATACATGTTGTCTCCTTACTGCATGAACCAGCCGTGGCTGACCACGATGGATTGTCCGGTGAGCGCGTTCGACTCGAAGCCAGCCAGGAATGCGACCGTGTTGGCGACATCGGCGAGCGAGGTGAATTCGCCGTCGACGGTCTCCTTCAACATCACATCCTTCACAACCTGCTGCTCGGAGATGCCCAGTGCTTTGGCCTGCTCGGGAATCTGCTTGTCGACCAGCGGCGTTCTGACAAACCCCGGACACACGACATTCGCGCGCACGCCGCGCGGGCCGCCTTCCTTCGCGACAACGCGAGCGAGACCGAGCAGCCCATGTTTGGCGGTCACATAGGCCGACTTGAGTTGCGACGCCTCGTGCGAGTGAACCGAGCCCATGTAGATCACCGCGCCACCTTTGTTGGAGGCGTACATGTGCCGGATGGCGGCTTTGGTCGTTAGAAACGCGCCGTCGAGGTGAATGGCCAGCATCTTCTTCCAGTCGGCAAATGCGTAGTCTTCGATCCGGTTGACTATCTGGATGCCGGCATTCGAGACGAGGACGTCGAGACCGCCCAGCCGGCTCACCGTTTCGGCAACCCCCGCATTGACCGCTTCTTCGTTGGTTACGTCCATCGCGATGGCGATCGCTCTCCCGCCCTTGGTCACGATATCGTCAGCGACCTGTTGGGCATTCGCGAGATTCAAATCCGCAATCACGATCGTCGCGCCGTCTGCCGCGAGTTTGCGCGCGCACTGCTCGCCGATGCCGCTTGCCGCACCTGTAACGAGTGCCACCTTATCGTTTAATGACATACGTCCTCCGTGAGCGATTACTGGTTAACTGCGAGTTTCAATGACTCGGCGGGTGCGAGATAGTCATAAGCCACCTCGCCGACATCGAGTGTGAGATTTGCAATGACGTGACGTGCGCCGATTACCTTGCGAACCGGCAGATCGGCGACCGATGCTAATGCGTGCGGATGCAGTTCGAGCGCGGCGGGCCCTTCCCACGCGCCGATGACATCGACATCGCGCAAAAAGAAGCGCACCAGCTCGCAAATGCGCACCGAGCCATCGACGTGCGGAATGACCTTGAGCAGATAGTTAGGCGTGTCGGCGAGCTTGCGGCGCTCGGCGGCCGTATCGAGTGCGCGATACTTGTAGCCCATCGTTGCGGTGGCGACACGCTGCGTACCGTAGTCGAGCGTGCCGAGCAGCGTATCCTTGCCATCGACGCGCAGTGTCGGTGAGGCGAGTTTCTTCGGAAATCCCCAGATTTCCCGTCCGCCTGCGATGGGCCCTTCGTCGTCCAGATACATCGCGTGCGTAAAGTTGGCGCGATTCCCCTCCTCGTCGAGAACGGAGATCACCTGGCCGCTTTCCGTGTAGTCGCCGAAACCCGACGAATCAGGCATGCGAATGAACTCGTAATGCACCACCGCGTTGTCGACCGTCAGGGGTTCCGGAACCATGGCCTTAAGCGCATTCATGTCCGTCTCGTACGAGATGATGAAGTACTCCCGATTGATGAAGCGAAAGGGCGGGCGCGGATAGGCCGGATTGTGTACGGGCATCGCAAAGGCGTTCTTGCGGATATCGTCTTCTGTCACGGTTCGTTCCTCGATTGGAGAAGTGCGGCGTAAGACGCATCGCGACAGCTTCAACTGTCGCGACCCATGCGTGCGCTCCCGCAAAGCAGTGAAGACTGCTGCGCGCTTTCGCACGATTCTTACGGTGTGGTGTTTCCTGGTTCGCTTCAGGTAGCGTGTGCGGCCACCGTCAGGACAAATCGTAGGCGTGGTGGTCGAGCGGCAGTAGCCCCGCGAAGGAGCTCAGTATGTTGTCGCGGCAGCAACAATCAAGGACAGAAGGACAAAGGGACTTGAGTGGGGCACTGCAGATCGAGTGCTCGGATGTGCTCGGTCATGTAGTCGATGAACACGCGGATTCGCGCCGGCAAATGCTTGCGGCTGAGATAGCACGCATAGTGGCCGCGATCGTCGGGCGCGTGCTGGGCGAGGCACGCTTGCAAACGACCCCCGCGCAACAGCCCGCTCACCTGGTAAGCCGCGAGTTGTGCGACGCCATGGCCATCGAGCACCGCTTGCAGGACGAGATCGGCGTCGTTGAAAGTATGAAGCGCCTTGGGGACAACCTTTCGGCTCACGCCGCTGACCTTGAATTCCCACTCGACAATGCGGCCCGAGACCGTCCAGAAGTTGATGCAGCGATGCTCGTCGAGCTCCTCGACCGTGCGCGGCAAACCGTGTGCGCTCGCATAAGCGGGCGACGCGCAGACGATCATCTGCATCGGAATGAGCTGCTTCGCAACGATCTGGCTGTCGTCCATCTTGCCGTCACGGAACGCGACGTCGACACGGTCGGACGTAAAGTCGGCGGGACCGTCTTTAAGCATGAAGTCGATCGCGATGTCCGGATAAGCTGCGTGAAATCCGTTGAGCAACGGCGCCACAATCTTGCGACCGAAGCCGGTCGTCGAACAGATGCGCAATTGACCGCGCGGCGGACCTTGGCGAAGTTCGCGCATGTCCTCAATCGCCTGAACGATGCGCTCTACACCCGGATGGCAGTTCTGATAGAAGAGTTCGCCTTCCCGAGTCAAGGACGTGCTTCGCGTGGTCCGCAAAAAGAGCCGGGCGTCGAGTTGCGCTTCGAGCTTCTGGACATTGCGGCTCACGGCGGATCGGCCGATGCCGAGCCGGTCGCCGGCTTTCGCGAAGCTGCCTTCCATCGCCACCGCAAGAAACGCAATCACGCCAGAGTAGCTGGTGGCAAAGCTGCTCGCGAGCGAGTCTTCGCTGCCAGCGTGTTGTGGTTGCGTAAAATCGGTCGAGATGAGCATGGGCTATACACCGTTCAGTTCACGAGTTAATGCGCATGCCTGCAGCATCGCTGCGGCGAATTCCGCCGTCATGCGTCGATAATCCGCGCGAGCGAGTATCGGATGAAAAGGCGGCTTGAGGTCTCGATGCAGCGCAAGAATGGCTCGCCTTTCGAATGGTTCGCCGTTCAGCTTGGCGACGGCAACGGGCGTTTTTTTTTAATTCCTCACTTATACACGTGCATTACAAAAATAACAATCAGCCCGGCGATGCGGCATTAGGAATTCCACGGGGCCCTAGCTGGCCCTCAGTTGCACGTAAGTAACTAATTTTGCGTTATCCGATCCATCCTCCATTTTGATTGTTGTCGAAACGGCAACACTATGCGTTCTGGCTAAGTCTTCTGCGCCCGGCGCAACAAGCTTACGATTTGCGTCGTGAGCGCGTATGCTTCGGACGTGCGCGGATTGATCGGACGAAAGCACAAAAAGCCTGAACCGCGGTGGGCGAATCACAAGCTAGCAAACTAATCACTGCTCTTTCGTGTTTCAACAAGTTTGACGAATCAACGGATCAACCCCATGGACAAATTGACGCCTCCCCCGTTGGCTGTGCTCGATAAATACAACGGGCCGGACTTTCAGGGGCTCTATACGGGCACCGTGCGCGTGACGGGTGGCGAGGCCGAACACGGCAGAGCGTCCGGAGTCGTTCGTTCAGACGATGGCAGTCTCGAGCTCGACCTGCGGTTGCCGGAAGCCTTGGGCGGCGCCGGCGGCGGCGCGAATCCCGAGCAGTTGTTTGCAGCCGGCTATGCGGCCTGTTTTCACGGCGCGTTGACGCTGATTGCCGCCAGAAACGACATCCCGCTCGTCGACGCTGCGGTTGACGCGTCCGTTACGTTCGGACGCGACCCGGTAGACGGGATGTACATGCTGCGAGCCGACATCAGGATTCATTTGCCTGGTGTTGACCGGGCTATCGCCGAACAGCTTGTGCGCAGCACCGAGCGCGTTTGTCCGTACGCCAAGATGGCGCGAGAAGGGATCGTCAATGTGGTCTCGCTGTATGTGGAGCCGCCCGAGCGGTCCGAATCGACTACCGCGACGGGATGGGTCCAGGGTTAATCGTCGGCTTCCTTTACGCCGCACTCCCGCAACATTTCGCGTAACTGATTGATGACCGGAAATACCTCGTGGTTGCAATCCTCGCCCTGCCTGTCGTGCGCCTGCTGCTCCAACTCGACGATCTTGCGATCTTCCTTGAAAATCCGCTCGGTGAACCAGACCAGCAGCGGCCATGCTAGATCGAGGAGCGCGGGAATGGCCGGCTTCCTGACCGACAGCAGGCCAAACGTGCGATTCGTGCGCTGCTTCTTGTCGAGCGGTACGTAGACGATCCACAGGTCCATCACGGTTTTCGCGTTGGCCGTGACGATTTTCAGGGTCTGATAGGGATACTGCGTACGGATTGTCATGATGTCGCCGGCATTTTTCGCGTCGCTATTACGGCGCTCGCCAAAGACAAGCGCTTCGCCGAAAGGCTGCTTGCCTGCCTCGCGCGAAAACGTGTAGTCGACTTCGACCCAGCCTTCGCTGTGCCGCCGCCCGAGCGAACGGGCGCGCATCTGTCCCATTTGCCGTCGATGCAGGAACTGATGGTTCATGTCCATCAGGTTCTCGTGCATGAACGAATAGTGACAGGCGACTTCGCGGCCGAAACGGCGTGTCTTGAACGCCTTGTCGGCGACGGAGCCGAGGGACGGAAAAATTTGTGAATCGGCGCGGGCCGGATCGCCCGGGAACACGAAGATCAGTCCCTGCACTTCGCGGCACGGGTATGCGCGCACGCCGTTGGGCAGACGCTCGCGCCCGAGATAGGGGACGTCGGTACAATGGCCGGTGCAGTCGTAGGTCCAGCCGTGATAACAGCAACGAATCGACTCACCGTCGACGACGCCCTCATGCAGCGGTACCTGTCGGTGAGCGCAACGGTCTTCAAGGGCGAAGACCGTCCCGGATACCGTGCGTACCAGCACGATCGGGTCCCCGGCAAAACGTACGCCGTGCGCTTTGCCACGCCTGACTTCGCGCGACCATGCAACCGGATACCAGTAGTCCGGGTGAATGTCGACGCGGCGAAGGTCGCGTACAGACGGATTCGTATCGGTACCGTCGTTGCTGCTATCCGCTTGCGAAAGTGCCTGCATGGTCGATGCATCCTTGCTTGTTCAAGTGTGGATGGGGTGCCTGCGCAAACGTTTCACCAGGCCGCATGTCTAGCATGAACCCACAAGCGATAGCTGACGAGCGCGCGCGGCTGACAGAACAGGCGTTTCATACGATGGATTCGTGTAGGCAGTAATCCGAAGTGCCGAACTTCGGATATCGATACAGAATCACCGAATTAGTTTCGGGCTGCTGCGCCTCACCGGCACAGTCGTCGATTCATTTCGTTGCCGAAAAAGAACAGGCAATCTAAATTTCCATATATATTGCCAGAATATCTGGGATGGACAACCGACTAAAGGACAAAATGGACCTAGTTGCTGCGTCGCGCCCTTGGGATGCACGTCTCGCCCGACGGCTTGTCACGCCCCTCAAGGACACCTGGATTACCCCGAATCACCTGACAACCCTCAGACTCCTGCTGGGCCTCGCGGGCGCGGTATGCCTCGCGCAAGGGGACTTTTGGCCGACTAACGCGGGCGCCTTGCTAATCGTATTGTCGAATTTTGTCGATCACGCAGACGGCGAACTGGCACGAATCAGCGGTAAATCGAGTGAAATCGGTCATTTTTACGATCTGGCGAGCGATGCGCTTATCACCGTCCTGCTATTTGCGTGCATGGGCAAGGGCATTGCGGCCCAAGGCGGGAAAATGGCAGTGTCGCCGACGCTGCTCGGCGCAATAGCGGGCGTTGCCGTAGCGCTGATTTTCTTTTTGCGTATGCGCATCGAATCGCTCGCAGGCAAGGCGGGCACCAGGCAGTCGTCCGTCGCGGGCTTCGAGACTGAGGACATCCTGTATCTGCTTCCGCTCGTGACGTTGAGCAGCGGGATCGAATCGTTGCTCATCGCGGCGTCGGTCGGCGCTCCGTTGTTCGCGCTGTGGGTGACCGTCGACTATTGGCGCATCGTGCGGCGTGCCCAGCCGACTTCGGATACAACCGAAGCCATCTCGACGACGGCGCACGCCCACGATGACCGCGCGCGGAACGCCGCGTCCGCGTCATTCCATCAGCACCCCGCAGCCGCCGGTGCGGCGCCGCCCGACCCCGACCTCGCTGTGGCCGCGCGTACGTGCCAACTGGACAATGCCCGCCTGCGGTCTGACTTTACCCGGCAGGGCGCGTTCCTGTATCTGGACGAGTTCCTGCCGGCTGAAGTCATTGCGCCACTGGCAGCGTGCGCGCGTGCGCTGCTCAGCGAAGTCAATCGCAACTACTTGCCCGGACATAAACAGGGCGGCAGTGTCAGCCGCCATACGATCGACCGCCTCGCGCCGTTCGTCACGCAACTGTATCGCTCGAAGGCGCTGATCGAGCTGCTGGAACAGACCTGCGGCGAGACGCTGCTGCCGTGTCCGGACAACGATCCGCATGCTTATGCGCTCTACTATTACACCCGCGCGGGCGATCATATCGGCTGGCATTACGACACGTCGTACTACGCCGGCCGCCGCTATACGCTGCTGCTCGGCGTGATCGACGACTCGTCGTGCCGGCTCGACTACGAATTGCACACGCGCGATCCCGACGTGCCCGACGAACCCGGCTCGGTGCAGATTCCGCCTGGGGGGCTGGTGTTTTTCGACGGCGACAAGCTGCGCCATCGGATCACTCCGCTTGGCGCGAACGAAATGCGTGTGTCGCTGACCTTCGAGTACGTCACCGATCCAGGCATGCGGCCGTGGCGTCGCTTTATCTCGAACATGAAGGACGCGGTCGCGTACTTCGGCTTCCGGCAAGTATTCCGGCAAGCGATGCGCGGCCGCAGGGGTGACGACGCGTGACCCGTACCGCGATAGTCCTGCTGTCGATCGGCGCCGCCCTCTTTGTCGCGCTGCTCGCGTGGCAGGGCTTCGACTCGGTTGCTTCGACGCTGAGGACTGCTGGCTGGGGGCTCGCGCTTGTCGCGGTGTTTCATCTGCTGCCGCTCACGCTCGATGCGGCAGCCATCACTGTGCTGTTCGACCGCCGCACTACGCGTGGGTCGATGCGCGATGCGCTTCTTGCGCGCTGGGCGGGCGAGTCGGTGAACAGCCTGTTACCCGCGGGGCAAATCGGCGGTCCGGTGTTGATGGTGCGGCACCTCACGCAGCGTGGCGCACCGATGTGCGACGCAGCCGCGGTGATCACCGTCAGTACGACGATGCAGGCGCTAGCCCAGCTCGTATTTGTATTATTCGGGCTCGCGCTTTTCGGCGCGTACGCGGCGCAAGGCGCGCTCACGCACTTGCGCATGCCTACGTTCATCGCGACGGCGGTTCTTGCGGTCTTGATTGCCGGGTTCTATTGGACCCAACGGCGCGGGCTGTTCGGGCGGATCCTGAGAATAGTGTCAAAGGCGTTCAGCAAGCGCGATTGGGCCGAACTGACGACGCACGCGGACGCCGTCGACGCGGCCGTGCGCACGCTGTATGGCAAGCGCCGCAGGGTCGCGGCGACCTTTGCATTGAGTTTGGCCGGCTGGCTGGTCGGCACGGGCGAAGTCTGGCTCGCGCTGCGCTTTCTCGGCCACCCGGTCGGCTGGCTGGATGCCATGCTGCTCGAAAGCGCCGGACAGGCGATTCGCGGAGCGGCCTTCGCGATTCCCGGCTCGCTCGGCGCGCAGGAAGGCGGTTATGTGCTCCTCGCGCCGCTCGTTGGGCTGTCCGCCGAAACCGGGCTCGCGCTATCGCTCGCGAAGCGGGCGCGCGAGATAGCGCTCGGCGTGCCGGGCATCCTGTATCTGCACTGTAGTGAACGAAACTGGCAAAGACGACGCGCGCCGCAGACGCCGTTTGCCGATTGATAACATTTTTTTGCCTGGAGGAGAAAGAATGCGAGCAGTCATCCTTGCCGCAGGTCTCGGCCTGCGTCTGCAGCAACCCCCCAATGAACAATTTCCCAAATGCCTGTTACGCTTGGACGGCATGACACTGCTCGAGCGGCATCTGCAGATGCTCGACGCAGTGGGCGTGACGGACATCGTGCTGGCGCTCGGCTTCCAGCCTGAACAGGTCGAAGCCGAGTTGAACCGACTCGGGCGCCGGCCATATCCCGAGATCGCGCTGAATGCGCGCTACCACCTTGGCAGCGTGCTCACCGTACACACGATCGCGGACGCCCTGACGCGCGGCGGCGACGTGCTGCTAATGGATGCCGATGTGCTATACGACGAACAGATCCTGCGTGCGCTGGTCGCAGGCGACAACGTCAACCGGCTACTGATAGATCGCGATTTCGAAGCGGGCGACGAGCCGGTCAAGTTGTGCGTGCGGGACGGCGTGCCAGTCGAGTTGCGCAAACAGATCGCCGTCGGCCTCAGCTATGACACGATTGGCGAATCGGTCGGGTTTTTCCGCTTCCGCGAAGCGACTGCGCGCCGCCTCGCTGAGATCGTCGCCGACTATGTAGAAAGTGGCCGTTCGAACATGCCGCATGAGGAAGCGGTGCGCGACCTGCTGCTCGAAGGCGGCCATGAGTTCGACATTGCCGACGTGACGGGCGCGCCGTGGATCGAGATCGACTTCCCGAACGATGTCGCGCGCGCGCGTAATGAAGTCCTGCCGCGGATCCAGCGGCTCGTGGGAGCGATACGATGAACGCGCGCGAACTGCCTGTCCTCTGCGCATCGCGTACCGCGCGGTTGCGTCAAATGCTTCTCAGTCACGAACTCGAATTCATGATGGAGGCCCACAACGGCCTCTCCGCCCGTATCGTGCGCGAAGCCGGCTTCAAGGCCATCTGGGCGTCGGGCCTCGCCATCTCCGCGCAATACGGCGTGCGCGACAACAACGAAGCGAGCTGGACCCAGGTGGTCGACACGCTCGAATTCATGGTCGACGCGAGCGATCTGCCCGTCCTTCTCGACGGCGACACCGGCTACGGCAACTTCAACAACGTCCGGCGCCTCGTGCGCAAGCTCGAACAGCGCGGCGTCGCCGGCGTATGCATCGAAGATAAGCAGTTCCCCAAGACCAACAGCTTCATCAACGGCGAGCGTCAGCCGCTTGCCGAAATCGATGAGTTTTGCGGCAAGATCAAAGCCGGTAAAGACTCGCAAACCGACGATAGCTTTTCGATCGTCGCGCGCGTCGAGGCGCTCATCGCCGGCTGGGGCATGGAAGAAGCGTTGCGGCGCGCCGAAGCCTATCGTCAGGCCGGCGCCGACGCGATCCTGATTCACAGCAAGCTGTCGCGCTGCGACGAGATCGTGCAGTTCGCGCGCGAATGGGCCGGCCGCGGGCCGCTCGTGATCGTGCCAACCAAGTACTACAGCACGCCAACCGAGGTGTTCCGCGAAGCCGGCATCAGCGTCGTAATCTGGGCGAATCATCTGATCCGTGCGGCCACCTCGGCCATGCAGGCGGTTGCCAAAGAAATTCACGCCAACGAGACGCTCGTCGACGTCGAAGAGCGCATCGCGCCCGTCAATGAAATCTTCCGGCTGCAGGATGCCGACGAATACTCGGCAGCCGAAAACCGCTACCTGTCGGCGTCGCGCGCCTCTGGCGCTGCGGTGGTGCTGGCGGCGAGCCGCGGCGCTGGGCTCGAAACGGTTACCGCGGATCGCCCCAAGGTGATGCTGCCGATCGCCGGCAAGCCGCTGTTACGCTGGCTGGTCGATGCGTTCAAGAAGCATGGCGTCAACGACATTACCGTCGTGGGCGGTTATCGCGCCGACGCCATCGAGACCGCCGGCATCAAGCTGGTCGTCAACGAGCGCCATGCGCAGACCGGCGAACTGGCGTCGCTCGCCTGCGCCGTCGACGCACTTAAGGCCGATACGGTCATCTCATACGGTGACCTGCTGTTCCGCAGCTATATCGTGCGTGATCTCGTCGAAAGCGCAGCGCCGTTCAGCGTCGTGGTCGACTCTTCGCTCGCCGAACCGGTCAATCGCAGCGTGCGCGATTTCGCATGGTGCTCGGCGCCGGACGATCGCGGTCTCTTTGGCAACAAGGTCGTGTTGCGCCGCGTCTCGAGCGAGTTGCAGGACGCCGCCTCAGGCGCCACAGAACTGCCGTACGGACGCTGGATCGGCCTATTGAATGTGCGCGGCGCCGGACGCGAGCGTCTGCACGCGGTCTTGTCCACCTTGCGTGAGCGTCCTGATTTCGATTCGCTGGATATGCCCGCGCTGCTCAACGCGCTGATCGAGGCGGGCGAGTCTATCGAGGTGCAATACGTGCACGGCCATTGGCGCGGCGTCAACGATCTGGAAGACTTCCGCCAGGCCGGCGATTTTGCGCACGCGCAAACGCCGCTCGCTTTCGGTACGGCGGCACGCGGAGCAGGGCAATGATCGAAGCCGCACAGTTCGTCGAGGCGGCGCGTGAGCGCGGCTTCGACTGGTATGCCGGCGTGCCGTGCTCGTATCTCACGCCGTTTATCAATTACGTCCTGCAGGATCCTTCGTTAAACTACGTATCGGCGGCCAATGAGGGCGACGCGGTCGCACTGATTGCCGGCGTCACGCTCGGCGCGCAGAACGGCCGTCGTGGCATCGCGATGATGCAGAACTCCGGGCTCGGCAATGCCGTGAGCCCGCTGACATCGCTGACGTGGACCTTTCGTCTGCCGCAACTGTTGATCGTCACGTGGCGCGGCCAGCCGGGTGTCGCCGACGAGCCGCAGCACGCGCTGATGGGGCCTATCACGCCCGCTATGCTCGAGACGATGGAAATTCCGTGGGAGACCTTCCCGACGCATGCCGATGCAATCCGTCCGGCGCTCGATCGCGCGATCGCTCACATGGATGGGACAGGCCGCCCCTATGCGTTCGTGATGCAGAAGGGCAGCGTGGCGTCCTACGACTTGAAGCAAAGCGGCGGCGCCGCGCGTGGCGTCCCGTGCACCCCGCATGCGCGATGGCGCGGCGTGGCGCCGGATGCTCTGCCCACGCGCCAGGCCGCGTTGCAGCGCGTGATCGCCCAGACGCCCCCTGAATCGACCGTGGTGCTCGCGTCGACCGGTTTTTGCGGCCGCGAACTGTACGCGCTGGACGACCGCCCGAATCAGTTGTACATGGTCGGCTCGATGGGCTGCCTGACGCCGTTTGCCCTCGGCCTGGCGCGCGTGCGTCCGGATCTGCACGTGGTCGCGCTCGACGGCGACGGCGCCGCGCTGATGCGCATGGGCGCGTTTGCGACGCTCGGCGCCTACGGCCCGGCCAATCTCACGCACGTGCTGCTCGACAACGGCGTTCACGATTCGACCGGCGGCCAGGCGACCGTATCGCCGCAGGTGTCGCTCGCGGGGGTCGCGGCCGCATGCGGTTATGCGTCGGCTGTCGAAAGTGACGATCTGGTCGTACTCGACGAACTGTTCGCGTCGCCGGCGCTCGACGGTCCGCGTTTCGTGCGCGTTGCGATTCGCCGCGGCACTTCCGAAGGCTTGCCGCGTCCCGCCATGACCCCGCCCGATGTGAAGACGCGTCTGATGCGTCACATCGGCACTGCTCAAGGACTCCAATAATGATGCTGCTGCTCAATCCCGGCCCGGTGACGTTGACCGAACGCGTGCGCCAGAGCTTGCTGCAACCGGACCTGTGCCATCGCGAAAGCGAGTTCTTCGATCTGCAGGATGAAGCGCGCACGCGCCTGCTGAACATCTACCGGCTCGACCCGCACGCGTGGCAAGCTGTGCTGATGACCGGCTCGGGCACCGCCGCCGTGGAAAGCATGATCGCGTCGCTGGTGCCGGAGAACGGCAAGCTGCTGGTGGTCGAAAACGGCGTGTACGGCGAGCGCATGACGCAGATCGCCAGCCAGTACCGCATCGCGCACGAGGCGCTCAAGCATGACTGGATGCAGGCGCCGGATATCGAGAGGATCGCCGCACGCCTCGACGCGGATGGCAGTTTTACGCACCTGGCGGTGGTTCATCACGAAACGACCACGGGCCGCCTGAACGATCTGCGGGCGTTGGCCGGGGTGTGCCGCGGGCGGGGCGTGCGGCTGCTGGTGGATGGCGTCAGCAGCTTCGGCGCCGAAGCGATCGACTTCGCCGATCGCAGCATCGCAGCCGTCGCGGCCACCGCGAACAAGTGTCTGCACGGCGTGCCCGGGGCGTCATGTGTCGTGGTGCGGTGCGAGGCGCTCGTGAAGGCGGCAAGCCGTACCTATTATCTGGATCTGCGCCGTCTTGCGACGCTACAGGATCAGCGCAATACGCCGTTCACGCCGTCGGTTCACGCGTATTACGCGCTCGTCGAGGCGCTGCGCGAACTTGACGAGGAGGGTGGCTGGAGCGCGCGCCACGCGCGTTATGAGGCGCTCGCCGAACAGGCGCGAGCAGGTCTCGCCGAGCGTGGCATTGACAGCGCGCTGCCGCCGCAGCTGTCGTCGGTCGTGCTGCGTGCGTACCGGCTGCCGGAAGGCGTATCGTATCCGCAACTGCACGATGCACTGAAGGCGCGTGGTTTCGTGATCTATGCGGGGCAGGGCGGCCTGTCGGCGGCGCTGTTTCGCATTTCCACCATGGGCAATATTTGTGCGGCCGATGTCGATCGATTGCTGCAAGGGTTCAGCCACATTCGGCGGTGATGGTCGCCGCGTCGGGTCGCGGCAATCGGATTTGTTTTCGATGGCTCGGGAATTGGCGAAGCAGGGCGTCCCCGCGAATTGACGCGGGTCGGGACAAGAGGTGGACATGTGGCACCAATGGCTGGCGCTTCCTCTCGTGATAGGCGGGATAGGCATGGTGTGGTGTCTCTATACCGGCCGGTACAGGTGGATGTACGTTTGGATCGCAGTGTGTTTGCTGGCGAAGCTGCTCGGAGCGGACAGACTGTGACGCTAGCCAAGCGAGCTTAGGTAGCCATGCGCTTCGGGCGGGGACCCTGCGACCCTACCAGCGCATCGGATGCGCACCGGCGGTCTCGACGCCCTAGCACAGATCGCGCGGCGTCATCGACGGTGTACGTCATCAGAACGCCTTTACTGCGTGACGAAACATCTGCGCACCAACGGTCAGTCCGATCGCCAGGAGCGGTACCCAGGCATCGGGCGCCCCCATCGTGTGCAATGTCGCCCAACTGGCAACGCACCATGCTACCGGCACGACGAATAGCAGCGCCGTCCCGCGCCCTGACGCCATCAACACCAGCCCCAGGGTCGCAATCGCTGTCGGGTCCGGCATAATGCCGAAGACCTCCGCCGTCCGTATCGATCGCCCTAGGATCCGTCCGGCGAAAGGATGCAGCACCAGCGCATAGAGGAAAAGGCCGAGGCCGACCAGGCCCCGCGTCGACCGCTCAAACGCCCAGCACAGCCGCCTTCCTAAACCGACCAGCAGCAGAGCCTGCAGCACGAAGACCGGCGCCACATAGGCGGCCGCCCAATTGATGGCGGCATAGCTCCCCCACAGAAAGCTCCAGGCTACCCAGCCCCAGGCCAATGCCAGAACACCCGACACAGCCTGGCTCGACCCAGGACGCGGCCGGAACAAGCAAAGCAGAATCGCACCGCCGGCTAGCAGTGCGAGGACCTGTGCCGGCCATAGCGCGTCGTTATGCCGCTCGATCAGCCGCCAGTAGGTGCGGGGCGCAAAAAGAAGAAAGTCCTCGGGGGAGTAGCTCCACCAGCGCATCACAGGTCCCGCATATAGGACACCATGCGCTGGCGCATCGCCGAATCGGGCAGCGGCTGCGCCGACGCTGCCACGTTTTCCCGCACATGCGGAACCTGGCTCGTCGCTGGGATCGCTACGGTCACGGCCGGATGCGAGATGATGAATTTGAGAGCGAACTGCGCCCAGCTGGAGGCGCCCGCCTCTGCCGCCCAGGCTGGCAAGCGCTTGCCCGACAAACGCCGCAGCAGCGCGCCTTGCTGAAAGGGGCGGTTGACGATGACGCGCATTCCCCGGTTCGCCGCCAGCGGCAGAATGCGCTCTTCCACTTCGCGGTCGACGATATTGTAGGTAACCTGAATGAAGTCGAGCGGCTGGCGGCGCATGATGTCCTCGAACAGATCGTGACGCCGTCCTTCCGAAGTCGTGATCCCGACGTAGCGGACCTGCCCCGCGGCCTTCATGGCGAATAGCGTTCGAAGATGTTCTTCCCAGGCCAGGAGGTTGTGCACCTGCAGCAGGTCGAAGCGCGGAATCCCCCACGCGCTGCGCGACTGCTCGATTTGGGTCGGGCCCCGCTGACCCGACGAGGTCCAGACCTTGTCCGCCGCGAACAGCCCTGCCGGCCGGCCAAGCTTGCGCAGACCATACCCGATCACCTGCTGCGAGGAGCCATACATGGGCGAGGAGTCGATCATCTGACCGCCTGCTTGGAAAAAGGCCCGCATGACCGCCGCGCATTGATCGCGCAGCACGTCGTCCGTTCCGACGTTAAAGGTGATCCATGTGCCCAGGCCAACGCGAGCAAGCGCTTCTCCGCTCGATGGGATAGGCCGCCTCGCCGACGCACCGGCCTGCGCCCAGTTTTTGCCCGGAATCGTGGCGGCCGCCGCGGCCAGGGCGCTTCTGAGGATGGTTCGTCGTTTTGCCTGCATCATCTCCAAAATACTCCTTTGGCGAGGGCGATAGCGGCGCATAACCCCACTTGCAAACGGTCGGAAACGTGACGCTGGCAACACTCGATCTGAGCCAGGACGATTTCGGAATCCAGCGTGTCAACTATTTCGGCGTTTGCCGGATGAAGGCGAAAACGTAGGGTGGACAACCGAAGGATTCGGCGTACGGTCGCCCCGCCGGGTATTCTCTAGTGCCTCATAAGCGATGAACAGCTTGCATACGGCCTGCGCGTGCACACAGGTGTGGAGGTGCTCGCGGAAGTGATGGTCACAAAAGTGCTGCGCCACATCGGCAAGCAGATGCAAGTGCATACTGTCGCCCCATTGCGGGACGAGAAGAATGACTATGTCGCTCACGGGTTGCTGATCCGGCGCATCAAACGGAATTGGCGAAACCGGCCGAACGTACGCGGCCATGGGCTGGCGCAGCCCGTGAATATGGCCGTGCGGCAGCGCCACGCCCTGGCCCAGTCCGGTCGAGCCTAACGCTTCACGCTCCGCGAGGCCTGCAGTGATGGTCGCCGCTGGCAGCCCGCAACGTCGTTCAAAGAAGTAGCCAAGCTGTACGAATAGCGCCTCCCGGTTAGATACGTCCAAACCGAGCAAAACATGATCCTGAGAAATCAATTGGGCCATGGTGTGCGTTTCCGCGGCGGTTGCATCCGGCTCGCGGAGCGCATCGGTACTGGGTCTGGACTCCGCCTGCATCACGTTGCGCCAGGCATCGGTAGGCGTGTCGGGGATCTCAAGCATGCGGTCCACTTGGGCAGCCGGCGCCAACAGCGCGACACGCTGGATCGCGTGACTGACTTCGGTCTTCGGCAGATAGAGCGATAGCCGCAAACGGTTGGAATTGCGCAGGGGCGCGACGCGAATGGTCCATGGCTGATCGCCGCAGTCGCGGATCAGCGCCTCGCGTAGTGGCGTGGCGTGTTGCGCATCGAGCGTGACATGCATGATCACATTGCGGCACCGCTCGCGACGTGACCCGTGCGGCGACGGCTCGCCCGATTTGTGAATAGCCCGCAGGCCCGTCAGTGTGTGTGCCATATCGACCTCGCCGTCAACTTGTTTCATAAGACTATCCCAAACGGCGTAAATGTTGCGTAAAAGTTGACTGCGCCGGATGAAAAGTGACTTAGTTTCGTACTACGTCGTAAACAAAGCGCTCCTACTAGAGACACGGGACATTACGTTCTGAGGGGCTCGGCGCAATCGGAAAAAATATAGGTCGTTTATAGCGCCCCTTGGAGATTTTACGCCGATTTTAGATGCCTCCTGTTATTGTCCCGCATCGTCACACGCGCATTCCGCTGGAGATATCTCATGTTTGAAATTGGAAAGGACTACACACGCGAAGACATTCACATGGTGTGTGGTGGTAACAAACAAGCCTTCTTGCCAACTCGCCACGGTAAGGTGGTAGCTGCCTGCCTGCGTGCCGATCTCAATCCGCAAGCGCCTGAAGTCATCATCTGTAACAGTAGCGCTTCAGCGCGTGCCGCAGGTAGGACACTCGCAACGCAAGCCGAGGCCATCCCTGTATTCATTAAGCGAGAGACTGACCGCTTTCGTTACGTGGGCCACTTCACCGCAATCGGATCTCTGACTGCGCCTCCCGATTGCGCGCCATACGCCCAAAACAGCAGCTTCACGGCTGGGCAGATTTCGCGCGTGGTCAAAATGCGACGCTGCTAGCCTCCCTGAGACACGGATTTGCGTCGCGTGGCCGATGCGTCTTGGGCGTTGCCTAAGCACTCGGCGCTTGCGGCGGGAAGGTCATCCCGCGACCGTGACGAGCGGCACGGCCAAGATTGCTGAAATTGGCAGCTACGTATCGACGGGACGTTTCAAGCTGAAAACCATCATTAGGATTTATCGATGTCAGATTGGTACAACGAATGCGGGCGACCGCTATCGTCGGACTCATGGCTGGAAGCCCACCATCGAGCCAAGCTACCCGAGCGCACGAATTTCGCGAAACGCATCGCCGAGCGCGCACCGCGCCGTGTCGTCGATCTCGGTTGTGGTCCAGGTCTATGGCTTGATCTTTGCGCGGGCCTGCTCGACAAAGACTGTGAACTCTT
>Ga0310811_10002215_pt1 | contig 24236 bp, 20 predicted proteins | sample YCmetagenome_FD_207642 | JGI IMG/M metagenome (GOLD analysis project Ga0310811, IMG submission 207642) | Soil microbial communities from experimental microcosm in Duke University, North Carolina, United States - YC | ecosystem: Engineered > Artificial ecosystem > Soil microcosm > Unclassified ... | reverse complement strand
CGGCGATTCAATTGAGTCTCTAGTGAAGGCTGAGTTTTAGTTTTCCAGAAACAGTTACAGAACCTTTACAGAAAAAGTTGTCGTTTGCAGAAGTTCCTTCACCAACTGCATCGGTCATTGACCCATTGATGGTTTCCTTGTAATCACCGCCAATCGGACTGGTGTCTGAGATGGTTTGAGTTGACAACCCTTGGAAATAAAACTTTAAATTGCTGCCGTTGGCGACTTCTGAGTCATCAAAGGAGATGTTCAAAATTTGAAAATTGTGTTCGGGCTTGGTCGCCAGCCCTGTGACGTCACTTAACGTTCCCGACGAAATGTCATTATCACCAAATTTGATACTCATGATATCCGAAACGTTCACCAAAACATTGGTTCCCTTTAGCACAGCAAAATGCTTGCCGTCAGTTGCCAGTTGAGCATCTTTCGGGAAGCTATTGCTCGGCCAATAGCCTTGTGCGTGTTTGTCTGACGCTAGAATCTTCAGAATGTCCTTCGTGGCATATTGTAATTGTTTTGGAGCGGCAGTGACTGTGGTGATACCGTTATCATTTTTGGCGCTTTGTTTATACAAAGTAAGATGTATTGAAATGTTGAGAAAGGACGACTCAGTCGATTCAACTGCATACAATTGGGATACTTCACTGGAAGACAATGCGCGGTTGTATAGGCGGACACCGTTAATTAGCCCAACATAGTTATCTTGGCCATTATTGGCGTTCTGACCGATGGTCAATGGCCCGGAATTGGTGAAAATACACGAGGCAGCGACTGACGCATCAAGAACCCCGTTCACATACAAGTTCTTGTTGGTTCCGTCAAAGGTGGCGGTAATGTATGCCCAATCACCGGCGTTTATGTATTGAGCCGAGGTAAGAATGGTGGCATCAGCATAGGTTAAAAAGCCGATTTGCCTTTGATTGGAAGTGCCCCACGTGAATAGCTCGAAACCATTAACCAACGTTTTGGAAATGATTCTTGGATTGTCGGTTCCTCCGGCACCAAAATTGATCCATGCACACATTGTTAATCTATTCGTAACTTCCAGAGAAGGCGAATCGGCTGCAAGAATATACTCTTGATCCCCATTGAATGCGTAGGCAGAGCCAGCATCGCCAAAAATGTTAGTGGTTAGTGTGGCGCCGTAAACCACCCCATCATTATGGTTGCCACTCGCATCGTTCACATTGCCATCAAACGGGTAATACGCAACTAAACCGTTGTCGAGAATTGTTTGGGCGTTGACACGCAAAAAAACGACCGTCGTGATGGTTAAAATTGCGATGAGTGTTTTTGTTGTTTTCATATTGTTTTTTGCGCTGGACGCTTATTCCAAGACCCGTGTCATCTGCGACATTTTATTGTTCGAACGGTTCCTCATTCCCGGTAAGGATAGACAAACCATCAGCACTTTAAGTTAAAGCTTTAACAATCATCGTTGGAAACGCAATTAAAAGTTTAGTTGGCCGCACACATTTGCCCTTTCCGCCCACGCGTAGCGGCAATTGTGAAACGTCACGCCTTTAATCCCCAACTGACGGCAGCCTGTGGGTGATGAGCTTGAATGCGTATGGCCAGTTAACTACGCGCTGGATAGACCAACCAGCCTGTCGCCGCCCGATTAGCTGCCGTTTGCAACCAATTCCGCTAGTTCATACGGTTCATTGATTATTCCAACACGCCAGATCCCGTCACAAATAAGTTCTGGCGCATCTGGGCCATGCAGTGACAAGAGGGCAAGAAATTTATCGGACAGAAAATGGTTGCGATAGATTCACCTGATTCTTCACCTAAAGTTACACCTGACGAGCGGTGAAAGGGCGGTAAATGGGCAATAGCCGGGCAATGAATGGGCGGTCGAAATAATGGCTTGAACACCTGTAAAATCAGGTTAAGGTTGGCCTTGAAACAGAGTGTGTTAGGTTCGGAGTGGTAAAGCTTCCTCGTTCGATTCCGACCCTCGCCTCCAAACCTAACCAGTTGGAACTGTAATGGTTTGGAAGACTTCCACAGATGAGTGCCAGCGGAAGTGCCAGCAAAATTTAACTCTGGCCTGCCCTGCGTAACTCCCACCTGCTCCCTACCGGAGTCGAGATCAACCGTCGTAACCTCATCACTGTAAACACAGTTATGAGAAAACGATTCAGACTCTATAAAAGAAAAGCAGGCGGACGTTATTACATTCACGACGAGGTGACGGGCAAACAGGACAGCTTGCATACGAGTGACCGTGCCACCGCCGTTCGCCTGTTCCACTCGAGGCAGGAAGCCGAACAGCAGCCCGCCGTGAACCTGCAAATTGCCCGCGCGTATCTGGTCGCGAGCGACCCGCAAATCGCCACCCGTAACTGGCAGTTGGTAATGGACGAACTGGTGAAGCTCAAAAAAGACCAGACGCAACACCGCTGGCAGACCGCCATCAAGGACAAGGCTTTTGACCTGATCAGGCATCTGCCGATTCTGGAAACCCGGCCCGAACATTTTCTGCGCGTGCTGGAAGGGGGCAAGGTTTCGACCAACGTCTATTTGCGGCGCATCCACAACTTCGCCTTGGACATGACTTGGTTGCCGTGGCCGGTGCTGGCCAAGAAACGCTGGCCAGTCGTTGAGTTCAAAGAAAAGCGCGGCATCACGTTGGCGGAACATCTGTCCATCGTCGCCCGCGAAAATAATCTCGAACGCAAGGCGTTCTATAAACTGGCGTGGCATTTGGGCGCGTCGCAATCCGATCTGGCGTGTCTGGAGGCGGAGAATGTTGATTGGGACAACCACATCATCAGCTACGAGCGGATGAAAACCGACACGGTGGCCATCATGCGTTTTGACGAGGATATGGCGGAAATACTGCGCGACCTGCCGGGGAGCGGACCGTTATTTCCGTATTTGCGCACTGTCCGCGCGGGCGATCGCGCCACGGAGTTCAAGCAGCGCTGCGATGGACTTGGTATCAAGGGCGTGTCTTTACACAGTTACCGATATGCGTGGGCCGAACGAGCGAAGGCGGCGGGCTATCCCGAACGGTATGCCCAGGTTAATCTCGGACATAACAGCAAAGCCATGACGCGGGCCTATTCGCGCAAGGCCGAGGTGGAAATGCCATCGTTGAGCGAATACGAACGGCAACAAAAAACCATCATCGGAAGCCATGAAACCGCGCCAGTGACGCAGACCGTCGCGGCATAAGGAGGACATCATGCAACCTTGGCAAATAAAGGCGCTCGAATTTGAAACGTCGGCATTGAAAAGTCTTGATGGATTCGTCCATGAATACGCCCTCTATTTTTTCGTCGGGGCGATCTACCTTTTGCTAGCCATACTGGCGTGGGTATTGAGTGGAACATCGCGGCGAAAAGGGGGAAATCCACGCACCGCGTCCGGCTAGCGATTATCATTCGCCTGCCCGGATTTTCGCCGCCGCAATCGGAACCGCCCTTTGACCCATTCCCGCCGCATTGGAAATCACCGTATTGTGATTATGACGACCATGACCTGGATTGATCAAAGCAGGCGAGCGGCGACGCGGAGTTTGCGAGCCACCGTCTCGTCGCGCCGGCGGTCGCCACCGCGTAGTAAATTCGCCAGGTTGTTTTCCTGTCGAGTGGGCAAACTGTCGGGCAAATTTCTGCCCCGCCATTATCTGATATGGACGAATTTCAGAATCAGTGTTCTAATTCGAGTTCAACTGAAACAGCCATGAAACGATTTTTCATTCTCTTGATGTCGGGCTGGCTTCTTTGCCCAACGATCAATTACGGCTCAGAGACGGCGCAGGCGCGGCTGTATTGCGAGTCCCTGCGCTTTCAGCAGGGCACAACCTTTGGCGGCACCCTGGACTTGAGCACCATCGGTGGACCACCGTTCAACGGCGAGTTGGCACCGTATTCCGGCAATACATGGGGCAGCGGCTTTGCGTTGTATTATGGCGGCTTGGGCAATATTTATGGAGTGATTTATGTGGATTTACCTCCAGAGGTTGATGCGAACGGCAATGGCTTCGATGATTTCTTTGAAGCTGCACAGGGTGTCGGCACCACGGTCACATCGGGTTCTTACAGCACCGACATCAGTTCAGGCACCGTTACCGCGACTTGGAGCCGGCCCGCCGGTTCCAAAGATGGAACATGCCAGCTTGACTTGATTGATGATACTTTCGGAGATTTGGGCACTTACACCTGCCCGTTCACGCTGCTGGAATATAGTGGCCCGCTGATCTACACGCCCGGCTCCGACACCGTTTCGGCGACCATCAGCCTGATTCAGGCCGGCAATTCCGCCAGCACATTGCGGGGGCCGGTGACCTTCGTCAAATCCTCCACTGACCATTTCAATACCCTGACCAACCAACCTGGCGTGTGGACGAACACCGCGTTGCAGACGCTTAATTTTGACAGCGAAATTATTTCACGGGCCATTCCGACTTGGCCCACCAACTACGCGGGCTACGTCTATTTTGCCGATGGTGATCCGACCACGGCAAATTCAGACTACCAATTGTGGGTGCTCTCCATTGACGATGCGAATGATGCCAACGCCAATGGCATTCCCGACTTCAGCGACGACCCGGCCAGTGTAACCCCGCCGCGCACGCCCTTCCTTTCCCTCGCGCTTGGCAAGACCAATCTGCTTTTAACAATCAGCGGCAGTGTCGGTCACACCAATCAAATTCAGGAAATCGACTCTCTGAACTTGACCAACTGGCAAACCACGCTGTCGTTTCTGCTGACCAACGACCCGCAGGTGGTTTCCCTGCCGCTGCCGGTTGGGATCTCAAGATTTTGGCGCGTGGCGGCGAAGTGAGCGGGAGGTCGGCAGCGCGGAGCTTCGAGCCGCCAGCTCGCCGCGTGCTGGTCGCTACCGCGAAACGGACTCGCTGGCCGGCGTTCCCTTGGCTGATGAATTCCCGGAATGCCTGGCCTGTTTGCGCGCGTTTTTGATACGCCAATGCCGGTGGATGGCAGCCACCACCTTATCGAGCCAGTCCACATCCGCCAAGTTCCGCGCGAGCAGATCGCGAGAATAATGCTTCACGCAATAGCGCTGCGGACGTCCAAGCGGTTTGATCAAGCCAACTCGTGACAACGGTGGAATGATGTGCGGAGCAACACCCAAAGCTTTGGCAACCATTTCCTTGGTCATAGTTACCGGGAATTGCTCCAGCGCCTGTATTTTCAATGGTGAATCGGTTGTCATACATTTTCTTTGTTTAAAGTGACGTTGACGGCGGCAATGTGGGTTTTCAGCGTCGGGGCCAGACGACGATCCACCGACTTCGCAAACTTCAACTCATACTTCTGAATCAATTGTTCCAGTCGCTTGAGGCCGCTGCCCAGGAGCACCACGTCGCCAACGGCAAAGTGAAGCAGTAATTTTTCCGGTGGCGCATCTGGCTCCTTTTCCAAAGCTGGATTGGAAATTCGCTGTGAATACAAGAATTGCGCATAAGGCAGAAGATAACTGATGCTGTCGTCGGCAATTGCCTCCAGCGCGGCGACGGTGGGATCAATGCCGAGACAAGGGTTGTCGCGGATGCTAGACCCGGATGGATTTTCGCTGGTGTTCTGTTGCGGTGAATTCATAGCTACTCCTTTCGGCGGTTTTGATTGAAAGTGATTGGGCAATGCGCTGGCGGAACCGTTTCATAAAGCGATTACCCCGCTGCAAAATGGTTTGGAGGAAGTCCCTTTGCGGCATGACCTCAACCGCCGCCAGCCGCGCACTGGTATGAGTGACGTGCGAACGCAATCGTTCAGCATCGTCAGTGAAAATCTGACACCTTTCGCGCCCGCGCGAGATGCTGACGTAAAATTGTTCCTGATTGATGGCGGGCAGCGAACGCGACGAGGCGACGAGCAAAACTTCATCCACGGTCTTGCCTTGGGCGGCGTGCGACGTGACGGCGTAGCCGTGCGTAAAGGTGCGATAATTGGCAGGAATCACCCGGCCGTCGGCCAGCAAAACGGAATCACCTTGAACGGCTTTGACCTCAACCAATTCACCGTTGACGAAGTGCTTGCGCCCGGCCACCGCGTTGGCTTGCAGCAATAACTTGTCCCCGACGGCGATTTTGAATTTCCGTCTCTCCCCCACATCGCAGAAGGCGGAGCCCTGCCCCAAAGGAAAAAAAGTTTCGGTGCCGTCAGCGCGTTGCACTTTCAGCGAATCGTTTTCGACTGCGACCACCGTGACGGTTTCATTTTTATTAAAACCATGGCCTCGACGATGAAAATGGATGGCCATGCCGGGACGATATTGCCGTGCATCACGCTTCTGTGCGTCCGTCCACGACAAGGAATCAAAAACCTGAAATTCTTTTTCTTCACCAGCCAGCCGCCCCGACGCTTTCAGCGCGGTGCGGACTTTTTCCGTCACCGCCTCGATTTCCACCCAAGTGGGCGCGACGAGCAGCGCAGATTTGTTTTCCAGCAGCGCTTTCAAATATGACTTCGCTGCCGAGTCGTGAATGTTGCCGTCTGAAGATTCTGCCACAGCACCCATGCGTTCCAATTGCGCGAACGATTCCACGGTGCGTTTCTGTGCCGCCAGTTCCACGGCCTTGCGATACGCAGCTTTACGTTGCCGCCGGATGGCCGTCAACTGGCCGGATTTGAAATTGGAATGCCGTTCCAAAATCCGCAGCGCATCGCCACGCGCAACCGAAGCGTGCTGCCCGGTGTCGCCCGAAAGAATAACGCGTGTGTTATGCGCCAGATCAAACAGGCGTTTCATGTCGTCCATTCCCACCGCCCCGGCTTCATCCAATACCACTAATTGCCGTTCGGTCAGAACCGGCTTAGACAGCATGAGGCTTTGCAGTGTCTTCGCCTCGAATCCTTCTTTGCGCAAAACTTCAGTAGTTGCCGCCGTTGGCGCGCAGAACAACGGTTCAATCTTCGCCTCCTTGCAGGCGGCGACCAACTCGCGCAAGGCCGTGGTTTTGCCACTGCCGGCCAGACCGCGCAGGCCGGTGATGCGGTCACTGGTGCGCAACACATGGTAAATCGCCCGGCGTTGATCTTCGCCCAGCCAATCCGCAGGTTTGTAGCCCGGATGCAACGGCGCAACCGAATCGCAGCCCGCATTGACCGTCTGGATTAAATCCAGTTCCGTAGCCAGAATCTTTTGCGTCGAGAACCCGCGTTCGGTTTTCACCAAATCCGGCAGATGTTTCACCGCCCCTTTCAAATCGTCCAAATCCACCGCACCCAGGCGATGCGATAAGGCCACGCTCAATAGCTCATGTTCCGGCACCACCGACTTGCGCTCGAAGACATGGGCGACCGCGTGGTTCAAAACCTGATTTTCCACCAGTGCAATGCGCGGCAGGCCCGATGGACGAGCCGTCTCGCGGAGTGTTTGCAGCGATTGCCGTTCATCGGCTGACAGCTCCGACAACTGCCGCTCGCGGACTTCGGCGGTTGAAATGCCTTTGATTTTTTTCGCCCGACTCTGATGCACCGCATGGGAAATTTCGTCGTTGGAAAGTTTGCGCCCCAACTTTGCTTCCATTTCCTGCACTACCACGTCGCGCTGCTGCGCGCGTTTGGAAAACCGTTTTACCACCACGTCACTGACACCCTCGATGTCAAAACCGTGCTTGGCCGGGGTAATCCGATAGCCGATTTGTTGCACTCGTTTCGCCAGTTCATTTCGATAAACTGCCGTGCCGTAGCGGATCGCGTCATACATGCCACGCGCTTCCAGTGCCTTCCAGCACTTCTCCGTCTGATCGAACGTGGCGTTGAACACTGTGAAATGCGTGTGCAACTGCGGATCGAGCGCGCGGGAACTGTCATGCACGAACGACGCGGCCACGAGATTGCCGGTGGTCCGATCCGTCCGGCGGCCCTGTTTTCGCACGCGCGCAGCGGCAAAGGTTTCGAGTTCGCGAAACGCAAGACGTGCGGCCACCTCATGCGCTTCAACCAATCGCTGGTCATCCAACGTGACCGCCAAAATGGAAACAGATTTAGGTGCGGAACAGGTGAAATCATAAAATACCCGGCGCTGGCCTTCCTTCTGGCTCCGCTGCGTTAGTCGCTCACCATCATGCGGATTTTCATTTTCGCAGAGCGCATGAAATTCGTCACGCGTGACTTCAGCCTTCAATCCCAGCCGTTCTGCGCCCACGCCAATCCACTGGCCTTGCCGGATTTCCCCGGCGGCGTAATAATCGTTCTGCGCCAGATGCTCGTCAAAATACTGCTCGGCATCCGTCAGATTTTTATGTGCAACCGCCGTAAACATAAGGGTCATTCTATCAATTGCTCAACCGGCTTTGTTTCATTTTGAAACAATCGTAATTTTTGCTTTTCATCGTTCGGCCATTTTAACCAAAGGCAGAACGGCAAGGGTGTCGCAACGACACAACTTGTGGTCTTCGTTCCGAGCCACGGAGCGGTGAATCTGTTTAACTTGACAACTGCCAGCTTAACGGGATTTTTTCTCTTCAAAGTGTGTCTCAAACACAAAATGCGATTGGCCGATAATTTTTCCATCCAGCACCAGCCTGTCCTAAATGGCGGCATGAGTTGTGCGGCGCGTGGCACAAAATGAACGAAGCCACCTTTTGTCATTTTGCTAAAAACTCTGGCGGGAATTTGTGTAATCTTTACACAATTTTTTCACCTCTCGTTCGGTGGGTATTGACCAATCACGGCGACCGCGATGGGTTGAAAGAGACCGTGGTTAAATCGTCAGATAATCGCCCGATTGGCTGTCGCCGTTGCGGTGGCACAATAATCAACCGACGACCCAAAATCCCTTTCTGCTTTCCGCCCACGCAATCCCTTTGCTACCGTTCGCACCATGCCGAAGCGGGAAGTTCAGGATTTTATTTCGCATTGGTCTGCGGCCAGCGCGTCCGAGCGGGCCAACTCCCAGCCGTTCCTGCTGGATCTGTGCGACCTGCTCGATGTGCCGCGTCCCGACCCGCACCCGGCCAACGGCTATTTCTTCGAGTTCCCCGTTGTCGAGCAGCACCCGGACGGCACCACCAGCAACGGTCGCATCGACCTCTACAAGCGCACCTGTTTCGTCCTCGAATCCAAGCAGTTTCAGGAAGCCAAGGCCAAGGCGTCACAGCTTGAACTCGCCGCCGAAGAAGCCGGCGTGCTCATGCGCAAAAAAACCTCGCAACCCGTGCGCGGCACCGGCGCCTGGGACGATGCCATGATGAAAGCGCGTGGCCAGGCCGAGCGTTACGTCCGCGCCATTCCTGACGACAACCCGCCGTTTCTCATCGTCGTGGATGTCGGCCATTCCTTCGAGGTGTTCGCAGATTTCACGCAGGCCGGCAAAGCCTACCTGCCATTTCCCGACCCGCGCACCTTTCGCATCCGGCTCGCCGATCTCGCTGACGAAAAGATTCGTGAACGTCTCCGGCTCATCTGGACGAATCCCGCCGCGCTTGATCCAGCGAAACGCTCCGCCGATGTTACTCGCGAAGTATCCGGTCATCTGGCCGAACTCGCCAAATCCCTGGAATCGGCCGGCCACGAACCCGACCTCGTCGCCCAATTTCTCACCCGCTGCCTGTTCTGCATGTTTGCCGAGGATGTCGAGCTGCTCCCCAAGCACAGTTTTACGGAAATGCTCGAATCCCTGCCGACCAACGGCGAAGGCTTCGTGCAAAAAGTTCGCACCCTGTTCGAGGAAATGCAGAAAGGCACGGATTATTCCGTCGTCCTCAATCGCAAATTACTTCGGTTCAATGGCGGCCTGTTTGAGAATTGTTCCGTCCTGCCCATCAACGGCCTGCAACTCGGTTTGCTCAAGCAAGCCGCCCGCCAGCATTGGGGCAGCGTAGAGCCCGCCATCTTCGGCACGCTGTTGGAACGCGCCTTGAATCCCGGCGAACGTCACCAGCTTGGCGCGCACTACACGCCCCGCGCCTACGTGGAACGTCTCGTCTTGCCGACCGTTATCGAACCGCTCCGGGCCGAGTGGGAAAATGTCCGCGCCGCCGCCCTCACCCAGGCCCGCGCCGGCGACCTGAAGAAGGCCCGCGCCGAGGTGAACAGCTATCATGAACGGCTGTGCAAAGTCACCGTGCTCGATCCCGCGTGCGGCTCCGGCAACTTTCTTTACGTCGCCTTGCAGCATCTCAAAGTGCTGGAGGGCGAAGTGTTCGACGTGGCCGCGCAATTCGGCGACACGTTCAAGCTGGAATTGGAACGCCACACCGTTGACCCGCATCAATTTCTTGGTCTCGAAATCAATCCCCGTGCCGCGTCCATCGCCGAACTGGTCTTGTGGATTGGTTATCTGCAATGGCATTTCCGCCTGCACGGCAAACGCACGCCGCCGGAACCGATTTTGCGGGCGTTCAAAAACATTCAGTGCCGCGATGCCGTCCTCGAATACGACGGCGAGTCACAACCTGTGACTTGGCAAATGGCGCGCGAAAATCCCGACCTGCCGGGATTGCCCGGTGAAGTCCGTGCCCAACTCCGTAGCAGCCGACGTGAGGAGGCTCAAACTCAAATCGGCAATCGAAAATCGGCAATCGAAAATACGGTCATCACCGTCTGGGATCGCAAAAGCACCAAGGCCGATTTGGTGACGGGCCGCGCAGTGCCGGACGAAACCAAGCGCGTGCCGTTGCTCACTTACGCAAACCCGCGCCCAGCGCAATGGCCGTCGGCGGATTTCATCGTCGGCAATCCGCCATTCATCGGCACGGCGCGGATGCGGGAAGATTTGGGTGACGGCTATGCCGAGACGCTGCGCGCCACTTATCCCGCCGTGCCCGAATCCGCCGATTTCGTTTTGTATTGGTGGCACAAAGCCGCCGAACTTACGCGCACCGGCAAAGCGAAACGCTTTGGCCTCATCACCACGAACAGCTTGCGCCAGACCTTTGCGCGGCGCGTGGTGCAGGCGCAACTGTCGGCCACGCCGCCGCTGTCCCTGCTGTTTGCCATTCCCGATCATCCTTGGGTGGACACGGCGGAAGGCGCGGCGGTGCGGATTGCCATGACGGTTGGCGCGGCGGGTGAACATCCCGGCGAATTGCTGGAAGTGGCCGGCGAAGAGCCGCAGCCCGACGGCTCGGAAATTGTTACGTTCAAGTCCCAGTATGGAAAAATTTCCGCCGACCTGACCACCGGTGCAGATGTCAGCAGCGCGGTTGCCTTAACCGCAAATGATGACTTGAGCTGCCCAGGCGTGAAGCTTCACGGCTCCGGCTTTATCGTAACGCCAGACGAAGCCAAAGCACTTGGTTTTGGAAAAATTAAAGGGTTGGAAAAAATCATCCGGCCATATCGCAACGGCAAAGACCTAAACGACACTCCGCGCGGCGTCATGGTCATTGATCTTTTCGGCCTGACAGTTGATGAAGTTCGCGAAAAGTTTCCAGCCGTTTTTCAGCACGTTTTAACTCGCGTAAAGCCGGAGCGCGACACCAACAACCGAGCAACTTATCGAGACAACTGGTGGATTTTTGGTGAACCACGTCGTGATTTTAGACCAGCGCTTGCCGGGATTCGTCGTTACATCGCCACGACAGAAACATCCAAGCATCGTTTCTTCCAGTTTCTTGGCGCAGAAATTTTGCCGGACAACATGGTCATTGCCATCGCTCTGGATGACGCCTTTTATCACGGCACTTTGAACAGCCGAATACACGTGATTTTTTCGCTGACGGCTGGTGGAAGGCTTGGCGTCGGTAACGACCCGCGTTACAACAAATCACGCTGTTTCGACCCGTTTCCATTCCCGCTTTGCGGCGAGGCGGAGAAGGAGCCCATCCGCAAACTGGCAGAGCAATTGGATGCGCACCGCAAAGGCGTGCAAGCCCAGCACGGCCTCACGCTCACCGGCCTTTACAACGTCCTCGAAAAAATTCGCGCCGGTGAAAAACTCACCGACAAAGAAAAATTGATCCATGACCAAGGGTTGGTTTCCGTCCTGAAACATTTGCACGACGACCTCGACGCCGCCGTGTTCGCTGCCTACGGCTGGGGCGACCTGTGGAAACAACGCGCCGCTGCCGAGACCGGCAGCATTTACGATTTCAAAACCGGCAGCGTCTCTGTGCTAGATGCCACGCCGGAAGGATTGACCGCCGCCATCGCCGCCTTTGACCGCGAACTGGACGCGGAGATTTTGCAACGGCTCGTCACCTTGAACGCCGCCCGCGCCGAGGAAGAAAAGCGCGGCATCATCCACTGGTTGCGCCCGGAATATCAGGCCAGGAATCAGAAACCCGCCGCCAACCAGAAGGAGTTGGAGCTGCCGGAAGGCAAAACCAAACCCAAGGCGCGTAAATCGCCAATCGTAAATCGTAAATCGAAAATGGCCTGGCCGAAATCTCTTTCCGACCGTGTGCAGGCCGTCGAAGCCGCGTTGCACCGCAACGGCACCGCCACGCCCGCCGAACTGGCCGGCCAGTTCAAGCGCGCCCAACCCGCCGACGTGGCGGAAATCCTCGAAACGCTGGTGACCATGGGGCGCGCCCGCCAGCAGGGGGAAAAGTTCAGCCGGTGAATGATAGCCTCATAACCTAGAAATAATATGGTCGAATCACCAGCGCGCATGAATTCGCCAGGCCCGAAGTTGAGTCGCCGCCGTTGGCTGCGGTTCATTATTGCTTTGGGTGTTCTGGCCTGTCTGGGCGGTGGACTGCTCTACCATTATATTGTGACCGGCGGCTTGATCGCCCGCCAAAAACCTTCAGCCTTGGAAACTTTTGTGGCGCATGGTCTGGTCAACTTGAGCATTCCGCGCGAGGCCAAGGAACGCATCAATCCGCTCGGCACCACCGAGGCTGCCGTGGTTGCCGGGCGGGACTTGTATCATAAGAATTGTGAGACTTGCCACGGCTACGACGGCAAGGGAAAAACGGCCGCCGGTGGAGGAATATATCCGCCACCCGCTGATTTGAGCCGGGACGCCAGCGCGAAGCGGACGGATGGCGAATTGTTTTATTTCATCCGCAATGGCATTCGGAATACCGCCATGCCCGGCTGGCAGTTGCCCGATGAGCAGACCTGGCAGCTCGTGTCCTATATCCGTCGTCTGCCATTGACGGCTTCTCTGGAAACATCGAATACTGCCGCGAACACGACATTCACCAGCGGTGCGGCTCATTACGTTGGCTCGGCGGCGTGTGAAAAGTGTCACGAGGAAATTTACGCTCACTGGAAGAAGACCCCGATGGCCAACGTGGTGCGCGATCCGCGCGAACATCCCGAAGCCATCATCCCGGATTTTTCCAAGACAAATACGCTCGTCAACTTCACGACGGCGGACATCGCATTGGTTTATGGGAGCATCTGGAAGCAGCGTTATTTCAAGAAGGTCGGCGATGATTACTTTGTATTGCCGGCGCAATGGGACGTGACGCACAAAAACTGGAAACCATATTTCGTCAAAGCGGACTGGTGGGCACCGTTTTATCCCCCCGACAATTTCCAGCGTCCGACCGGCCCGCTTTGTGACGGCTGCCATTCGGTGAATTACGACATCAAGACAAAGACGGTTACCGAATGGAACGTTGGTTGTGAGCGCTGCCATGGTCCAGGCAGTGAGCATGTGAAAAATCCTGTGAGCGGCAACATCCTAAATCCCGCCCGCGAGAATTATGTTGCGGCAAGCGACGTCTGCATCGCGTGTCATTCACAGGGCCGACCTTTGACGAATCCGATCCAGGGAAAATACTACGACTGGCCGGTGGGTTACGATCCGACCCGAAAATTAAGCGATTACTGGAAACTGGAAGAACACACGCTGGGTGACACCACCTTCACGCATTTCGCCGACGGCACCGCGCACAAGAACCGGATGCAGGGAAATGATTTCGTCACCAGCCAGATGTATGCGCACGGCGTTACGTGTTTCACCTGTCATGATGTGCATGGCACGGAATATCCCGCCAACTTGCGCAAACCGGCCAGCAGCTTGTGCCTTGACTGCCACGGCCCGAATTCCCCGAACGGACCGCACGCGCCGAGCATCGCGGCACACACGCATCACGCACCGGACAGCGCGGGCAGCGAGTGCATCGCCTGCCACATGCCGAAAATCGCCCAGACCCTCGGCGATGTGAATGTCCGCAGCCATACCTTCCGTTTCGTCAGCCCCGCCATGAGCGAATCGTTGCAAATTCCCAATGCCTGCAACGTCTGCCACGCAGATAAAACCACTGCTTGGGCCACCGCTGCGTTGAAGACCTGGGCGGACCGCTCACCCTGGCGGGTGGCACCCTGAGACCGGTTGCAGATTTATTGGTGCAGACCGTGCCAGCCGTGCCACGCCATGAAACCGGCCAGCAAAACCAGTAGAACGCACGAAACATACGGTGCGCGACGCATCATCTCGCCGAAGCCTTTGAACCGCTTTTCCGCGTGCCGCACGCTCCACGCCGCCAGCGCGCCCGTCGTCACCATCGTCAGTGCGAGTCCGAAGCTGAAGGCACCCACCACCGCAAAGCCGAGCGTCACCTTTTTCAATTGCAGGCAGACGAGCAGAACCGAGAACGCCGCCGGACACGGCATCAAACCGCCGGTGACGCCAAAGAGAATGATTTGCGGTGTCGTGACGGTGCGTCCGGCAAACCGCTGCGCGATGTCTTGCGCATGTGCGCGTTCGTGTGCGTCTTGAAATTCTTTGCTGCCGTTGTCCTCGTCGTGATGGTGATGATGGTGCCCGTCCTCGCAGAACTCCACCTTGCAGGTGTGATGGTGATGGCCGTGGCCGATGGTGACGGTCGCGTCAAATTCGTGCGGTTCGGGGATGGCCTCGGTGGATTCCAGATGATCCTGCTTCGCGGCGAATTGAAACATCTGCCGCTGGCCATCAGGACGAACCGTTTCGAGCCTCACGTCTCTGGCGGCGGGCAATCGCCCGCCTTTGGGAGCACGTATTTGAAAGACGGGTGGCACGCCATTTTCAAACACGCTCAATTCCAGTTTGCCATGCCCCAGGTCCAGAACGAACAGTTGGCTGTGTGAATGGCCGTGATCGTGGTCTTCGCTATGATCATGTCCGGCGGCGGCGCGCAAATCCCGGCGTGTGCGCCAGAACATCCAGCCAGCCAGACCGAGGATCATCACGGCGGAGCCGAGTTGCAGATACGGCTCGACGGTTTCCGCATTCCACTGGCTGCCGTAATGCAGCGCAGCAGCGGCGAGAATCCAGATGATGAACGAGTGCGAGATGGCTGCGGATAAACCCAGCAAGACGGCTTGCCCGATCGTGCCACGAATGGCGACAATAAACGCCGCCATCATCGTTTTGGAATGCCCCGGCTCCAGTCCGTGGAGCGCGCCCAGAAGAATCGCGGCCGGAATGAACAGCCAGGCGTTGCCGTGAGTCAGATATTCGTTAAACGAAGTCATGGCGCGGACTATACCCCCACCCCCTATACAGGGCAAGGATTGAACTTTTCCCGCCGACCACTTATCCTGAGTTATACATGAAACAGCACACTCATTCCCGCAGTGAACGCGACGCCCAAAAACTCCGGGTGCGTCGCATTGTCGGCCAGATGAACGCCATTGAACGGATGCTGGACGAGGATCGCGACTGTGCGGAAATCCTCATGCAACTGGTTTCTGCACGGAAGGCGTTAAAGTCGCTGGCCGAGAATTTGATTCACTCCCACATGCAACACTGCATTGAGCACGCGCACTCGCCAGCGGAGGGGCGAAAGGAATTGCAGGAATTATTGGTGGTTCTGAAGCGCTACGTCGAGTAGCCGGAACGAACGCGCCGATAACAATCCAATCCAGTGGTGAGATTCCGCTCGTGGTGAAATGAAAGTTCTGATCTTAATTCTCACCTTTGCCGCCGCTTGCGCCTTCGCCCAATCGCCCTCGCCAGCTTGGTTGAAACAGATCAAATTATCCGGCCTCAGCGGTTCAGCTGACAACCGCCTGGCGGTCATCAATGACAAGACCTTTTCCGCCGGCGAGGCAAACGACCTCAAATTAAAGGGGCGAACCGTCCGTGTGCAATGTCTCGCAATCCGGGATCAATCCGTGCTGGTCAAAATCCAAGACCTTCCCAGCCGCTATGAATTCACGATGTCAGGCGATATTGTCGCCTTGGAGAATAATCCGGTGACCGCCGCGTCGCCACCGCAACCATCTGCCAGAATTGAACCATCCGTCCCGGCCGCTGCGTCGCCGATCAAGCTATTCGTGCCCAGCCAGCCGACAAGTCCACCACGCGTGAACGGCAAAACTATGTCCTTTGGCACAGTCTGGTTTTTTGCGGGTATATTATTGGCGCTATTGGTGGGCATCGTCATTGGGACCGGTGCCGCGCAAACACTCCATCGCAAAAACCTGGGTGAGGCCATGCTCGCGGACACCATCGGTAGATTTTTTCCTCGCGCTCATCTCCTTTTGAATAACGTCACCCTGCCGACCGCCGACGGAACGACACAGATTGATCATATCCTCGTCGCCGATACCGGCATTTTTGTCATCGAATCCAAGCACTATTCCGGCTGGATCTTCGGCAATCCCCAGGACAAGCAGTGGACACAGACGATTTATCGGAAAAAATCACGGTTTCAAAATCCGCTGCATCAAAATTACGGCCACGTCAAGACGCTGCAATCACTGTTCGATTTGCCGGAAGACCATTTTCATTCCGTCGTGGTATTCACCGCCGATGCCGAATTCAAAAGCGACCTCGGCCCAAACGTGGTTCGGCTCGCCAACCTGATTCCGTTCCTGACCGCCGAACGTTCCGCGGTATTCGACGAACGCAAAATGGCCTACGTCGTCGGCCGGATCGAAATGAAGCGTAATCGCCGTTCGGTCGAGACGGATGAATATCACATCAACCACCTGCGCAACCGGCACGGGGGTTAAGATCGGCGCTTTGACTGGCCGGCTTGCTTCCAGGTATTCGGCAACCGGCCAGACAAAACGCCGCATCACCCCAAACCTATCCGGCGGCGCACTCAACGGGCATTTCTAAAATCCCGCGACTCCACAAAGATGTTCCGCCGCTCCGATTTCAGAAATGGCCGTTCAGTGCGGATAGACATGCTTGCTTCTCACAGCCAATTGCTGTATGGCTTTAGGCAGTGAAAACGATGTCTTTCAATCAAATGAAAAGGCAGGAAGCGCAGAACCGCATGGCCAATCTGCGTAAGGCCCGACGCAGCCCGAAGGCGGCGGCGGCACTTCAGAAACGTGCATCCTTGGTTGGCAATGGTGCCAAATGGCGCATCACTAATTTGAATCAAGTGGCCCGCGCCATTGCCAGATGGGCGTAACCGTGGGATTTTCCCTCCGACAATTCTCGCAAGTTTTCAAGATACGCAATGCGGACGGAAAACCGTATGTCCTTATCGGCGGTCAGGCGGTGAATTATTGGGCGGAACACTATTTGCCCGCCGACCATCAACTTGAAAAATTACGACCGTTCACCAGTGAGGATATTGATTTCAAAGGTGGTCGTGCGGATGTCCTGCGCATCGCCCGGCAGTTGGAATTGAATCCAAGCTATCCGCCCAAGGTGCAGATGACCGCGCTGTCAGGATTCATTGCTTTTCAAATCGGCGACCTGAAATCAGCCATTGAAGTGGTCCGGAGGATTCCTGGAATTGCGGATGCCGATACGCCAGCCATTCAAGCCGAGTGGGACGGACAAACTATCCGGGTTCTTGATCCAATTTCACTGCTGGCCTGCAAATTGGAACTAGCGGCAACTGTGTCGCAGGAAAAACGGCAGGATGTGGCACACCTGAAAATTTTACTGCCCTGTGTCCGGGCTTTTCTGGGTGAAATACTCCAGCAGGTTGATCTTGGCAAGTTGCCAGCAAAGGAGTGGTTGAAGGTCGCCAATCAGGTGCTGAAATTGACAACTGACCATCGCGCCCGGAAAATCGCCGACAAACATCAGATCGACTGGACGGAAATTCTGCCCCTCACTGCTATTGCCAAAAGCCAGAACGAAAAGATCAGACGTTTTCAAGAACAGCAGTTGAAACAGGGCTACAAAAAATGCAGGGGCGCTTCCATCTGATGTGTTGACGGCGCTTTGACTGGTCAGCTTGTCTGCGTGCCTCGACAACTGGCCAGACAAATCGCCGCCATGCAAACCTAGACGGTCACGCACTCACCGGTCGTTCCAAAACCGCGCGCAACTCCGCCGTCGTCCGTTCATGCCACTCCCGACCTGCTCCGTTTCGCTGCCGGTTTCAGAACGTCCGGTCAGTGCGCCCATCATCATCCAATTTGATACGTTCAGGCGAACGTGGTTCGGGGCGGCTTTCTGAAACTTGAAAGCCTTGTATTTTTGATGACACCATCTCCTAACGAAATCGTTGGGGAAATCAGCGGTGCGAAACGAAGTGACAAAAAGCGACAACGAACTTGTCGCTAGTTGTCGCTTCCGCCCGTCAAAATGTGTCGCCTTTTGTCGCTCGAAATTGTCGTTTCTTGTCGCTTATGCAGCGTAATTTGATCTCACTTTAACTTTCACCTGCTCCTTACCCAAATATTTCGCCACCGGGCTATCCTGACAGCCATGACAGACATGTCACAACGAAAAGGCGGCGGCAAACCATTCCGCAGCATCTTGGAACCGCACTTTGAATTCATCCGCGAGCTGCGGCAACGGCGTAAGACGTGGCGGCAAATTACTGAATTGCTGCTCACCGAAAAAGGCATCCGGGTTACGGTCTTTGCCCCTTATCTTTATTACCGGCGCAAATTAAAACGAGCCGCAAAACCCAATTGGGAAGATGTGGGAAATAATTCCAAACTTCAACCCGTCCGCCCCAACGCAGGGGCCAGCCGGCCACCATCACGCCAATCGCCATTGGCGAAGCCAGCCCCTTTCAAACGCCCAAACATCAAAAACATTAGCACCGATCAAGAATTCACATGAACACCAACATCACCAAACGCATCCATATCAATCCTCAATCCAAAGGCAGCCTCGGCAAAAGTTTCGAGGCTGAGTTCCGCACTGCCTGGCTTGATTATCACTGCATTCACTGGAATGGCTCCGACCTCGATGACCGGCACCATTCCTTTTTCGACCGTCATCCCGAACAGGTGCAGTCCTATGTTTTGGGTAATGACGACGACAGCAAATCCACCCTACTCGGATTGTTTCGCAACGTGTCGCGCAGTGACGCGCCGGTTCACGTCATTGATTGCCGGGCGCAGGCCGATGGCCTCATCGTGCAGGCATTGGACTCGTTGCAGTTGCTCGAATCGCTCGCTACGCAGGGCATCCGGTTCACCTTTTTCCTGTTCCCCAGCGAGGACACGGAAAGCATGAGCAATCTACTCGATCTATTTTACTTCGCGGGCGACCGCGTGGACTACGTCGTGGTCCACAATCCGGCCAAAGTGCGGACGAACCTATTCAAGAAATCCAACATCGAAGCCGAGTTGAAAAAGTTCGGAGCGAAGGAACTGACATTGCCGGTGGTGACATCCATCACGTTGCTGGCCATCAAACGCGCCGAAGCCAAGGCTGGTCGCAAGTTGTCTTTTGCGGAAGTCGCCACGCCCGGATCAGCGCACTTGGAATTGATGTTGGCCGGGGAAATGCAATGGGCGATGCAGCAGATGTTCCGGCAATACGACCTGATTGCCGATTTGCTGGTGCCATCCGAACAGATGCCGGGAGTTGAACCGCAGAGCGAAGCGGCACCAAAGCCGGCTCGTTCGAAACAGCCCATGCTCAACTTGGGCGAATAACGCTATGAATGCGGATAAAGATGATTTGGCAATTCTTTGCCGCGACATGACGAAGGACGAAGTGGATCGGCTTCACCGGCTGCTGCATGAATGGGGCACCGGCCCGGCGGATAGTTTCCCGGCACAATTCTCATTGCTAACCCACGCGCAATTGCGGGCGGCAGCCAGTATCCCGCGCGCCATCGTAGAGAGCCGTAAATGGCTCGAACAGCATCTGGCTGAATATCGGCGGCAAACCGCCGCGCTTACCGACGATTTCGCGGGCATGGTGGACATCAAGCACGGCGAATTAAAGGACATCGTTCTCAAACACGCGGAAACCGTGAAACGGGATGCGCTGTTCGTCAGCAACCGGCTGGTGGACGCGAATGACGCTGCCAAGAGCATTCAGAAAAATCTGCAAGCCGCCGTGGCCGAATGGAATAAATCCGAAGACGCTCTGGCACGGGAACGGCAGCGATTTGAAAAAGTCTGCCGGATGTTGAACGATGCCGTTAATCTTCGCGGTGTCCACTGGTATATTATTGGCACACTGGCTGCCTGTGTCGCCGCTCTGCTTATCGGCCACTATGTCTGGCATCACTGAAATTCGTTATAAATGCCGGGAAAATTTAAGCGCGCGCGAATCCAGTTTCCATTGTATGTCGCCGGTCGTCGCGTCAAGGTCGTGCCTCGGTATGCCCTCGGCTTCCACCTTGACGCGTCGCCCGCCTCCAGAGTTTTGCCGTTTAGGATTTCGCGCTGGTAGTGTGACGTGCAGTAAAATTGATACATGCCGCTCAAGCACACGCCGGTCGATTGCAGGCACAACGGTGCCGATTTCTGTCGTGTTCCTCCGTCTGTTTCCGCGCTTCTGGTTGCCCCGCGCCATCGGATTCGTAGCTCAAAATGGTTTCCGTTCGCCAAGCCAGTAAGCGGATAATGCGTCGTTTCCTTTGGTGTCACAGTTGTGCTTCGGCTCCAACTTAAATTTATGTTTGTGCCCAATGCGTCGGATGAGTTCGTAGCCGGGAAACGTTGGTTGGTTGATCGGGCTGGGATTCGCGGACTGCGTTGGAGAAGACGCTTCCCACAAGGTTGCCGGTTGACCGGCCTGAATCCTAAGATTTCGCCAGATTCCTGGCCTGTTCAAGTATGGTGTTAAGTTTTCCCCACCATTCGCACGGCGCAGTCTCGGATAATTTCCGATACACATCTTGGAATACCCGATCCAATTCGTCGCACTCCGCATCGTAAATCCGCGCCTCAGGCTCCCGGCTCATCACCTCAAGCGTTTCGACGACACTTTGGCCGGCCGCTCGTTGCAGGATTAGAGCTATGCACGCCGACAACCGCACCCGCCATGACGTGTGCCCCAGAACCCGAATGAGCGCTGAGGTATTCGCAATCCCACCCCGGCATCCCACCTCTGAACAGGCTATCTGCACAACTTTATCGAAGGAGTCTTCGAGGGCATGGCGGTAAGCCAGAGTCACCAGTGCCGTCTCAACACTCATCAATTTGATCGCGCAACTGAGTCGCACCCACGGATTGGGATTATGCAGCAAATGTTCGATCACCACATCTGCTCTCTGCTCAACCTGCCTTGGAAATCTTTCTAAGGCACTGCCCGCGCGGCGACGAACTTTCTCGTTGGAATGCTCCATGAGCGCGATGATTGCATCAAAAGCCTCCATCGCCTTGGCGTCCTGAAGTGCAGCCAGTTTACGTAAAGCGTGATGGCGCTTCCGAACATCTTCAGTGCGAAGAATGGCAATAATCTTTTTGCTCAATCTTGGATTAACCATGCCTAAAGTGCGGTCGGGCTTTGTCCATATTAGCCGTCAGATGTTGACGCGCCACAGTCGGTATCTTCTGGAGCGCCACTTCTCAATCCTGATGCGCAGAATGAGGCTGATTGATCCAAATCCCATCAAACACGCCACGGAAGGTTCGGGCACCGGTTCGAACGTTATCGAGAGATGAGGAGAGTCCAAGCCGTTCATATCAATGTTGAACAAAGTGAAGTTGGAAGCGCTGGGCGGATTCTCGCGCAGATTAAAACCGGCGAATTGGTCGCCATTATCCGCCAGATTGTTGACGAATCCTGTTACATCGAAAACCAGATTCTGAGAAGTTCCCGGAGGCAGAATCTCATTGCCGATGGGGTCATCAACCGAAAAATCCTGAAGTTTGACCATGCCATCGCCCACATAACCATTCACCTCCAGGTTGCGTGTGCCCTCAAACACATTGGCGTTCAGCGTCAACGTGGCCGACTCGATTATCATGCCAGCAGGGATTGCCGCAATATCAAATTCCAACGCGGTTCGGAAACTTTCAAAGCCGTTATTGTCGATCGAACCCAAGTTTGACGGCCCGAAAGCATCAAATAAACCGTCCTGCGGCCCAATGTCCTCCGCTGCGGCGGCTGCGACAAAATCTAAATTAGTGGTTCCGCCGAATGCTTGAGCGAGGCAAAAAGAAAGCGTGCAGGTCATTGCCGCACCGGCCATGAAAATCGTTGTCGTCAGTTTAAAAAATACCTTCACGAGATGCCTCCTTTTCGAGCTGCTTTTCAAGGTGCTTGGTTTCTTTCTTGATCGCGGCTGAAATCCGGTGCCGGGTCACATACACATTGGCCAGACTGACTCCCAACGAATGCGCCACATCGCCGGCCGGCCATTCCTGAAGCACCAGCAGGTCAAAGATTTGAAACTGTTTCAAACTGAACCGCGTTTTGACCCGCTCAAGTGCTGCCTCAAACAAGCTCTTTCGCCATTGCATCAGGAAAACCGCATCCAAATCAACGGCCTTCCCGTCGGGCACGCGGTTGATGGTCGCCGTTCTGGCCGTTTCATCGTCGCCATGTCCCTGTCCCGGCGGCTGGCTTTGGCTTGAAGCCGTTTCCTTTTTGCGCTTCTTGAACTGATCCTTGATCCGCCATGTTGTTTGGTTCAACAGCCAGGTCTTAAAGCGGCACACCTTGGGATCATAACGATACTCCGGCAGATGGCGCGCAATGGCAATGGTTGTCTCTTGAACCACCTCGTCCGCCTCCGTGTTGGTCAGGCCGGCTTGAATCGCGAAATCACGCACCAGTTTTCCGTAGATGCGGTAAAAGGTCTGCCAGCTTTCGGCGTCGTCGCCTGACTTGAGCCGGTTCAACAGACTCGGTCGCGTTTGAATGGAGCTGGGTTCGTCGGACATCGTTGTCGTCATCATACCACTTAAACGCCGCAGCAAATAAAATCTTACAACTTTTCCTGTAAGAAAAGTCCGGTCTTGGCGTTTAAGCCTCGCCGGGTGACTCGGGCAATAAAGACCTGCGTCCCCAAAAGAAAATCAACCAACAAAACAAAACTATGAAAACATCAAATCAACCGATCGTTACTAAACCGCAGTTTGCCAGATTCAGCACCTGTCTGGCCACCCTTGCCGGAATCGGCGTGCTGGCACTGGGCACCGCAGGTTTCATCACCCATGCCCACGCCGGACAATCCAATGGCAGGCAGGTTTGTCAGGACCTGAAAGAGGTGGTCGAGATCGTTCAAAAATCGGAGGTGGCGGAACTGGACCAGCTGGCCGCGAATTTCCACGGAGCGCTCTCCTACGGCGGAGACATCACGGCAATGATGAGCCTCTGGACTGAGAACAGCTCAATCACGCTCAATGGCACACCGCATGTTGGCAAAGCCGCCGTGCAGGCATTCTTTCAGGGCAACGGTTACTTCCTGAACAACTGGGTCTCCTTGGCGCCGGAATACAAAACCCAGATCACCATCCACGGCGACACAGCGACGATTACCACGCAGTGCGTGGCCATTGATCTGTCGGTTTCGCCGATGGTGGTCAAAAGCGTCATCCAAGTGAATGCGACCTGCGAAAGGATCAAGGGCCAATGGTTCTTCACCTCCATGAACAATACCAGCCCGGTGCCGCTCTGAAAATTGGCTCGGCAGTAGCACATCGGGAGCCGCACATACAAAGGGCGGCTCTCGTTTTGCAGATGTAAAGCGCGTATGGGCGATGCCTGTTAAAATTGACCTCTGCGAAATCCTTGCAACTGTTTGTAAGGATTGCCCAATCGCACCTTTTGAGTATCAGAGTATCAGAGCCGGGCCACAAACGGCCCTGTTTGGCATAACCAAATGTAAATTGTGAAACCGATGAAAATGAAAACAAAATCGCTTTTCGCACCCGGCGTATTATTGAGTTCTACAATCAAACGAAGATTGATCACCGTGTTCGTTGCGATCCTATTTATTGGATCCACCTGCGGCCAGGAAATACTTTACAATTTCCCAGGCCCGCCGGGAGGCATCACCCTGATGCAAGGAAGCGCCGGCGATTTTTATGGCACGATCTATTCGGGTGGCAGCAGCAATCTTGGGACGATTTTCAAGATGACTTCTGATGGCGTGGTGACAAATCTGGTATCATTCAACAGCACTAATGGCGCGAATCCCATTGCCAAATTGGTGCAAGGCATTGATGGAAGTTTTTACGGAACAACTTCCGCCGGCGGTAGCAATAATCTCGGAACGATATTCAAAGTGACCACCGATGGCACACTGA
>Ga0310811_10002214_pt1 | contig 24246 bp, 23 predicted proteins | sample YCmetagenome_FD_207642 | JGI IMG/M metagenome (GOLD analysis project Ga0310811, IMG submission 207642) | Soil microbial communities from experimental microcosm in Duke University, North Carolina, United States - YC | ecosystem: Engineered > Artificial ecosystem > Soil microcosm > Unclassified ... | reverse complement strand
CGTCCGTTTGCTTGTCTGATATGCGATGCGAGTGGGTATGGAGGATGGACAGGAGAACATCGTTGAATAGATCCTCTGTTGGTTGCCACTGTGTTCTGTATGGCGATTTCAGTCGAACGACCTCGATGGAATAGCTGTTGTTCAGACGAAGCACAAGGCGATCACCACGATACGTAAGGTATGACCATTTAGTCTTGTCGGACAAGTCGATCTGTTCAGGCACGGCTTGGTAGGTAGTGTTTGGAAGCGGGTGGTACTTGATTCCAAACACACTCTGTCCGTTCAGTCTCTCAAAGTAGGTGTGTGATGGTCGTTCACCCCACATGCACTGTATATGTTTCAAGACGACCTGTTGAACACGGTCTAACGCTTGGTGGAGAGATGAACGGCTGTCAAGATAATGCACACGTGTGGCATTCACATATTGGTTCAGGGCACACTCGATCTGGTACGTAGAGCTCATGGTAGTGTCCGTCCTCTGAATGATCTGTCTCTGTCTCTGTCTCTGTCTTTCCTACTTCGAGGCACCGACCTAGACGTGTAGTAACTGTGTCGAATGTCTCCTGACCGTGCAGGTGGTAATGATGCGGGGTGGATGTCATTGCTGTCTACTCTCGATCCGCCACTCACCAAGTTGCGAAGCTGTCTCCACCACATTGGACTTGTCTTTTTTGGAAGCCATGTTCGTTCGACAATTCAGGATGGTGCGCAGGAACACGGATGTCATGGTGCACTTTGATCTGGCTCTGTACGAACGACATATCCAGTCGTACATGGACACAGAATCGGACAGTGAGAATCCGAATGACTCAGAGGAGGAAGAGAGTGATGGTGATTCAGAGAACGAACAAGACGATGATTGAGCTGTTGATCACACCCATTATCTATATACCCATAGACCCGTTCACTCTGTGAGGTACTTGTGCATTGCATGTCTGTACGTTTGCATCATCTCGCTCTCGTTCACATCCTCCACCTGAGTAATGACCGCGTCTAGGATGAGCTTCTGCTCCTCTGTCAGTGACTTCATCTCATCCGTACTCTCCGTCTGAATACGTGGTGGATATTGTTGGAACGATCGCCACAGTGCCAGTTTGGTTTCCAACGCATACTCGGGATGTATGGTGCGCACCTCTTCCTCACTGAGAAGATGCAGAACAAAGCAGATTCGTCGACCTCCTCTCCTGCCCAGTTCACAATGATCCCAATGGTCAAGTAGTTGACCATTGTAGAATCGTCCAACATGTAGAACCCACCTGAACAGAGGGTGTGGGTCTTGATACTTAAATGTCGTTCCAATGCGTTCGACAGTGATGTGATATTGATCGTACTCCTGACACGCACAACTGTGTAAATTACCTGGTGACTGGCTAACCCCATAAAACTCGCCTTTGGCACGCATGTACTTAAGTCTCCAACTGTAGTTCTGATCGAGCAAGTACTCGACTGCTCCATGGAACGTATCACACACTGAAAGAACATCTCGATTATGTATGGATGAACAAGAACTCACCACATACACAATAGGTTGAGTATGTGGTGTGACCAACTGAGCAATCTCTCGTGCAATGGCAGGTACAAACTGGTTGTAGAGCGGAACAGACATGATTGCTGGATCAACACGACCCTGAATGTATTCGTGGAATGACCAATGACTCGTATTTTGGCACAAGATCGTGATTCCAGTCCTAGTCCATGTCCTCCAAGTCTTCCTCATCCATATCTTCCTCATCACAGTCGCAATCATGAGTCGGTTCTACCCATCCCTCTACCAGGAGGAAGTGTTTCCTACATGTAGGACATGTTCGGCGTTTCCAGCGCTGAGCACACGTTCGACAGATGGCATGATCGCACCTGTCTAGTCTGTACAACTCTGCGGTGAGCTTGGTGCATACCGAGCACTCCTCCTTGTGTTGAAAAACAAAGCGGATCTGGCATGTCTCGCAGGTCTGGTTGTTCACACCACCCCAGTGATGCTCACCGGACTGCACCTTCTTGCAATGTTCACATGGTTTAGCCGTACGGAACATGTGATAGAACTTGCTCCAGCATTCCTGGAGGCTGTTTGCTGTGATGGTGTTGATGGCACAGTGGATCATGTACACGTTCATATGCTCGTTCCACATGACCTCCATGTACTTGACCTTGACATTGTTCTTGTTGCGCAGTCCCACTGTGAAGTAGCGACGCATTGTCTGGGTTAGACCGGTGGTGAAGACGGTTTCCAAAAATGCCGGGATGGACGGAATGGAATGAGGAACAGCTGAATCCAGGGCATTACCACGTTCGGGTTCAGGTGATGTGTTGATTGTGTCGACTGTCTGATCCTGTCCTGCAAGTGTGGATTCTTGAAGAACGGAGTTCAAGATGGGACACTCCTCAAGGTCAACCGACCAGTTCGAACCGTTCTCTGAGATAGCGAGTTCAGCAGATTCATTCATGGTATGCAGATAGACTAGAGAGTTGTGAGTGATTAAGTCTGGGTTTCATTGTATACACACAAACTCAGGATACTGTGTCTCACCCACCCCTCACACACTTCCAGTCTCCGAAGCGATGGTTGCACACACTGGATTCATTCACAGATTTCAGAACATGACTTCACCCTCTCTCTTCTTATCCGACTCATCCTCGGTCAACCGATCGACCCTCACGCGCTTCACGCTCCATGTAGGGAGTTCATGAGCTCGCGGATTTGTCTCCTCCACCTCTTGCACCGATCCGAGCACGATTTGTGATGGATCAATCTCTAACGAGTCGACCGATATCCTGGCCTGGTATTGTGTGAAACGACCAGTATCGTCTGGTGAAGCATAGAAACTTGCATCCCGTTCGCTATCACCATTGTCAGCAGTTGGGTCGTACACAGCACCTCGCATGAAATTGAGACGACTTGCGTACACCCTGGCCAGGATGTGGGTAAGAGCAGGATGGTCGTCTGAAGCCGAAGCCAACCTACTCTCTGCCTTGCTCGCCAATGTGCACTCTGTAGACTGTTGTTCCGTTGCTACACCCAACTGTGCGATCTTGTCACATAGCGTAGTCCACCATAACAGAGTCAATTCATACTTGAGGAGCACATCGGGTAGAGCGTTGACCCAGCAACACAGTTGATTCCAGCTCACATTGGCTAGCGCCCGGTAATCTTGTTCGACCTTGTCCGGACAGTTACTGGGTTCACCACCAAGAATTTCTCCGGACTCGTATACAAACATCTTGGCGTAGAGGGTGTCCATAACATGGTCGATGGAAAACACAGACATAATTGACGAGTGTGTGGATGAGATTGGATGAAGAATGACATGGTGAATTACACCTGTTAGACCAGAACATCGTGGTGAATCCATTGGAGTCACGGAGATTCGGATTCGAATGTCAATTGAGTCATAAGGGTGCTGAGCAACATACCGTTGTGCAACTTGAACGGGTGTCATTAGGATAGGACGCTGAGTTAGGACGCTGAGTTAGGACGCTGAGTTAGGACGCTGAGTTAGGACGCTGAGTTAGGACGCTGAGTTAGGACGCTGAGGAACCTGTCTCTACTCACCGGACTGTCCTGTGTGAGCAATCAATTCATTCTTCAAACACACATCCCAACTGCTCTTCTCATCTGTCCTTCTCAATGTCTCATTCACAGCACCCCAAGCGATCTAGAGATATACCGCAACAAGACGACTTAGCGACCAAGCGACTCAAGGAGGACAATGACCGACTACGCATTGCTGTTGCTCGACACCTCCTGGAGACTCCCAATGTGCGCGCGTTTCTTACCGAGCACCTGCCTGATACTCTAGTCCAAGAGCTCGACACCAGTGGTCAGTTAGCCTATTCTTGGAATCACCTGGAGCAAGGGGTGCTCAAGTATGGCGTCTGTGCATACCTGGACAATACTGATTTCATTCAAGTTCAACAGGTGAGTCGTCTTTACAGAGCTCATAGTCGACTTAATGAGTCTGCTGGACTATCGCGCATCCTCAATGTTGACAAGATGCTCAATGAATGGCACACATATCTTAGGTGTAAAGGTCGACGCATTGACGTCCACACTCGACAATCCCAATTTTACATGCTGAATCGCTCGGCGTTTGACACACCTACACACTGGGTGATTAAGAAATCTGCACTGACCAAGGTCATCAAGTTCTTGACATCCACAGCATTGGGTGATGGATTCCTGTCTCGAGTATCCAAGATATCTGTGTGCTTTACATCCGGACAGTATCACTGGGTCAGGTCATTGCTTTCGAGGTGTCCGAACCTGAGGCATCTTCGGCTCTGTCTTAGACGGAGTATCAGTGGTGAGAGCTTGGTGAATAACCGCATGGTGAAACTCAAATTACAATCGCTCTGGATTTTGTGTCAGAACCGCGAGTTGCTAGACAGCTTCCGTGTAGTCAATTTGGCGCGGACACTTACTGAGGATAATTCACTAGAAGAGATGGTAGGCCATTCGACGTTTCGATTGGGCAGGACTGAGTTAATAAGTGCTGGAATGAAATGGCTGGGACGTCCAGAGGGACTGAATAAGTCGCATCTTCAGATGAAATGGTTGAAGACAGTGGAGGGTAAGAGCTCTAACCCTGTAATGGAGTCAGAGCTGAGACGAGTATACCGATGGCTCGAGATGTAAGCGTTTGGTGTCCAATAGAAAAAACACTAGTTGTGTCTGTCATTCTATTGACCAGTATCAACAAACACCGCTTCTCCTATCCACATGTTTGGTTTAGAAATATTCAGCTCTCACTCCTTACAGGTCTCGAGCATAGACACAATCATCACCAGACAGACTTGTTAAGACATCGCTACTGACGTGCTCGTCAGTGTCAGCAGGAATGAATCCACCTGCATCCTTCTTCCTCCTCTCCATGACACGCACATCAAACTGAAGATCATCCACCTCTGTCCACGGACACGGTGTATCGCTAGTGACAACCGTCTTGTTCCCATCCTCATCCACCGTGATCTCCTGCATCTTCTGCCTAGATCGAGGAAGAGGATCGAACCGCGCTTTAAACACACTGGGGATCCGTTCACTCACACGCCACTTCTCTAGCTCGTTCACCACGTCTGCCAACGCGATAGGATGATGCACACAGGCATACCGAGTAGGTTCTGTCGTTCTCACCACGTCCAGATCCACAGGTATATGGTCATTGACCATGTACTTCGCAGAATTGATCAGGTACAGCTCACGTAGGAATATGTTGAGCACCTGCTCCTTGGTGCTTGGTCTGGGCACCTCAGAGACCGGAGTTTCACCAGGAATACGTGCAGAGAATGCCAGTGCCTTGGAGGTGTGCTTGAATGTGTATTCAAACGCCTCAATCAGGTCGTGACATGAGAACCTAGACAGCTTGGCATTCATATGTTCCAAGAACGTGGTTGGAACAGAGGTGGGATCGGCATCCTCCAGTATAGCGTGATGAGGAAGAGAACGTTCAACTGGTACGGACATGATGGAACTGGGATAGATAGTGAGAGAGAGGAATGAAGAATGGGAATGGTAGTCAATGTGGATCAGTGTGTGTGTATCTGGATTTTGGTGAATCAACCCGTTGTCTCCTCATTTACCAAAACAGCATGTCGGCCTACACTGTCTTGTGTCAGGTGCGTCCCGAGTCCATGAATGTCTGGGAATATCATGTAATGCCTTTCCTGCTCCCTCCTGAACGAACAGCACGTGTGTGGAAGGAACTGGTGCTCCGTGAGCTGGAGATCGTGTCTGCAGAGGCGGAGTTTGCACAAGCAAGAAGCATATTGGACATTCGAACGAACTCGCGCTGGTCGTACAATCAGGAAGACGAACACGTGATGTGGCACATGTGGTGTTACCATGCCAAGTCGACAGATGACCTGGATGGTGAGGTGGATATGTTTGAGACGTGGTCGGTGCAGTTCCGACACGTAGAAGAGGAGGTGAACCGCACCGGATGGGTGGAAGAGTGGTTCTTCAACCCTATGCTACTGAGGAATGAGCTCATGTACCCAGGCTATCGACAGTGCGTGTGCTGTGGAAAGCACGGGAACGAGGTCAAGACTAAATTGTGCACAGCTACTGTATATGATGAGAATGGCGAACTCAATTACCAATGTCAGTATCTATTGTGTGTATCACACTTTGTGAGTGTCCGACCGTTTCTGAACGGAGTCATTCTAACAGACAGGGCTGATCAGTACGCTGATGTAGAAGCGTCCTCTCTCATCCTCTGAACAAAGGGTGGAACGCCTGGGAAATACACCCTAAACATTTGAACACACACCCATCCCATTGTGAACATACTCAAACCCAACCACAGCGCACCCAGGTAAGGAGCAGGTGGAATGTGCAGAATCCATGAGGTCAACCACTGAAGCGTGCCCAGAATACCATAGATCAGGAATAGAACAAGAGCTCGACCTAGGATGTGTTCAGTGGAACAATTGATACACCGAGGTGGTGTCAGCAGGCAATAGGCACAGGGATGCTTCATGTGTAGTGGAAGACAGGGTAAGTTCGAGCCAGTGAGACGGATTTTGACTTGTGAGACCAGAAGGATGGGAGAGGAGACCAGGTAGATAGTCTGTCTGTCTCATACCTCATTTCATCCATCTACTCATTCACACACACCATGAGTCGTATCTACCTCTCCTTCGACGTCGAGACCGATGGTCGTTCACCAGCCAACCATTCCATGATCTCTCTGGGCATTGGCGCCTTCATCAAGGAATCGTTGGTGGTGCAACCTGATTCCTCGGATTGGAAAGAACATGTCAAGCTCTGGAGATGCGACCGCACGTTCAAGGTCAACATCTCCCCCATTGAAGGTCGTTCTCCCTGTCCCGTTACGTATGATGAGTTTTGGAGCAAGTGGCCGTTGAAGTGGGCGTCATGTCAAGAGCACGCGTGCTTACCTGCAGATGCTATGATCCAATTATTCGAGTGGTTGAACGGGTTGACGTCTGAGTACCCAGACAAGTCGTTGATCTGGGTAGCTGGACCCGCTTCATTCGATTGGCAGTGGCTGAACTACTATTACTATGCGTTCAGTGATACGACCAAGTACAAGCTCACCTACTCAGCCGATTGTCTGTCTACACTGAAACGCAACTATGCCTACTGGATTGGTAAGAAGACGTCAACCCAAAAACGTGAGTTCTATGCGGAACTGACTCAGGGTAGAACGAACGAAGATCCTCATGACGCGCTAGCTGATGCGGTTCATCAAGGGTGGCAGTGGGTGGGGCTCATCGAACATATGGCCAGTACAGCTGCATAACTGAGTGTGGAGAGAGGGATAGGTGGTCAATCTCAGTATAGACCCAATAGAAACACGCTCATACTGATACACCTCCGCCGTATATCCATGTCTTGAATCCTCGAACTACACCACTGGATAACCTCAGCACGTAGTGCATCATCCTCTCTTCGCCTGTACTTGTACCATACGTTGAGCTGTTTCAGCGTTCGCTTGATCCATATGTCGTGCTCGTAAGTGAGCAGTTCAACCTCTCGTCCCAGCAGTGCCGAGTGCGAGTCTGGTAAGCACCGGTTGTAACACCGAACGAGCAGTTCAGAGATTCGTTCATTACTCCAACAGGTGATACGCATTGATCCTGCAATGATGTAGTATTCCAAGCACCAGTCAAAACCAAGTGTGGTTCGCAAGTGTAGAGACGTCAGTCGTTTCTTGCGCAACCGGAATAGATGGATGACCTTGATCAGATCATCCATCTCAATGATGATCTGATCGAACGCATGCATGGATGGCACGACATTGACCTTGGGTAACAGTATGTTCACGAACTGTTGGAAGAGAGCGTTCGAATAATACATGGTCTTGTATTCCTGAACATTCTCCATCAGAGAGAACGAACCACCTTGTCCATGGATCAATAGAGAGTGCAGAGAACACAGGTGAGGACACTGACCAATCAACTGATCGACCTGTATACATTCGTTGTGTCTCCATTTGAGAGACACACTGGACAGACTGACAGGATGATGTACAATGGCAGGTACGGAATGTGAATAAATAGGAACGGCATCAGTATCCATGGTTGTATTCAAGAGAGACAGGGTAGATGGGGAATGTGGTGATATTGTCATACAGAACAAAGTGTATATGATGAGTTCTCCATCACATCCATCTTCACACCCACGGGGGATGTGTATTCACATCCCTAGAATGAATAAATCACGCTCTATTCATTCGGACTTGAAGTACAGAGGGGGTCAGGGATAAGATCTTCGGATTCACCATTATTACACGTGCACCGCCTCTTTCGATGTGCGCAACCGGAGTTTCCTCTCCGTATCCATAGGTAGGTTGACCGAACTGCCGAAGCTCTCTCGAATGTCGCTGGCACGAGCTTTGTAGGCTTGTCGTTTCTGATGCTGGATTTGGGTGGCGGTCTGACGATCGGAAAGGGATGACCCGCCCTGGTACTGACCCGTTTCATATTCGGGAGCTTTGAACATACTCACACCTGGTGTGTGGATGATGTCGGGATTGGTGGAACGGGCTTGTAAACTACGAATACCATCTAGATAGTCCACGCCAGCACCTCCTTCCATGTTGCGAACGGCGGAATTGACCGCACCCATAGACACCTTCTTGTTCAGAGTTAAATCCATGAGCTTCTGCTGAGTGATGTCGTTGTTGGGCGTAACGGTGATGATCAACGCATCGCTTCCACCTGCTGGCGCCTGGATAACCTTCCACCTGTAATCCTTCAGCTTGATGGGTTCACCCGTGGTGCGATCATTGAAGGAGATCGGTTGGCCAAGCGCGGTTTGAACGGCAATGTTCTGCTTGTCCTGGACACTGCCACCCGGGATGGTGATGTTGCGGTTGGTAGCGGCGTCGTTCAGGATCAGTTGATAGTTGGGTTTGACGGCCTGGAGGACGAGCTCCTTATTGGTGGATTTGAGCGTACCTAGAGTGGCGCTGTGTGATGCATCGAACTGGTTGTCCAGACCGACAGTACGAGATGACGACAGAGTCGGGTTCGTGGAGGCGGATGAGGTGATTGGGGTCAGCACAATCGCTCCTGACGGTAGGACTTCACGGTGCAAGTTGGTCACATGAGCATCACTGAATGTGGGAGCGGACTTGCTGAGTACCCACGTTCCATCCAGTATCTTGTTCTCGGCACGGAGACCATTGTTGATGGCGGGTTCCATTCCGGTACCGAGAATGTCTGTGGGCAGGGCAACACGGTAGGTGAGCGTGGGTTGAGCCACCACGACATTTGTATTGGTGAGATTGTTCACAGCGTCGTTCACTGCATGACGGTCGATGTTGGCAGAGAGCGTGGGGTTGATCGATGACCGCGGGACGACGGGGTTGGTCGACACCGCTGGATTAAGGAACCTCTGTCTGGAACCAGGCTGGAGGTAGTCCAACGGGTAGATGGGTGGTCGGAACGCTCCAGCCATCCAGATCTTGTGTGGGTTGCCTGTCTGGTATGTGGGGAGATGCAGGGTCTTGGCTCCGTTACCACTGTTGTTGAAGTCGACATCGGTCATCACATTCACACCCCTCGGTAACCAGGAGATGGATTCGCTTAGTCTGTCCGCACCCACCTGACCGGCTCTCAAGTTGTACATCACATCTCCCTCGGTTACGGGTTCGTACTTCCTGGTGTGTACGGAGCGAGGTGGGTCTTTAAAGACAAACGGACGCTCTATGTTTGGAGCTGTAACAGACGCCCATTTCGGTTTCTGGAACATGTCTGTATGTCAATGCGTATGGCACTGTACTACTTTTGTTTACAGTCATTCGACTCGTTCTGTTCTGATGACACAGAGCAGACATTCATTTGTGCTCCCAGAAGGGGAAGCACGAGATTCAAGAGCACACAGAAACAGATGCTGGATGGGTGGACACAAGTCACAATTCACACACCCCTACCCCCATATCACATCATGTCGTCCCCCAATACACTTCTCTACACGATTGACAAGGTCGTCCAATCCCAAATCGACAGTATCCATTGTATTGGACTGAACGATAAAGATCCGCTGGTGTTCGGCAAGTTGATACGCATTCTCCAACTCATCCCTAGTCCATCCATCACTCCGGTACGTTTTGAATTCAACAGCCACACATTCGATGCGTTGTCCATCGAGCCCGAGTGCATCATGCACGTGGCAACCCTTGGAATCCGTGATCATTGGGACAAGTACGAAGTCAAGACCGTTCAACAGCTGTTGGACTCGTGCCTGTCAGTGTATAGCAAGACTCGGGTCAGCTCCACCTCAACAACCAAGTGCCGATTCGTAGATACAGATGTAGTGTACTACGCTGATAACAAGGAGAGCTATCTCATTGGAGTAGAGATGGGGACAAACGGAGTGGCGTACTTAGTGACAGGCACAGAGGAACAGGTGGTGACTGTAAAGCGAAACACGTATGAACAATGGAGGGAATGAGGATAGAATATTGGTGGTGTAGAATAGATTCGAGTCAGTCAAATCTCAGTCAACCTCCATGTCACATACAGCGTGGGTGTGTTCTCGTCTCATGCGCTGAATCAGAACCGCTCGGTTCTGCTTGAGTAATGGGTCGGAACGCTGAACACTGAACCAGGTGGCGTGCAATCGAGCGAACTCGTTCAGGCATTCTTCAGTGAACTGTGCATCTGTATCTATGATACCAAGGTACGTTTTCACGAACGTCCAGAACTGGTGAAGCACCGACCGGAACGTCTCACCTTGCAGACAACGTATGCCAGCGTTCTCCATTTTCCTGACTCCGTTGATGGTCGGTTCAGTCTTACACACCCATAGCTTGGTGTGCTGAGTCGATGGTTCCCATCGCTCGATCTCGTCTGCATCCGTGATCAGCTGAGAGATGCGTTCAAGTTTGGCCGGTGTGTTCTCCCATTTGCACTGGATGTAGAGTCGTTTGTGTGTAGGTAGGTGATGACAGCTGATGTCCACTCCACTGACCTGCGATCCATACGTTCGCTTCACATCTCGCTCGCCTACCACCCTCAAGTCAGGAATACATTCGCACAGATCCGATAGCATGGTCTCGAGCCGTCGGCCAATCTCTTGGGGTGTGATTTGGACAGACATGGTGAATGTTCTTGTATATTAGGAGGGAACGAATGACACGACTGCTGATACACATAGAATCAGTTCTCTTTTGTCATGGAATCATCATCCAGCCCACTGTACACCCCAGCACTGCACCGACGAACGCACCAATCACTCCGTACAGTCCAAATCCCACCCCTGCGCCCAGTCCGCTACCAAGCGAACTCCATAACATGGCGAGTAACAGGCGTATTCGTTCTTGTCGTACAGAGCCTGAGGACATGCAGACAGAATAGAACATACCTAGAAACAAGGTGGCACTAATCACATAGAGAGTCGTGGTCATCTTGAGGAATGGAGAATCGTGGTCTCCACCTTGACCACGTCAACTTTCGTCTCAATGCTCTCAACCAGTCATCCCCCAAGCTGATCAATACATAGAAGGAATCCAGGAAGTAGATCACGCTATCTCCGTGTCGTTCGGTAGCTTCACACACATCCCAGTACTCAGTCCTGTCATAATCCACGACAGCACCACATACCAGGTCTTCGGAGCAGTTAACGCAGTCTACGCACAAGCTCATCACCTTAGATACAGAGGAGTGCATGTTCTTGATGGTGTACTGTCTACCCACATAGGCGTAATGATCATGTTCATCGGAACGCTTTGTGGGGAAACGAGTACCACACAGACAGCACATGGTGAGTGCGCAAGGGTAGAACATCTGAGGCAATGTAGACGATGACACACGATTCAAGCAATATCGATGTGGCATCACACTGTTGTCCGTGGATACCACATACGTCTCTGATAGTACCACGGCATACGTGACCCCATCGAATGTGCTGTCATGGAGCACATTATAATCACACCAGATCCGCACTGTGTTTGGACACATCTGCGAACAGTCTTTCCATGAGAGGTGATTCGTGCGCACAGAGAACAATTGAATCTGCTCATCAGCATCTTCCACTGTTCTCATCCCGAACTCCCTGAACACAACAGCCATCCATTTTCGAGCCACATGTTCACTGGGAAGCAGGAAGGGCATCACATGGTACGTCCAGATGTCGATGTTCTGAGGACGTGTCTGACAGAGAATCGCATAGGCATTCATCTTGGGGAATGGAATGGACGCGTATCATCTATCAAGTTGAATCAACATCGGCTCATTCAAATCTGTGTTGATGACAAGGGCGAATCTCCTTCCTTCCTGATCTGCATCTTTCACCAGTACCCCATTTGTTGGAACGGTGTGCCTATGAGTCAGTGTCGGTTGGACAACAAACCTGTCCGGTGAGTGAAACATGTCATATGGCATACACCACCACTCATGTTCTGTGTCCGAAGAGTTGTGTACCACCAGGGATTTGTACACCACCATACGTACCAATATCTCTTCAGTTGAACCAGCTTCACGCGTCTTCACCGGTATGCTCGGGATGATCCGAGCATACAAATCACCTGTCCAATGCTGAACGACAGGTGAGTTCAGGTGAAGGACGCGTCCTTCACCACTGCCAACAATGTGTTCAATCAATGGAATACCCCAATACCAGAACGGCTGACCAGCAACCATACGAGTAGGTGAGCTGGAAACTGAGTTGGCCATTCTGATAGGCAAGACAGTTGAATGAGATGTGTCAGTCTATTCTTATCAACACAGGTATCAGTTATCATCCATCCCTCGTTATGCACTGCGCTTCCAAGGTGGATTCGGTTGATTCTCTACTCGAAAATCCACTGCGAACTTGTGCTCTATATCTGTCGTTCCCTCCACGTACTCATCATAGTAGCGATCATACCACTCAGGTAGTGGTTTCAAGTTATCCTCATGGAAGTGCATCCAGCGCTTGTTTCTCCTCCTCTGTACCTGTCTCAATACTAACCAGTGCATGCCGTAGTACTGCTCCCTGTCTAGAGAGATGGTGAGCATGTGCTCTGGACTACCCAACGCTTCAGAAGACCCCGAACCAGACCCACCTTTGCACAGCTTCCTACACTTGAATGAGATAGGTCGATTCCCTGAACAGTGGATGATGTCACGTGCACACTGATCGGCCACTGTGTTTAGGACGTGGAGCACTGTTCCACGATGAACGACATTATAGCAGTCGACACACGAATCGTTCGAAACTACAACCACATCAGTATCTGAGCTGACAATCAGCAGTTGACACGGCATTCTCTACAGATACAGACACGCTGTGCTCAACCCACACAGTGGCTTAAGAGTTCGGATTTTGAGAAGTGGAGAGTCCGCTTCTCAAAGACCACATACCAGACTGAACAAGTCTGCTCATTTGGATCACTTCTCAAACTTCCCATTCCATCTCTAGCTGTGTCCTCCTCATACCACTCTGACCTTACTCACGCCCCGTTCTCTACCCTGATCTCTGATATCTTTCAAGATGCTCCCCACCGTTCGTTCTGATTCCAACGCTGATGCACTCTCCTTGTGGGATGAACGCGTTCGTACCTGGTCAAATGGCCATGAACATACCAAGATCTCTGCATTGACTGGTTACATACATCTCAAGCTGTTTACTCGAGACTACGACCCTGAACGTCGTGTGGAGGATAACCTCGTGAGTGCGTTTGTTTGCTTTGGTCGGTCAGATGAGTGCATGCCGTTCTCGGTGTATAGGGTGCTTCAGAACTCGGATATCAACGAGTTCTCAGACTATTGTCTGGATTTGCGTATTCGTGAGTTGGTACGCAAGGTGGTCAAGGGTGAGATCACGTCGGCCGAAGCCAACATACAGTTTGACCTTGAGTATGGGGGTGAGGATGAGCAGGACTGTGAGTCGGATTCCGATTCAGAGTGTGAAGGTGACTGTTCTGACACTGAGGTGGATGAGTGCATGATGTTCCATCACTGATGTAGAATGATATATAGATGTGGATGAACTGATCTGAACCATACCGTTTTGACCCGAGAGTTCAGTGCAAAATTAAAGCGTTCTATTCGAGAGTCGAGGAAACTCGCTCAACCAGGTGAGACTGGGAACTACAAACAACGAACTCTCTCCTTACCATGTTCACCACGTTCCTCACTATCTAACGAATGTTCCATTGTCTTCTGTATCCTTCCAGTGTTCATCCAGGAACATGATGTACTTGTTGACAAAGAACCAGTCAGTCACAACACAGATCGAGTCGTCACTGGTTTTCTGTCCACAAAGCGCTCGGATCACACTATATACACACCCATGGCTTGACCCTACAAAAGAGTTATCATGGACTACTCCTATGTACTTGCGGTTCAGGAAGTCTCCAGGTTTGATCTCCTTCGTTACGAACAGCCATGTATGGTGAGTGGGAGCTGAGATGGTTGCGTCATACAGGGTGGTTGTCAACTGGACGACTGAACATGGTACATCTCCCAGGATACGTTGATGTGCCGTCCTAACATTGTTCATACATACCTCAACGTTCTCTGGTGTACATCGCACGACATGGTACTTGGGACTGGACATCCTGGTTACGGTGATGCGGATCAGATCCTCGACGCGTGCCAGGTTACTGAAATCTGCAGACGCCAACCGATTGATCATGTTCTTGAATCCAAGTAACCCTTCTTTGGTGTGAGAACAATTCTGGTACGGAGGAAATCTGGCATGTTATGAATGTGAGAGTACACAGGGGGTTCTGAATAGGTGAACATCAACACACGGTTCCCTGTTGTCCACATACTCGTGAGATCAAGAAGACCTAGCTTCTTCATCCACTGTTCCAGGAGATCATGATCTGCACCGTACTGTTCGTTCACTACAAACAGGGTATTGTTCAGGATAACAGGTCGTGAATCATTCTGTCGTTCGAGATCTTCCTTCCACCAGATTTGGTGTGAACACATAGACACCTGCTTCAGCACACCGATCAAGGAGGTGTGTAAGCTGTCATTCCGTTCACATGGCATAATGAACACCACATTGGTCACAATTTGAGACTGGAGCAGAGATGACATCACACAGGCTTGAGCTTGCATCGTACCCGAGTACTCTGTATTCGGCTGTATCAATGTCACCACCCACCGCCTGTTCTGAATGCTGAACTCCTCAGAGATACGCTGTGCGTTCTTCCGATCAGATTCGTCAATGACTGGGTGAGATGGCTGTACTGGTGTAGGAGGAGGGACAACAGGATCCACACTAGTCTCTTGAACAACAGAGGAGTGAGCTTGATTGTCTGCACCACCTGGTACAAACTTGTGGAACGTCATTTCGTTACACTGACGAGCTGAACTCGTGATCTCTCCAGAGTACCACCACTGAACAGACAGCTTGTACTCTGGACAGAGCTTCTGCAAGTCCTTCCCATGCATGAGTGGGGTGAGAAGGTCAGAAAGTTCAATGACTTTGTTCCATGTGGTGGAGCAGTAGATGACCCAGCACAACCGAGTCTTTTCGTCCACCAGTATGGCCTCCACATGTGGGTATGCAGTAAGGAGCATCTTGTCACGAGTCAGAGACAATGGACTACCAATGATAAACAGCTCGGGTTCCTTGGTAGAGATGACACGAAGGACAGAGGAGCCAGAGCAGGTCAGATGTTCCAACACCTTGTTGACATACTCATCGTAATAACGTCGTATCTCAGTGCGATCGCTACCACCATGATCAGTGTCGTACAACTCGTAATAGCTCTTGCCCTCTCCAGTGGCATCGGGAAAGAATCGTGTTACAGCTCTGGTAATACCAGGGACAGGAGCCTGTGATTGGAGGCGCACCCCGTCGAGCTTGACGGTTATGGAGAACTCCTCGATCAGACGCACCGTGGGAGGTGGAGTGAGCTTGTCAGTGGTATTGGTATGGTTAGGATCTGCGAATGGGATGACCAACATCCGGTTACCCCGTTCTTTCAGCACGGAGACGTTCCAAGTCGCGGACGTGAACTCAATCAACTGCATGAACCTCTCCAACACCTTGACACTCTCACGCTCGTGCAGTCCAGATACCACGAATAGAGTGTTCCGATAAATCTCTCGATACTGTTTGAGTCGGTCGTCATCCGGTTTGGTGGTCATGGTGAATAACCAACGATAGTCTGCTTCATCAATCACCAGCTGTGTTCGCATGACAGACACAGTCACGGAGATGACACGATCAGTGTTCCACTGATCTCGAATGCTTCTCATGGTTCGAGAGAACGTGAGCTGTTCCACACCCACAAGAGGCTGACCAACATGTTTGCCTATCACAATGAACCCTGCATTGAATTGGTCAAGAACGTTCAAGGTGTTGTTCGTCACCTCCACCAGAGATTGATCCCAGTCAAAGTCCTTATTGTGTGTGGAATCACTCGTCACCTTGAAGCCCTTGTTCAGCATATCCACGTACTTCACCAGTATACGCACATTGGTGTAGACACGGAGATCTGGCATCTTGGAAAACTCGCACGTCCCGAACACATCCGTATTGGAGAACAGTGAAAATGCCAAAGAGTCACGTACTGTGATCTTGTCCGGGCTGTTGGATTGTTCGGAGATACTGCACTCGTCATATAGAATGCCCAAGCTCGTCCAGAAACGACTGGAACGTATTACCATCGCCCCACGAGTGAGGATGAAGAACGTGTGCAATGTGGGATGAGTATGTCGAGATTCCTGGAATCTCTTCGAGTCGAAATCCTCATAGATTAACACATCAACTTGCCGAGCCATCGCTTCTGTTCGGATCCATTTGAACACATTCACCATCACATACGCATTTGGAACGAGAAACACGTGGTGCTTGGGACGGCTCAAATTGCACTGCACGTGTTTCTCCCACAGATGAAGGATCGTACCCTCATTCAGGGGAGACGTGATGTCATTCAGATGACATGGATTGTCAGACTCGACTAGTTTCTTCACCCCAATATACGTGAGGGCTTGAGGGGTGATAGGGAGCACATAGGGATCGCACACTTGCTTCACCTGTCCCATCAGAATAGACTGGATGGCAGAGGGGAAATGAGACACGATCAGCAGTTGATTATCTCTGGATTTCAGAGCGTTGCGATCGAGCAATTCCGCCTCCTTGAGAAAGTTGACCAGATCGTGACGATGCTGACCCGAGCATGACAACTCATTCACAATGAACAGTGTGTTCGAACGCTGTTTGCACTCATCCACCCACGTTCGGTCAGTGAACCCATCGCTGGATGCCGAATACACAGTGGGCGTCTCGATACCACCGCGAACACGACGATAGTCCCCATACGGTTCGAAATCAGTAGATGACGGGTGGATCACCACAGTTTGCTTCTTGGACTGTTGAGAAGCGTCGAACACATAGCTGTACGAACCAGCTTGAGGCTGAACGACGACCAATGCAATGGTGTTTTGATTCAGGTAATGGAGGAGATGATTAGAAGGATCAGACTCTTTCGAGACACCTGTCTGCATCACAGGTGTGGTTTGCAGAGTCGTCAGTTTGTTCTGAAGATCCTCGATCTCTGACTGGATACGAGCGCGTTCGGATTGAGTGGACATGGTGATGTGTAATGATCAGCAGAGTCAAATGGAATGTGAAGGAGAGATGAGGATGGATGAGTTTGAGAAATGAAGTGACTAACACTACTATATCCATCTATGAATCTGAATACATACGTCGACATGCATACCAGTACTCATACTCCACCCTCTTCCTTTGGTCACTCTCGTCCTTTGACAACGCTCTCACACTCTGGTCTTGATCCAACACGCACCACTCTATCCAGTAGGGATGGGTGTGCGCCACACCCAGCCGTTTCAAGTTGGGAAAATTGGATCGAACATCAGAGAGGTTCACTGTACACACGTGTATGCCAGAACACACGATCTCCTCGAGATGTGTGAAGTGCGAGTACTGACGCACACACATCCACGGGTCAAGTAGAGTCTGGTCATTCCATTTGGGATAATAAGGGATAACAATCCAGATGGATTTGAGAGTCTTACCACTGTAATTACGCACCCGCCCATCATCGGTTATCCGCCTGTAGGGCTTGTTTCGAATGGAGAACAGCCGTATGTTCTCGAGATGCTCGAACCTCGCAAAGGGATCATCGTACTCCACAATATCTGTGGTGCAGTCGTACAAGGTGACGGTTCTGACGTGACACAGTACGTGTGCTCGGGCTAGATCATGTTGTAGGTAGTTGACATACTGGCACAAGAACGTGTCAACAGCACACTGCTGAAACAGGTAGTGAGCACCCGCTTGGAACGATTTTTTACGTGTGGCTGTGGCATGGAACTGATGCAAGGTCGACAAGGAGAACGGGATGGAAGACTCCTGTGTTTGCATGTATTGGCGCATACATTGATCAATGAACACGATGGTCGAGGGCATACGCCGGATGGATACGTGTAACAGACTGGACTTCCACTGACGATTGAGACGATTGGCTTGGATGAACGTGTATTGGTCAAACAGGGGACAGAGGTGAAACGTGATCAAAGTAGAGGGAAGCATGACGCTGAATGGAATGTGAATCAATTTATGAACCATCACACACCCTCCTGCGCTGTCTCATACAACAGTCACTCCACCTCACCTCCTCCTCTTCCCCCCACACTTGACCTTGTGTCGTGATTTGGGAGGTGATGAAGAGGATGACGTCGTATCTCCCAAGTTGCGCACCACTTCCACCATCAAGACAAAAGCTCCCGATGTGCCGTTCAACTGTAGTTCAGACAGCATCATCTGTCTGAACAGGGGTACAAACCGAGTCATATGGTACAGTCCCAACCCTGACATCATCTCTGTAATCCATTTGCTATCCAATGGCACAACTTCTGACAAGCACAGGATGGTACTGAACGTCCGAATCCACAGCTCCAGTGTTCCTTGGATACCTACACCAAGACCAGGACTCTGGAACATACATGTCGTGGTCATCTCTAAAATCTGACTGGTCAATTGAAGCAGATGCACTTGGGAGAGTTTCAACCCACGAAACTGACCGCCAACCACCCACCTCATAATGGTGAACAGCTCGGCCACGAGTTCTGGATGGAGAGGATGGGTCTGTTGAAAGTATTCGAACGTCTGGGCAGTGTGCTGTAGGATGAGTACCCACCGTTGGTAGTCCATGATTAGATCTGTGAATGGCTCACCCATCAACGTCACCTTAGAACGCAATACCTTGGATTCTACAAGGTAACGAGCAGACACTAGGGACTCGTACCTGTTATTGTACCATACATAGCGAAGAACGTCTGCCGATGCACATTGCTCCACCATCTCATCCATCTTCGAGCGTTCTACCTTGTCACCCACGAGTGGATTGGACAAGGGCTGGATGGCTCTCAGTTGTAGGTTCTCCCAAAAATCATCCATCGAACACTCGTCCGAACGGTCTCCTACCAAGTTGAGCTTATCAAACCCAAGCTCTGTGTCCCTGACCGATAGATCATTTGTTTCCAAGGTGCATGCTGAACAATCACACCGCGGTTGACCATTCCTGTAGGTACCTTTGAGAACTTCATACCGAGCTGACACCGGCAGAACAGAGATCTCGGGTAGGGAGAGGTTGCAACAGATCTCTTCCCCTGCATGGATGGGTTTCAAGCAATACAACAATGAACGGTTGTTTCCATCAATGAGTCGTATGGCATTTGGTCGACAATGATGCTTGAGATGTGAGCTGATGGGATACAGCGCACGTCCAATGTACCTTCCTGACAGCGGTGTTGTGATGATCACGGAATACCAAGCGATCAAGTGGATGTAATGGTTCAGAGTGGATAGGTCGACACTGTACAGGTCGCAGTACTTGGAGAGTTGCTTCTGGAAGCTGTCTCCATAGCATAGCGTTGCTCCAGGCGTGAGTTTCCCGTTCAGTGAGTACGTCGTGGGGTTCATCCCTGTGGACAGGATCCTCCCTAACAACCCGAACAGCGAGGTATGGTGAACGACAACCTCAGGTTCTTCAGCCAGGATACACATGCCGGGTGTGAACGTTTGGAGAGAGAATACACCACTACGATACAGGGGTGCATGGGGTTTGTTTCGTTGGGAAATGACCAGTTCTTTCACCAAGACAGGAGTAGGATGAGTAGTTGTAGGTTGGAGGTTGGTGATCGCGTTCGAATAGATACCAGGAACAGGTGGCACTGGACAGAATCGTTCGTGATCCGTACTCAACTTGATCAGGCATGCCTTGCTACACCAATACACACGGTGACACCGTTCACATGGAATACGCTTTTTGAGGCTAGAAAGCTTGTTACCACACCCTATACACTGCAGTGCAGGGTGTGGAGATGCATTATCTGACCCGGTACAAGACTCTTGATGTGCAATGATGTCTCGCAATTGGCAGATTTTAGAGCACCAAAGGACTTGATGACACCTGACACACGAGCATGATCGACCATTCTTACCCAGCCGTTTTGAACAGAATGGAGCATTGCAGTGTGGGAGGATAGGAACGATCTTGCCCATCGTTATGGATACAGAAGTAAAGGCACATAAACTGATTTTGAGTAGTGAATACACACAATACATATCATCATGTCGGCCTCATCTAACTCCAAGCTCGTCAACATCGGAGGCGGACATGAGGATGATGCATTCTATCGCTACAAGCGCGAGGTGGTGAAGGTGCGCACCGAGCATAAGCACGGTATACAGACGAGGCTATTGAATCTGTTCAGCATTGCGAAACAACTCCACCTCAAGGATGTTCAGCACCTTGTGAAGGACATCAAGAAGACACTGGGTGCGAACATCACAGTGGATCCGAACAGCCAGACATGCGTGATCCAAACACTGGTTCCGGTGGACAAGCTGGAGTTTGCTATCAACAAGTACATTGAACAGCATGTCCTATGTAGGAAGTGTCGGTTGCCCGAACTAAGGGACGACATCTGCCTCGCTTGTGGCACCAGTCAAACTGTGAACCAGAGGAACAGATCATCCACCACAAATGACGAGTCAGAGCTCTTGACCATCTCTGATCTCACAGAGAAATCCCGTGTCAAGTATGACAAAGCATTTGAACGGGTGTGTTGTCAAACCATTACAGACATGCTGAATTGGCATGACAAGCACAAACATGATTCCAAGTACAGAACGCACTGGGAGAGCCGGTTGGACGAACTGAGAACGGCGTGTTGGACGTGTGAGAGCGAATACGAAGCTGGTGTGCGAGCCAGGAGGTGGAAGAAGCTGAAGAGTGCTCTAGACGAGGAAGCTGAGGATGACACAGGTATCATCACCATTGCAGAGGCTCCATCTCTCCATCCCTCCAATCCTCTGGTATCGTCCTACCCTGTTGTTGATCCACCATGTCTCGAAAGGTGAACACAGAGCTGTCCCAACTTCCCAAAGAACTACTCGTACATATTCTACCATTCCTAGGTCATACGGATGCCACGAGTGTGCACGTGATGGATGAGTGGTTCGAGAGAGTTAAGGCTTGGTTCAATGAACAACTCCCCGTGAGTCAATCGGGCTGGACACCTATCACCACTCTCAAGGATTATGTGTACGTCGAAGAGGAGAGCACTGTCAAATGTCATCTAGGTTCAGTACGTAGAGATATACGAGTGTTCGATAAGGTGTTTGATGTGTACGTGATCTACTCACAAGATGGTTCACTGATGCCATTTCATGTGTATAACAGCATGATCGTACCTGATAAGTGCGAATCACACTATGCTCGCTATAAGACGTTGCTTGAGGTTCGAAGGGCTGTGCAAAATGCACGACTGAAGACGCCTAAGTGATTGTGATTGTCTGAATAGAGTTATACTCTTCTATTCAGACCATATACATGGTTGTATTGTTAGCAGTCTGATCTTCTCACACTATCCGAATACGTCTCAGACGGCTCACAGTGCTGTTCTTGGTCAGCGCGCCATGCGGTTCACCGAGGAATCCACACGGTTTCTGAGATTGCACATTCACCAACTGGGGTAGCATTTGTGTGCTCGGTCGAATCTGGTAGACTCCGTTCCCGTTACGGAGCACCCATTCAATGTCGTCACGAGGCACCCATGATGTTTGCTTCCTGTCAAATTGTAGAGTCAGCTTGATCACACCCACTCGCTTGTCTGCAATGACTTGGTTCAGCACGTTCATAGAGCACGCCACGAAGTTGTTGGATGGATCGTTCACTTGCTCGAGCAATTGAGTACGTGTGAGACAGATAGCGTGTGTGCCATACTCGTCTAACGAGGATGCAGATGGTCGCTTGATGAACACAATGGAATCGGGTGTAGACAGCACGAGCTTCTTGGGAGAAATGGAGCTCAGATCCACACACGTGTTGGGTAGGTGAAGCGTGGTCAGTGTCTCCTTGGAGATGTCTTCGTTCTCTTGGACATTGTCGTTCAGATCTCCCTCCCACTTATACTCAGGCAAGTTGGGGTTGAACTGTCTCAATCCCTCCTTGTCCACCTGGAAGGACGGTTGGAATGGGTTGAGGGACGAAGGGAGTATGTTTAGGACGTTCTGTAGAATGCCGACATTGGGAACAGGAGGCTTGGGGATGGGGTTAACAACAGGAGGAGTAGGTGGAACGGGTTGAACAGGTTGTTCGGATGTGTTCGTTGGTGGTGGTTCTTGAGGGAACAACAGAGGAGCTAACCTGATGACCTGGGGCTGAACGGGAGGTGTTTTAGAAGCTTGGGGTGCGGGTATTTTGGGGGTGAGCTCGCCACCAGGGAACGGTGGTGTGTTCATCTGGTGATTGCGTGCATTCCATCCGAGTAGTTTGATCTGGTACTCGATACGCGCCTGATACGCCTTGGGATCGTTTGGACGACTTCTGGGTGGAGTAGGCCTCGTCCAGAACTGCTGTTGCCTCAAGATGAGGATTTCGGCTGGAGAGGCGTTCCGTACCACTGACCACGGTAGTTTTCCTACAAACACACGCCACAGGTCATTAGCGAGGGATTCATAGTCCTCGTCTGGATCTCGACATCCGTACCGATCGTCACGCTGATTTTGAGAGCGTGTCAGTCCGAACAACTCGACCGTCCCTGTATCCATGGTACATTGCTTGTCACGACCCATCTGAATCTGTTGACGTCTCAGTTTCGCGGCGCGCTCGATCGATTCATCGGATGCGGATCCAAGGTCAGAGATGACGATATGCACACTTGATCCTTCTTGACGGTACAAGAAGTTCAGGAGCTTGGTGTCGCGATGGATGACAAGCCTGTTATGTAACTGACTGAGAATATCGATAGTTTCCCTGTACACCACATTAAACAGCGACTCAATGCGTTGAGGTCTCTGTTTGTTCTCCTGGATCCACTGGTTGACGAGGGCTTGCACACTACCATCGTACACCTCTGTAGTGTATAGGCACCACACACGCCGATACTCTTGACCCACGCGTACGGATCGCATGTATTTCTCGGGCTCGATTTCGTACTCGTATCCTTGACCAGGTGATCCCAGCCATATGAACCCTGGCTGTTCCACCAGCCGAATAACATTGGGTATATCCTGCAACTTACGAGTCAGTACAAACTCCTGATAGACATTCCAGGGCTCCACCTCAGGAGCGGGTAACGCTATCTTGGCTACGAATTGCTCGTTGTTCGACTTGTTAGAACACAGAATGACTACACCCTGACCTCCCATTCCTAGCACTCTCTTGGCCACATATCGAGCTGACCATTGAGGAGAGTTGTTGAGAACGGACACAAACACCTGTCCATCTCCAAAATCGGGTGCTGGAGGAATGAGTAGTGGCGAGCTGGAATGTTGTGGTGGAAACCGCCACTGGGGTGAATTGATAGGTATCACTGAATCACTGTATGAGACAAGTGTTCGCCATCGGTCTAGGTTTGTCTGCGTGCTCAGTGTAGTAGAGGCCTGATTCACTACATTCAGGAACATCTGATAGGAGCGCTTCAGGTCAGGTCGGTTAGGTGGAACACGAATGGGGTTGTACTGGTCTTGCATCTTGCGTGTCTGTGTGGACACATCCTCCAAATCGGCATCAAAGGGCAGTTGGAGCACTTCGAACGGTGTGAACGTTTCAGGTGGGGGCAGGAGTCCATCGTAACTAGGACTAGACTGCACTGGTTCCTGCTTGGCTGGCTGAGCTTGTTGAGCTCGGAGTTTCTGACGTTCGGCTTCCTGTGCGCGAATCTGTGCCTGGGCTTGTTCACGGATTCGCTCCTCCTGTTGTTGTTCAGCCAACCTCTGTTGTTCAGCCAACCTCTGTTGTTCAGCCAACCTCTGTTGTTCAGCCAACCTCTGTTGTTCAGCCAACCTCTGTTGTTCAGCCA
>Ga0310811_10002212_pt1 | contig 24247 bp, 19 predicted proteins | sample YCmetagenome_FD_207642 | JGI IMG/M metagenome (GOLD analysis project Ga0310811, IMG submission 207642) | Soil microbial communities from experimental microcosm in Duke University, North Carolina, United States - YC | ecosystem: Engineered > Artificial ecosystem > Soil microcosm > Unclassified ... | reverse complement strand
TGTCGGCTCCTCCGGTGTGACGTCCGTCGGCGGATAGATCTCGTGGTCGGTGGCTTTGGGTGCGGAGTCGTTCACCGACAGAGCTGACGCCTGTTCGACCTGGATTTTGGCGCGCTCCTCCTTGACCTCTTCCATCCGGATTTCTTCCTCGAGCGTGCTCTTGAGCTCGTTCGAGGCTTTTTTGAATTCGCCGATGCTCTTACCGAGCGAACGGCCGAGCTCCGGGAGTTTCCGCGGCCCGAAGATGATGAGCGCAATGACCATGATGATCATGAGCTCTGGAAAGCCGAGGGACGGCAACATTGGTTAACTCCCGGAAAATTCCCGCAAGTGGTTCATACAATTATAGAAATCCGATCTGGACGGGGTCAAGGCGAGGGTGTACATTTTACTGTATATGCGTAAGTACCGGTCCTTGTCCGCGTCTGTCTTCATTGTCGCCCTTTGTGCCCTTGTCGGCGGCTTTTTCGGCCGCGGCGCACTGGCCCAGGATCAGTTGGAGCAGCAATATCGCGTCCTCGCGGACGCTCTCCAGGCGATCGAGAACAACTACGTTGGCGACGCCGAGTCCGACCGACTGGTTTACAGCGCCATCAGCGGCATGCTGCAGACCCTGGACCCGCACTCGAATTTCATGGATCCCAACAGCTATCGCCAGATGCGCGAGCGCCAGGAAGGGCGGTATTACGGCCTGGGGATCACGATCGGATCCGTCAGCGGCGACCTGACCATCAGTCAGGTGTTCGAGGGATCGCCTGCGTTCGAAAAGGGCATTCGCCGCGGCGATATCATCGCGCGCATCGAGGGAGCGGACACCAAGGGCTGGACCACCGATCAGGCGGTGGGCAAGCTGCGCGGCCCGAAGGGAACCACCGTCAGCATCGGCGTTCGCCGGTTCGGTTACGACAAGCTGATCGATCTGCAGGTGCCGCGTGACCAGGTCACGATGCTGACCGTGCCGGCGGCGGTGATGCTGGACGCGACGACCGGCTACGTTCGTGTGACCGATTTCGGCGAGAACACGGATCAGGAGCTCGGCCGCGCGCTGCGCGATCTCACGCAGAAGGGGATGAAGCGCCTCGTGTTCGATCTCCGCGAAAACCCGGGCGGTGCGCTCGACCAGGCGATCAAGGTCGCCAATCGCTTCATTCCGAAGGGCAAGTTGATCGTCTACACCCGGGGGCGGGTCGAGAATTCCGCCCAGGATTATCACGCGACAGAGGCGAGCGACTTTCTGAACCTGCCGATGGTGACGCTCGTGAACAGGAATAGCGCCAGCGCGTCGGAGATCGTGTCTGGAGCCCTGCAGGATCACGATCGGTCGCTGATCGTGGGTGAAACGACGTTCGGAAAAGCGCTCGTACAGTCGGTGTACAAGGTGAGCCAGAACGCGGGTGCCGCGATTACGACCGCTCGCTACTACACGCCCAGTGGACGCTTGATCCAGCGGCCGTGGGACGGCACGTTCGACGAGTATCTGAACTATCGGTATCGTGAACAGGATCCCAATAAAGCGCACAACGACAAGGACCTGAAGTACACCGATTCGGGGCGCAAGGTGTACAGCGGCGGCGGTGTCGAGCCGGATGAGCGCTTCGACGGGCCGGTGGAAGGTTTCAACCCGACACGCTTCGCCCGTACGCTCTATGCCCGTAACCTGTTCGACGTCTACGCGCAGCGGTTCGCGCGCCGTGGCGACACGCGCATCGCGCCGGGCCCCAATACGCGCACCCTGGCCGCGGACTATGAGGTCACCGACGCGATGGTCGCCGAGTTCAAGGAACTGGCGATGAAGGAACCGATCAAGTGGGACGAGGCCGCCTGGCAGAAGGACCAGGACTTCGTCCGCGCGATGATTCGCCGCGAGATCGACGTCGATCTGTTCGGCATCGCCGCGTCGTACTTGAATCTGGCGAAGCGTGATCCGCAGCTGCAGTTCGCGATGATGCAGTTTGGCGAGGCGCAGCAGTTGCTCGAGATGAGCCGTCAGTCGACGACGGCGCGGAGAGCCTCGCGGTAAAAAAGTGAAGTGACACCGCCCCTCCGTTTTGGGCCCCCAACCCAAAATATTGTGGTGTCACTTTGGTCTTGCCACTATGGCTGGGCCTTGTTAGACTGACCGCCGTTTGAAGGGCTGACGCCTAAACTGCTTCCCAGCGCAGTGCTTCGGCCCCCGGCAAGGTCAGAACGGTAATCGACACAGCGGAAATGGATTCGCCAGGCCGTCGCATGTGCGGCGACGGACCGTGTGTGTCGTGGTCTATCTCCTCGTAAGGACAGGGGACAGTAATGCGGCTCGAACGTCTCGAGATTTCTGGCTTCAAATCCTTCTCCGATCGATCCGAACTGGCCTTCGACGAGGGCGTCACCGCCATCGTCGGTCCCAACGGGTGCGGCAAGAGCAACGTTGCCGATGCCATCACCTGGGTGCTTGGGGAGCAGAGCGCGAAGAGCCTGCGCGGCGAGAAGATGGAAGACGTCATCTTCAATGGAAGCGACGCGCGGAAGCCGGGCGCCACAGCGGAAGTCCGGCTGCGTCTTTCGGGATTGCCATCGCGTGGCAGCGGGTCTGAGACGCCGGCGGCGGAAGTGCCCGGTCTTACTGAGTTTCACGCGAATAATCCGGCGGGCGACGGCAATGGCCACGCGAATGGCAACGGGCACAACGGTCACGGCAATGGCAACGGTCACCACGGTGGGCCCACCACGCTGGAGGACATTGCCCTCGCGTTTACGCGTGACGTTGAGGTCACGCGGCGCCTTTACCGCTCCGGAGAAAGCGAATATCTGATCGACGGCGCCGTCTGCCGGCTCCGTGACGTCCACGAGCTGATGATGGACACCGGCTTGGGCGCGAAAGCCTACGCGATTATCGAGCAGGGCAAGATCGGGATGATCCTCAGCTCGCGTCCGGCCGATCGTCGCCAACTGATCGAAGAGGCCGCCGGGATCACCAAGTACAAGTCACGCCGCCGCTCCGCTGAGCTGAAGCTCGAGGCGGCGCAGCAGAATCTGACCCGCATCGACGACATCGTGTTCGAGGTCGAAAAACAGCTCGGCGCCCTCAAGCGTCAGGCCGCGAAGGCGCGGCGCTATAAGCGCCTGCGCGACGAGCTGCGCCGGTGGGACAAGGTACTGTTCGCTCGCCGGTATCGCGAGCTGGCGCAGGCCATCGAGACGGCTCGCGCCAGACTGGCCGAAACGCGGGAGCGTGAGAGCGCTGCGGCGGCACGGGTCTGGACATCAACCGCCGGCAGCAGCAGCAGGAATTCGACCGACACCAGGCGGAAACGCTGGCCGTCCGGGCGACAGAGATCTCCGACGAGATGCGCGATCTGGAAGCGCGGCGAGAGCCGGCGCACATCGCGCTCGACGCGCGGCGGCAGGCCGTCCTCGAGGCCGAGCGTGCGCGTGACGATGCGCAAGCCGTGGCAGCGGACGCACAGGAGGAGCTGGCGCGCGCACAACGGCAGATCGAGGGGCTCGAAAGCGACGTCGAGGCTGCCCGGTCCGAAGTGTTCTCCGCCCTGAACACGGTCACCGCGCTGCAGCACGCAGTCCAGCACGCAAGCCAGCAACACGAACGCGTAGGCGAGACGCTTGCGAAGCTGGACGTCGAGCATGAAGACCTTCGCCGCGAAACCGAGAAGGTTGAGGCGGACCGCGCGGTGGCGACGGACTTCCTGGCTCGCACGAACGGACTGCTCGAAATGGTGCACCTCGATCGCGCTGCGCGCGAATCGGAGCTCGTGACGGCCCGATCCGAGCACGAGTCGCGCACGCGCGACGTGCGCGTACGCGAGCAGGAGCTGGCCGCCTCGGAGGCGCGCCTGGCCTCGCTCGAAGAGCTGGCGTCCACACGCGGCGACTTTGGCGACGCTGCACGCATGGTCCTCGTTCAGGCCAACGGCCACGTCGGGCAGCAGGGCGCCGTTGCCGATTACCTCGAAGTCGATCGCCGTTACGAGCGCGCCGTCGAAGCGTGTCTCGGCGAGCTTCTGCAGCACGTCATCGTCGAACGGCACGATCAGGCTGCCGCCGGCCTGTCGCTGGTCCGCGAGCACGATGCGGGACGCTGCGGGTTCGTGGTGATCGACCCGGGCTCCAACGGCTATCACCCGCGCGAGGCGCTGCGGTTCCCCGGCATCGTCCCGGTGACGGACGTCATGCGTCTCCAGGGGCCGCACGTGGTGACGATCAGCAAGGTCATTCCGGAGGCGTACGTCGCCGAGAGCTTCGAGCAGGCGGTGTCGTTCTCGCGGCAGACGTCCGCACCCGTGGCCACGCTCGAGGGCGATGTCCTTCGTGGACCGCACCTCGTCTCCGGCGGGGCAAAGGTCGAATCGCGCGGCATTCTGGCGACGCGGCGCGAGATCAAGGAATTGCGTGAGCGTGTGGCTGCAGACCGTCAGGTGCTGACGCGTCTGACGGAGGAAACCTCGCAGCTCGAGATCACGATCGCCCAGGCGACGTCCGCCATCACGGTGCTGGTCGCAGAGCAGCATCGTCACGAGAAGGACGTCGTTGCTCATGCGGCGCAGTTATCGCGCAGTAACGACGAAAGCGCGAGACTGGCCCGCAAGGCTGAGGTCATCGCGCTCGAGCGTGACCGTGCGGAAGAAGAGCGGCGCGCGCTCGAAGGTCGCCGATCGGAGGCCGAGTCGTCCATCAGCCGGATCGGCGAGGAACAGCGTCAGGCGGATGACCGGCTGACAGGCGCGCAGCGTCAGCTCGCCGATGCGCGGGATGCCGTGTCGCAGTCGAGCACGCGAGCCGCGGAAGTTCGTGCGTCGCATGCCGCTCTTGTCGAGCGGGCGTCGGCGATCGCTGCCGAAGTCGAACGTCTGGAAGAAGGCGCGCGCGAACTCGAGCACCGCATTTCATTCCGCGCCGCCGAGCTCGAGCAGGCACGCAGCCGACGCGAATCGCTGCTGGCGGCGGTGGAGGAGAGCGTGAAGACGCTCGATGCCGATATCCAGGCGCTTGACGCGATGCGTCAGGATCTCCACATCGCCGATGACGCTGCAGCTGCGGTTCGCGCTCGTGTGGACGCACAGGATGCGGTGATTCGCGACGCCCGGCGCGCGCTCGAGGAGATTCGGGCGGGGGTTAGCGAGCTTGAGGTCGGACGAATCACGGCTGAAAGCGACCTGACACACCTGGCGCAGAGTTGTGTCGATAGCGTGCAGGCAACGCTGGACGACGTGCTCATCGAAGTCGAGCAGATGGAAGCTGCTGGTGAAACCACACCGGACGCCGCGGCGATCGCGGCGGAAGAGCCTGACCCGGAGGCCGAGGAAGGCGAGGGCCAGCCCGAAGGCTTTGTCCCAACGCCTCCGCCGCTGTCCATGACCGCCGAAGAGGCCATTACGCGGCTGAAGGCCAAGATCGAGCGCCTCGGCCCGGTGAACATGATGGCCATCGAGCAGTTCGACGAGCTCGAGCAGCGGCACACGTTCCTGACGACGCAGCGGCGGGACCTGATCGACTCGATCGCGCAGACGTCCGAAGCCATCCAGCGCATCGACGAAACATCGAAGGTGCGTTTCCGCGAGGCGTTTGCTGCGATTCAGCGCAACTTCCAGGGAACATTCAGCACGCTGTTTGGCGGCGGCCGCGCTGGCCTGACGCTCCTCGACGAGAACGATCCGCTTGAAAGCGGTATCGATATCGTCGCCTCGCCTCCCGGCAAGCGCCTGCAGAGCGTGCAGCTGCTCTCTGGCGGCGAGAAGGCGCTGACCGCCATCGCGCTGATGTTCGCGATCTTCCAGTACAAGCCGAGCCCGTTCTGCCTGCTCGACGAAATCGACGCGCCCCTCGATGACGCCAACGTCAGTCGTTTCGTGGATATGCTGCGCGGCATGCTGGATCGGACGCAGTTCATCCTGATCACCCATAACCGGCGCACGATGGAGATTGCCAACCGCCTGTACGGGGTGACGATGGAGGAACCGGGCGTGTCCAAGCTGATTTCAGTTCAATTGAACTGAGGCGAATCTGGCAGAACCTGGCGCGGCTGCGCCACGTAGTGCCGATCATGAAAACCGCCGTCCTCTCTCTCGCCTTACTGGTCGCGACCTGGGGCGTTGTTGCCTGCGACGTGCGCGTCAACGACAAGGGAGGGGTCTCCCTCGATATCAATGAAGGCGGAAGGGCCGAGGACGAGTCCACGCAGACCTATCCGCTGGCAAAAGGCGGTCGAATTGAATTGCAGACCGACAACAGCAATATCGAGCTCGTGCGGGCGACCGGAACAGGCGTCGAGGTCCACGCCAGGCGCCAGGTCCGCGCGAAGACGGATGAAGAGGCACGGACGCTCCTGAAGCAGCAGTCCTTCACGGTCGAGACCGCTCCCGATCGCGTGACCATCCGTGCCGCCAAGGCTGAGGGCCTCGAAGGTTTCCGTCGGCGCATCCGCATCGACTATCGCATCAGCGTCCCCGTTGGTTCGATCGTCTCGATTAAGAACGAAAACGGCGGGGTGAAGTTGAACGACGTGGACGCACGCCTCTCGGTGGGATCCACGAATGGCATGATCGAGGGCCGCGGGGTCTCGGGCGGGTTGGAGGTTGAGACGGTGAACGGCGGCGTCATCGTCCAGATGGCTGCAGTGACGTCTGACATCCGCATCCGGACGATCAACGGGGGCGTCATCATGGGACTGCCGCAGGGTCTCAATGCCACGCTCGAAGCCAATACGGTCAACGGCGGTGTGATGGTGAACGATTCGCTGCCCCTTCAGGCCGCCACGCGTGAGCGGCAGCACCTGTCAGCGAAGCTCGGGAACGGGAGCGGCCCCCACATCGACCTGCAGACGACCAACGGCGGCGTACGCCTGGGCGGTGGAGAAGCGCCGCGCTAGGTGGCGAACGAAGACAAAGCTACCCGTTACCATCGTCTGCGTCGTCGCGTCTCCATTCTGAGCGCCGGCCTCGGCGCCCTCTTCCTCATCGTTCTTCTCGTCTCCGGCTTGTCGGCCTCCCTGCGTTCGGCATCCGCGCAGCTTGCGGGCAACACGTTCCTCGGCACGATCGCGGTGTACGTTGTGGTGCTGGCGCTGCTCTACGATTTCCTCCAGCTGCCGCTTGCCTTCTACGAAGGCGTCACGCTGGAGCGGCGGTACGGGTTGTCGACAGAAGCCACGGCGCGGTGGTGGAAGGACCATGTCAAGGGCCTGGCGATTGGCACCGCCCTCGGGCTCGCTGCTGTGGTCGCGGTGTGGTCGCTGATTCGATGGAATCCCGCAAGCTGGTGGCTTGCCGCCTCTTTCGGTTTCTCGCTGGTCGTCGTCGCGCTTGCGCAGCTCGCGCCGGTCGTCCTGCTGCCCTTGTTCTACGAAGTGAAACCGCTGGCACGCGAGGCACTTGCCGGGCGCTTGAAAACGCTGGCGGAACGCGCCGGCACACCGATCCTGGGGACGTTTGAATGGCGCCTCAGCGATCGGACGAAGAAAGCCAACGCCGCGCTGGCCGGCCTCGGCCGGACGCGCCGGATCCTCCTGTCCGACACGCTGTTGGCGGACTACTCGGACGACGAGATCGAGGTGATTCTGGCGCACGAGCTCGCGCACCACGTGCACCACGACATCTGGCGCGCCATCGTCTTCGAAACCGCGCTCATCGCGCTCGGGTTCTACATCTCGGACGCGGTGCTCACGGCCTGGTCCGGCTTATTCGGCGCGATGGGGAAGGGCGACATCGCGGCACTGCCGCTCCTGTTGCTGACGATGGGCGCCGTCTCGCTGGTGCTGATGCCGCTGCGCAACGCACTGTCGCGGTCCCATGAACGGCGCGCCGATCAGTTCGCCCTGACCCTGACCCGCAACCTGGACGCGTTCGTGACGGCGATGAAACGGCTCGGCGCGCAGAATCTGGCCGAGGAGGAGCCGTCAGCGATCGTCGAGGCACTCTTTCACAGCCATCCGTCCATCTCGGCCCGCATTTCAGCCGCCAGATCCTTCAAGCTCGACCCTACGTAGCGTCCGCCTTGCCTGAGGGCCGGTCGCCGCGCAGGCCGCCCCAGCCGCCCCAGGGACGACCAGGACAAGGACCATCGGTCTTTCGCGGCGTCAGCGATCTTGTCCGCACGTATGTCACGGTCACCGATAAGGATGGCCGTCTCGTCACTACACTGCGGTCTGGCCAGAGTCGGCATGAAGCCGCGCGGGCGCAAAGACTACGTCGCCGAAAAGCTAAACAGGGAGCGCCAGATCCTTTAAGCTGGATCCTATGTGGCGTCCACCTTGCCTGAAGGCCTGCGCCACGCAGGAGCCATCCATGGTTCGGACTCTCGTCGGCGTTCTTGTCGCGGCCACCGTCGTCGGCGTATCAGCCGGGCAGCAGCCGCAGCAACCTCAGGGACAACAGCAGGAACCACAAACGCCGTCGGTCTTTCGCGCTGGAAGCGAGCTCGTTCGCGCGTTTGTGACCGTCACCGATAAGGACGGCCGCCTGGTCACGACGCTGGGCCAGGACGATTTCGAGGTCCGCGACGATGGCAAGCCGCAGCCGGTCGTCCTCTTCGACCGTTCTCCACGGGCGATTCGTCTCATCGTCATGCTCGACGTGTCCGGCAGCATGCAGGGCAACCTGCCGCTGCTTCGCAATGGCACAGCGCAGCTCGTCAAATACCTGCGCCCGGATGATGCGGCACGGATCGGGACCTTCGGCAGGGACGTGACCATCAGCCCGACGTTTACGCGCGAGGCAGGGGAGTTGCTGGCCGCGCTTCCCTCATCGATCGATCCCGAGGCATCGACGCCATTGTGGCGGGCGACGGACAAGGCCATGGAATCGTTCGGTTCCGTCGACGAGGAGGCGCGGCCCGTGGTGCTGGTGCTCAGCGACGGCAAGGACAGCGGCCTGACAAGCTTCCGCGATCGGTTCGTTACTCAGGGAGACGTGATTGAGCACGCGCGACGGCAGGACGTCATGATCTATGGCATCGGTATGCGCAGCCGGGGGAGGCCACAGATGCCCGGTCTTGGAGTCGGCGGGTTACAGGCGGCGCTGACCGCTGATTTGCCCGATCCCGGTCTCGCGCGTGTTGCCGAGGAAACCGGGGGCGGCTACACCGAGATCACTTTCGGCGAGGACCTCGGGCGGGCATTCGCGCAGGTCGCCGAGGAGCTTCACAGTCAGTATCTGCTGGCGTACGAAACACCCAAACGCGATGGCAAGGTTCACAAGATTGATGTGAAAGTGAAGCAGGGCGGGATGAAGCCGCGCGCGCGCAAAGAATACGTCGCGCCTAAGAAGTAACAAGAAGGCCGACCGGCAGGCCGGCCGTCATCAGCGGCGACGGACGATCAGTTGGCCGCGCATCTTCTCCTGCCCGGTCATGTTCGAGTAGAAGTCGAACGTCCCCACCTGATCCGCACGGAACTCGACGATGGTCTTGCCTCCGCCCGGAATTCGACGGGAGAGACGATAGGCATCGATGGCGAAGCTGTACGCGTGGTCAGCGCTTTCGATGGTGAGCTTGACGAGGTCGTCCTGCGTCACCTCGAGGCGATCCGGCGTGAACCGGTAATCGCGCGCGGTGATCGAGAACTCGCGCCGGTTCGGTGCCTGGTCTTGGGCGAAGAGGCGGGACGAGGAACCGGCGAGGAGGCAGGCGCCGGTCCCCACGAGAATCCATCCAAGAGTCCGCCGCGTCAGGGACATACTGCTAGTTTAGACGGCCCTGACGCCGGCGCGGTTTAGGTCCGGATAAGTCCGGACCATTCAGCACGTTACTGCCTACTTCTGCCCGGCTCCGGCCGGCTCGGCAGCGCCCGCCTCGTCCTGCAGCAGCGCCTTCCGGCTCAACCGTATCTTGCCGGTCGGATCGATGTTGATGACCTTCACGAGCACCTGCTGGCCTTCCTTCAGCTCGTCGCGGACATCCTTCACACGGTGGTTCGCGATTTCCGAGACGTGGAGTAACCCGTCGGTGCCCGGCATGATCTCGACAAACGCGCCGAAGTCGGTGATCCGCTGCACCTTGCCCATGTAGGTCTTGTTCAGTTCGGGCGTCGCGGTCAGTTCCTGGATGATGCCGATCGCTTTCATGGCCGACTCGCCATCCGCCGACGCGACGTTGACCGTCCCGTTGTCCTCGACGTCGATCTTCACGCCCGTGCGCTCGATGATGCTGCGGATCATCTTGCCGCCAGGGCCGATGACGTCGCGGATCTTGTCGACCGGGATCTTGATCGTGATGATCCGTGGCGCGAAGTTCGACATCTGCGTGCGCGTCGCGCTGATGGTCTTCGCCATCTCGTTCAGGATGTGCAGTCGGCCGGCCTTTGCCTGATCGAGCGCCTTGGCCATCACCTCGGAGGTGATGCCCGACACCTTGATGTCCATCTGCAGCGCGGTGATGCCCTGCGCCGTGCCGGCGACCTTGAAGTCCATGTCGCCGTAGTGGTCCTCGGCGCCCGCAATGTCCGAAAGCACGGCCCACTTGCCGCTCTTCTCGTCCATGATGAGGCCCATCGCGATGCCCGCGACCGACGCCTTCAGCGGTACTCCGGCGTCCATCATCGCCATCGACCCGCCGCAGACCGACGCCATTGATGACGATCCGTTCGACTCGAGGATGTCGGAGACGATGCGGACGGTGTATGCGAACTTGTCCTCGGCAGGCACGACCGGCGCCAGCGCGCGTTCAGCGAGCGCGCCGTGACCGATTTCGCGACGGCCCGGGCCGGTGAACCGGCCAACTTCGCCAACCGAAAACGGCGGGAAGTTGTAGTGGAGCATGAAGCGCTTGTAGTACTCGCCCGTCACGTGTTCGACCTTCTGCTCATCGTCAGCAGTGCCCAGCGTGCAGGTGACCAGTGCCTGTGTTTCACCACGTGTGAACACAACCGATCCGTGGACGCGCGGGAGCACGCCGGCCTCGGTCCAGATTGGCCGGATTTCGTCGAACTTGCGGCCGTCGAGGCGCACGCCCTTGTTGAGCACCTCGTCGCGCAGCACCTTTTCCTTCAGTCCGTGGAAGATGTGCTTGGCCTCCGCCGTGCGCTGCGCCGCGACATCGTCGTCCGCCAGGCTCGAGAGATAGTCGCTGAGCACCGCATCGACAGTGCCGTAGCTTTCCAGCTTGTTCTTGATCCGCATGGCTTCGGCGAGCGGGCCGAACATCTTGGATTCGGCTTCGGCGTGAAATGCGTGATCGATGTCCCGGCCGGACACTTCGAGCTTCTTCTTCCCGGTGGCCGCCTTCAGCTCGTCGATGGCGCTGACGATCTGTTTGATCGCGGCATGGGCGGCTTCGAGCGCGCCGACGACATCCGGCTCCGACACCTCTTTTGCGCCGGCTTCCACCATCACGATGCCGTCTTTGCTGCCGGCCACGATCAGGTCGAGCGTGCTCTGCTTCCGCTCCTCGTGAGTCGGGTTGATCACGTAGCCGCCGTTCAGCATGCCGACGCGGACGCCGGCAATCGTCTTCTCCAACGGCATTTCCGAGATCGCCAGCGCCGCTGAGGCGCCGGTGATGGCCAGCACGTCCGGGTCGTTGTCGGTGTCGGCCGAGACGACGAGGGCGATGATCTGCGTTTCGTAGTGCCAGCCTTCGGGGAAGAGCGGACGGATCGGACGGTCAATCAGGCGGCTGGTGAGGATTTCTTTCTCGGGCGGTTTTCCTTCGCGTTTGAAGAACCCTCCTGGGATGCGTCCAGCCGCATAGGTGTATTCCTTGTAATCGACGGTCAGCGGCAGGAAGTCGATGCCGACGCGCGGCGTTGCGGCGTGACAGGCGGTGACCAGCACCATCGAATCGCCGCATCGAACGACCACGGCCCCGTCCGCCTGCTTGGCGAGCTTGCCGGTCTCAATGGAAATCGTGCGGGATCCGATCCGGACCTCGCGCTTCTGTAAATTGACGTTGTGCATGTGCACTTTCGTTATTCGGCGCTCCGTGACAGAGCGCCCTACGTGTTACTTGCGGATGCCAAGGCGGCGGATCAACTCTGCGTAGCGATCGGAGTCCTTGCTCTTCAGGTAGTCGAGCAGACGCCGACGCTGGCCGACCAGCTTGAGCAGGCCGCGGCGCGAGTGATGATCCTTCGCGTGAACTTTGAAGTGCTCGGTGAGGTAATTGATGCGGTCGCTGAGAAGCGCAACCTGCACTTCCGGAGATCCCGTATCGCTGTCGTGAGTCCGGTAGGTTCCGATGATGCCGCTCTTGCGGTCTTTGGTTGGCGCCACGTGGCTTCCTCCACGAGCGGCCCAGACAGTCGCCCCGAACTGCTCGAAGCGCACCAGACCGCCGTAATTGCTAATCCCGTAAAGGGTTAATTCTAAATCAGTACAACCGCGGGGTGCAAAAAACCTTGTCGCGAACCCGTCTTGGCCATGGCCAGCAGGCACCCCTGGCTGTCCGTTAACCGCACCCATTCAGCCGCCCCAGCCGTTCCCTCGACCTCCTGACCATGGGACACACGGCTCCGCCCTTCGTCGGTCACGGTCACGGTGGGCAACGACGGCAGCAGGCGATCCAGCGGGATGACACCTCCCACGACAGATTGCGCCCCCGGGATGAGCTGTTCGAGGGTGATCGCATGATCCAGTGTGAAGTCGCCGCTTCTGGTCCGTCGGAGCGCTTCCAGGCACGCACCCGTACCGACCTTCTCGCCGAGCGAATGCGCGAATGAGCGAACGTAGAAGCCTGCCGAGCAGGTGAGGCGGACGCGGGCGGCGTCTCCCGCGAGATCGTCGAGCACTGCGCTGGCGACGGTAATTGGAACTGGCCTCAGCGCGACTTCCTGATCCTGGCGCGCCAACTCGTACGCGCGACGGCCCGCGATCTTCTTGGCCGAGAACGCCGGCGGCAGCTGCAGGTAGTTGCCGGTCAACTCCGCCATCGCCGCCATGACCGCGTTGCGGTCCGGAGTCAGGCCAGACTGGCTGGTCTCCGTTCCGGTGATGTCGTAGGAATCCGTCGTGAGCCCGAAGCGGATTGTGGCTTCGTACTCCTTGTCCGACGCGGTGAGAAAACGCACCAGCCGCGTCGCGCGCCCGCAGGCGAGAGGGAGTACTCCGGTTGCGAGCGGGTCGAGCGTGCCAGTGTGTCCGATGCGTCGTTCCGCGAGAGCTCGCCTTGCCACAGCGACGACGTCATGAGAAGTGAGCCCCTGAGGCTTGTCGATAACGAGGACTCCGTCTACCACTGATCTCGTCGCGAACTTCGCATGCTTCGTCGTTACACCCGGGCGACTGTCGCTTCGATGGCAGCCGTGACCTTCTGTTCGAACACCGGCTTCCACTGCTCGAACGTGCCGTTCACACTGCATCCGGACGCATTCTTGTGGCCGCCGCCGCCGAATCCCTTCGCGACGGCGTTCACGTCGATGTCACCCTTCGACCGCAGGCTGACACGCCAGTCGCCAGGTCCGTTCTCCTTGAAGAACACGACCGCGAGCACTTCTCTCGCGGTGAGCGGGAAATTGACAAGGCCTTCTGTGTCTTCATAGGTGGCGCCGCAGTCCACTGCCATCTGCGTCGTCACGAACAGCGTGGCGATGCGCTCCGCCGCATCCAGCTGCATGCCGTTGAGCACGGCGCGAAACAGCTTGAGGCGTCCGATTCTATTGCTGTCGTAGACGGCGCGGGCGATCGCCGCGGGGTTCACGCCGGCCTCGGTGCATTGGCGGCAGATATCGAACGTGCGAGGGGTGATGTTCGAGTAGTGAAAGCCGCCGGTGTCGGTGAGGACAGCGACGTATATGTGCGTTGCGATGTCGACAGACAGCGGCACGCCGAGTGCGCAGATCAGGTCGAACACCATCTCGCCGCACGCGGCCGCGGAGACATCGAACCAGTTGCGCGCCCCGTACATCGTGTTGCCGGGGTGATGGTCGATGTTGAGCACGAATCCGCGCTCGAGCCCCGCGATCCCCGGCCGCGACAGATCGCCGCATTCCATCACGATGACCGCGTCGCCCGGGTCGTCCACGCGATCCGTCACGATGATGTCGTCCACGCCGGGACAGGTCTCGAACTGCGGCGGGGACGGATCGCGCATCACGACGCGGACGTCCTTGCCGAGATCGCGCAGGGCGTAGGCCATGGCCAGCGACGATCCGACCGCGTCGCCGTCCGGCCTCGCGTGCGAGGTCACCACAAACCGTCGCCGCGCGCGAATCTCGTCGACGATCTGCTGGAGCGCGGGATCAGTCGGATTCGGGGTCACTGACGGTGCTGGCCTCGCCGAAGTGGTCATGCGAAGGCGGGTCGGATTCGGCAACGGTTGTCTTTCGACGCTCTTCTTCTTCGTGCAGATCGCGCAGGATCTGCTCGACGCGGTCCTGGTGCCCGATGGATTCGTCGAACTGGAACTTCAACTCAGGCACGCGTCGCAATTGGAGGCGTTCGCCGACCTGACGGCGGAAGAAGCCGGTCGCGCGGTCGAGAGCTTTCGCCGTCTGCTTCCGCGCCTCCGCGTCGCCCATGGTCGTGTAGTAGACGCGCGCCAGCTGCAGGTCTGGCGACACCTTGACGCGGGTGAGCGTGATGAACCCGATACCCGGGTCGTGCACCGCGCCGCGGCTGAGCAGCTCGCTCAACTCCTGTCGGATCTGGTCGCCGACGCGGTCAGGACGATGGCTGGCCATTAGACCGGTACGGCCACACGCTCCATCGAGAAGACTTCAATCACGTCGCCGACCTTGATGTCGTTGTAGTTGGCAAGGCCGATACCGCATTCGAAGCCGGTCTTCACCTCGCTGACGTCATCCTTGAAGCGGCGCAGCGATGAGATCTTGCCTTCGTGTACGACAACGTTGTCGCGGAGAAGACGAGCCTGGCTCTCTCCGGCGCGGGTGATGCGGCCTTCGGTGACCATGCAGCCGGCGATCGCGCCGATCTTGGGCACCTTGAAGACTTCGCGCACCGAGGCGGAGCCGACGCGCACTTCCTTGAACGTCGGCTCGAGCATGCCGGCCATGCCCTTCTTGATCTCTTCGGTCACGTTGTAGATGACCGAGTGGAGACGTACGTCCACCTGTTCGCGCTCGGCCACGTCCTGCGCGTTGCGATCCGGGCGGACATTGAAGCCGATGATGATCGCGTTCGACGCCGAGGCCAGCAGCACGTCGGACTCGTTGATGGCACCGACACCCGCGCGGATGATGCGGATCTTGACCTTTTCGTCCGACAGCTTGGTGAGCGTATCGGCCAGCACTTCGCTTGACCCCTGTACGTCGGCTTTGACGATGAGGGGCAGTTCCTTCATGCCGCCTTCGGCGATCTGATCTTTCAGTGATTCCAGCGTGAGGCGGCCGCCCTTGGCGCTGAGCGCGCGCTCCTTGGCCTGGCCTTCGCGGAACATGGCGATCTGGCGGGCCTTGGCCGCATCGGCCACCACCTGGAACGAGTCGCCAGGCTGCGGCAGACTCGTCAACCCCATCACTTCGACCGGAGTGGCGGGCCCGGCCGAGCGGACGGGCCGCCCGCGATCGTCGATGAGATTCTTCACCTTGCCAACCACGGGGCCGGCGATGAAGTTGTCGCCGACGTGCAGCGTTCCGTCCTGGACGAGCACCGTCGCCACCGGACCGCGGCCGCGATCGAGTTTCGCTTCCAGCACGGCGCCAGAGGCGCTCTTTTTCGGGTTGGCTTTGAGCTCGAGGATGTCGGTCGACAGCAGAATCATCTCGAGCAGCGTATCGAGGTTCTGCTTCTTCTTTGCCGACACCGGCACCATGACCGTCTGGCCACCCCAGTCTTCCGGCACCAGGTTCAGCTCGGCGAGTTCGCGCTTGACGTTGTCCGGGTTTGCGCCCGGCTTGTCGATCTTGTTGATAGCCACGACGATCGGCACATTTGCCGCCTTCGCGTGATCGATTGCTTCTCGCGTCTGCGGCATCACGCCATCGTCAGCAGCCACAACGAGCACGACGACGTCTGTGACCTTGGCGCCGCGGGCGCGCATGAGCGTGAACGCTTCGTGACCAGGCGTGTCGAGGAACACGACACTGCGGCTGTCGCCGACGTCCACGTGATAGGCCCCGATGTGCTGGGTGATACCGCCGGCTTCGCGCTCGGCGACGCGCGTTTCGCGGATCGCGTCGAGCAGCGACGTCTTGCCGTGGTCGACGTGGCCCATGACCGTTACCACCGGCGCGCGCGTCTGGATGTCTTCGGCGTTCGATTCTTCGCCCTGGGCTTCGACGAGCTCCTCTTCGAAGCTCCGCATCTCGATCTCGGCGCCAAACTCGCGCGCCACGTCCTTCGCCGTCTCGATATCCAGCGTGCTGTTGATCGTCACCATCTGGCGCTTCATGAACAGCTTCTGGATGACGTCCTTCACGCGCACGTCGAGCTTGTCGGCGAGATCCTTCACCGTCATGCCTTCAGCAAGCGTGATGGTCCGCGTGATCGGCGGGGGAGCCGCTGGTTGCGGTGCCGCTGCGGGCGCGCTCGGTCTTTCACGCCGGGTCTGCGTCGGGCGCTGACCCGGTCGTTGCTGGCCCATCGGCGGCCGCTGACCGAATGGCGGACGAACACCGGGCTGGCCTGGCATTCCAGGACGAGCCTGACCGGGCTGCGTCCGCACCGGCTGCGAAGGTAGCGGGCGCGGTCCGCCCAGCATCCCCGGGGTCGTTGGCCGCGGCGGCGGCGGGAATCCGGGGCGACCGGGTGCGCCGGGACGCGCCACCGCCCCGGGACGAGTCGCGCCGCCAGGCGCCGCTGGTCGTGCCCCTGCCGGCGGTTGCGCGGCAGGCGGTTGAACGATTCGCGGCTGAGACACCTGTGGACGCTTCGCGGGCGTCAGCGGACGCGCGGGCTGAGGCGTCCTGCCGGGTTCTTCGATGCGCAGCCGAATCGTCGGCGGAACAAACCGGCCCGCTGGCGATGCCGCGGCAGCCGGTGCAGCGGGTTCCGGAGTCTGCGCCTCGGGCTCGGGCGTCGGGACCGGTTCTTCGACCGGTGCCGGCGGCTCGGCTGGAGGCGGTTCTTCAACCGGAGGCGGCGCCTGGGCCACCGGTTCATGGACGGGTGGCGGGGGAGCGACCGGTTCGGGGGGCGGCTCTGGCGCCGGTTCAGCGACGACCACTTCCGGGTACTCGATCGCGGGCTCCTCGTCGGCCGGAGGTGCCGCGGGCGATGCCGGCTTGACGACTTTGACGAGGCGCGGGGGACCGAGCACGGGAGCCGCGGGCTTCGGAGGCTCCGCCTTCTTCGCCACGGGCGCTTTCTTTCCGCCGCCCTTCGCCGCCGGTGCCGGGTGCTCCGCGAACATGTCACCGCCGGGCAACGAGATGTTGCGTTGCCGCGCCACACGCTCGACGAACGAGCGCGCGACGACCTCTTCGATCGTGCTCGACGCGCTCTTCAGCTCAATGCCGTGATCGCGCTTGAGCAGCGAGAGCACTTCCTGGCTCGTCGTGCCGAGCAGTTCCGCGACCTTGTAAATCCGGACCGTTGCCAAATTAATTCCTTCGCCTTAGCTCTTTTCCGTTTCCAACTCCGCCGGCGCTTCCTCGGCGGTGGCTGACTCCTCCGCGGCTTCCGCGGTGGCGTCGGTCATCACCTGAGCCTCGTCGGCGCTGGCCTCGGCGTCTACTTCGGTCTCGATCGCGGCCTCGGCCTCGATCGTGGCCTCTTCGCCAGCCGGTTCCTCGCCACCGAGCGCGCCGAACTGCTCCTCGACCTCGCGGCGCTTCTCTTCCTCGCTCTTGATGTCGATGCGCCAACCGGTCAGCTTTGCGGCGAGCCGGACGTTTTGTCCCTTCTTACCAATCGCCAGCGACAGTTGCTTGTCTTCGACGACCACTTCCATCACGCGCTCGGCGTCGTCGACGATCGTGACGCGCTGCACCTTGGCCGGACTGAGCGCATTGGTGACGAAGACCACCGGATCGTCGGACCACTCGACGATGTCGATCTTCTCGCCGCGGAGCTCGCGGATGATGGCCTGCACGCGCGTGCCCTTCATGCCGACGCAGGCACCGACCGGATCGACGTCGCGTTCACGCGAGTAGACAGCCACCTTGGCCCGGTCTCCGGCTTCGCGTACCGCACCGCGAATCATCACGGTCCCGTCGTAGATCTCCGGCACTTCCTGCTCGAACAGCTTGATCAGCAGCGCCGGGTCCGTTCGCGACAGCAGGATCTGCGGGCCCTTCGCACTGCGGTTCACGCCCTTGATCACCGCGCGAATGCGCTCGCCCGGGGTGTAGCTTTCGGCGCGCGACTGCTCCTTGCGCGGCAGGACGGCCTCGACGCGGCCGATCTCGACGATCAGATCGCCGTTCTCGAACCGTTTGACCATGCTGTTGAGGACTTCGCCGACCCGGTCGTTGTATTCCGCGAAGATGTTCTCGCGCTCGGCCTCGCGGACCTTCTGGAAGATCACCTGCTTGGCCGTCTGGGCGGCGATGCGGCCCAGCACGTCGGTCCGCTTCGGGAACTCGATCTCCATGTCGACTTCCGCTTCCTCGCCGTAGAGCTCCTGCGCTTCCTTCAGCGAGATTTCGGTGGCGGGATCGACCACTTCCTGGACGATGTGTTTGGTCGCGAACAAGTCGACCTGGCCCGTCTCCTGGTTGAAGCGGGTCTTCAGGTTCTCGTTGGTCTTGTAGTACTTGCGCGATGCGGTCAGGACGGCGTCCTCGATCGCGGTGATGATGGTCTCGGCCTCGATGCCCTTTTCCTTGGCCAGCGCCTCGATCGTCTGCATCAACGGGTTCTGCATGCTGCTAAAACTCCACTTCCAGCTTGCCGCGCGTAATCAGTCTCAATGGCAGACGGTGCACTCGGCCCTTCGGCCCTTCGAGCAGCACATCGGCGGCCTCCACGCCGCGAAGCCGACCTTCGAACGCCTTCTGGTTGTCAACCGGTTCGCTGACCACCACCTTGGCCAGCCTGCCCGCGAAACGCCGGTAGTCGTCCTCTCCGCGCAGCGGACGATCCAGTCCCGGCGATGAAACCTCGAGCGTGTAGGCGAAGGGCAGCGGGTCCTCGACGTCGAGAATCGTGCTGATCTCGCGGTTGACCTGCTCGCAGTCTTCGATGCTGACGCTCTCCTCCGGCGTTGCCGCCGGGCCTGGTCGATCGATGAACACCCGCACCACGTGGCCCGACAACTCGCGTCGGCTCTGAATCTGCCAGATCGTCAGTCCACGGGATGCCGCGACCCGTTCGGCAATCGCCCGAATGTGTTCCAGCGGCTGCATTTACTTCCGGGCCGACCCGAAGGCCGGTCTCTACACACACAGCGCCGACAATGCCATTCATGTCGGCCTGAAACAAAAAAAGTGGGCACGAGCCCACTAGGACTTTCTCCGCCTAGGTAACGTTCAAGTCTATCACGCAGACAGATTTACCTCCAATGGTCGCGCCAGCAAATCGTAGCCGCGGCTTCCGACAATCTCGGCCTGAATGAACTGACCAGTGGCGAACTCAGCCGGATCGCATTCGGTGAGGTAAACCAGCGGGTCGATATCCGGCGCCTGCCCTTCCAGCCGGGCGCGCAGGACGAGGTCGTGTTCGGCCGCGGGGCCGTCCACAACCAGCCGGACGGTCTGCCCGACCCTCGATTTCTGCATCCGGCTCACGATCCGCTGCTGTTGCTTCATGAGACGGTTGCGCCGTGCCGCCTTGACCTTCGCCGGAACGTCGTCAATCAGTTCATGCGCCGACGTGCCTTCTTCATGCGAGTACGTAAAGACGCCAACGTGGTCGAAACCGACGGCCTGCACGAAATTCTCGAGATCTGTAGAGTCGGCCTCCGTTTCACCCGGAAAGCCGACGATAAACGTCGTGCGGAGGCTCACGTTCGGCACGCGCGTTCGGATGCGGTCGAGCAGCTTTTCGTATGACCCTCTTGTCCCCGGGCGCTTCATGCGTTTCAACACGGCGTCGGATGCATGCTGGAGCGGCAGGTCCACGTACTTGCAGACCTTCTCGCTCTCGGCCATCGCATCCAGCACCTCGTCTGTGATGGTGGTCGGATAGAGATAGAGCATCCGGATCCATTCGAGCCCTTCGACCCTGTTCAATGCCCGGAGCAGGCGAGCCAGGGCACCGCGTTCGCCGTGATCGATGCCATAGAAGGTCGTGTCCTGCGAGATCAGCAGTAGTTCCTTGACGCCGCGCGCGGCCAGGGTCTCCGCCTCACGGACGATCGACTCGTGCGAGCGGCTGCGATAGTTGCCACGCAGCTTCGGGATGATGCAGAACGCGCATTTGTAATCGCAGCCTTCCGCGATCTTCACGTAGGCGTAATGTCGTGGCGTCGCCAGCAGGCGAGGTGTGTCGGAGTCGTAGATGTAGGTCGGAAGGTGAGAGGGGCGCGAGGGGTGCGAAAGTGCTATTGGTTCACCGTTCGAACGCAGCAGCGGAATTATTGAACCTCTCGCACCTCTCTCACCTATCGCACCCACAATCTCGGGCACCTCACCCGTCCCGAGGATGGCGTCGATTTCGGGAATTTCCGCTCGCAGTTCATCCCGATACCGCTCCGCCAGGCACCCGGTCACGATCAACCGCTTGCACGCGCCGGATTTCTTCAGCTCGGCCATCTCCAGGATGGTGTCGATCGACTCCTGCTTCGCCTTGTCGATGAAGGCGCAGGTGTTGACGATCAGGACCTCGGCGTCGGCAGCGTCGCGGGTAAGTGAATGTCCCTGCTGCTGGGCGAGCCCGAGCATCACCTCGGAGTCGACGAGGTTCTTCGGGCAGCCGAGACTCACCATGCCAATCTTCATAAGAAGGATAAGGATCTAGGATACAGGTAACGCCATGGCCACCGCCGATCACGTCGACATTTCAGCGCTGCTCAAAGGAAAGCACCCGGTTGGAAGCCGGGTCACGGTCCGCGGATGGGTTCGCACCCGGCGCGATTCGAAGGCCGGACTGTCGTTCGTCCACGTCCACGACGGCACTTGCTTCGATCCGATTCAGGTCGTCGCACCGGCGGAGCTCTCGAACTACCAGAGCGAGGTCGTCAAGCTGACCTCGGGATGCGCCGTGATTGCGACCGGCACGCTGGCGCAGAGCCAGGGGCAGGGACAGGCCGTCGAACTGCAGGCCGAGTCGATCGACGTGATCGGATGGGTGGAGGACCCCGAGGCCTATCCGATTCAGCCGAAGAAGACGTCGTTCGAGTATTTGCGCGAGGTGGCGCATTTACGGCCGCGAACGAACACGATCGGCGCGGTCACCCGTGTCCGCCATGCCTTGAGCATGGCGATCCACCGGTACTTCCACGAGCGCGGCTTCTCGTGGATCCATACGCCGATCATCACGGCAAGCGACGCCGAGGGCGCGGGAGAGATGTTCCGCGTCAGCACGCTCGACATCGCCAATCTCGGTCTGGTGCCGCGCGGTCCCGAGGGACGCACCGACTTCAGCCAGGATTTCTTCGGCAAGGAGGCGTTTCTGACCGTGAGCGGACAGTTGAACGTCGAGACGTATTGCCTGGCCCTCTCGAAGGTCTACACGTTTGGCCCGACGTTCCGCGCCGAGAACAGCAATACGAGCCGCCACCTTGCCGAGTTCTGGATGATCGAACCGGAGATCGCCTTCGCCGACCTCGCGGCGGATGCCGACCTCGCGGAGTCGTTCCTCAAGTACATCCTCCGCGCCCTCCTGGACGAACGCGGGGACGACATGAAGTTCTTCGCCGATCGCATCGACAAGGGCTGCATTGCGCGTGTCGAGGCGTTCGTCAATTCGACGTTCGAACGCATGACGTACACGGATGCGGTCGCCGCCCTCCAGAAGAGCGGTAAGAAGTTCGAGTTCCCGGTGACCTGGGGCATGGACCTGCAGTCCGAGCATGAACGCTGGCTGACGGAGGACCACGTCAAGGCGCCGGTCATCGTCATGAACTATCCGAAGCAGATCAAGGCGTTCTACATGCGCGTCAACGACGACGGGAAGACGGTGGCGGCGATGGATGTACTTGCTCCGGGCATCGGTGAAATCATTGGAGGGTCACAGCGGGAGGAGCGGCTCGATGCGCTCGATCGGCGTCTCGCCGAGCTGAAACTCGATCCGAAGGCGTACTGGTGGTATCGCGATTTACGGCGTTACGGAACTGTGCCTCACGCAGGATTCGGACTCGGTCTGGAGCGGACGATCATTTATGCGACCGGCATGACGAATATCCGGGATGTCATCCCGTTCCCGCGTACACCGGGACATGCGGCGTTCTAGATCGCTACCGAACGGCTAGAAGGTCACGAAGGTCTTTTCGAGACGCTCGCGGGCCTTCACGGAGCGCCGCAGGACATCCACCGGGTCTCCCGTGTCGCCGACTTCGAGCATGAAGATCCCGTCGTAGCCGATCTTCTGCGTCGACATCATCGCCGCGTCCCAGTCGATGCTTCCAGCAAACGGCACGAGATGGTCGTCGCGCTTGCCGTCGTTGTCGTGTACGTGCGTCGTGAGCAGATGACCCGAGAGCGTTTCGATGGACTCGCCAACGTCGCCCATCAGGTGCGCATGGCCGTAATCGAGGCAGACGCCGACGTCCAGGCCGTCGAGATCCTCCTCGATCAGGTCCAGCAGATCCGACGCGCTCGACAGCGAATTCGGAATGACTTCCACCGCAACCCGAACGTTCACTTTTGCCGCGAGCGCGGCCAGGTCTTCGACGCTTCGCCGAGCGGCATGTCGCTGATTGTCAGCTCCGCTGCCTGCCTCGGTCATCGGCACCCCGATGTGTGTCACCAGGTACTGAAACGGTACATGCGCGACAAGCGCGAGCGCGGCCTCAGCCTCCGCAATTGCCGCTCTACGCCGCGATTCGTTTGACGAGGCGTTCGACAGGGCGCCTACCCAGCGGCCGTGTCGAAGCGCCTCGAACGCAGGTGCGTGAACGGAATGCAACTGCAGGCGCGTATCAGACAGCCACTCGGCAAGCTGCGCTCGAGCGTGGTCGTCGTGATAGTCGAAGTGCGCGCGTGTTGCGAACAGCTCGACCGCCTCGAATCCGTGCGCGGCGATGTGGACCAGGTGATCGCGAGTGAGCCGGTGTTCGTGGAACAGGTGCGTGGAAACGCCGAAGTCGGCCACGTCTCTTATTGTCGCAATTCTTCGAGGTGCGCAGCGAGCAGTTCGCGCAGACGTCCGAAGCGCGGGTAGTGCTCGAGGTTTGCGCGCAGGTGATTCAGGGTTCGCGGAATGTACTGGATGTACACCGGGTTGCCGCGCGAAATCGTCTGAAAGCCGAACGTTCCGAGTGCCTTGAGGTTGCGTTGCACCGCCATCAGGTCGAAACGTCTGCGGAATTCCTGGAGGTCCTCGGCCCTGGCCTGCTCGCCAGGACCGCACCGCAGCGCTCGAAAGAACGCGATCAGGTCGTCAACCTCCGCCTCCGGCAGATCGACATAGGAATCGCGCAGCAGAGACACGAGATCGTACGTGTCGGGCCCCATCCGCGCGTCCTGAAAGTCGATGATGTAGAGGCGGCCCTGGTGCAGCATCAGATTGCGGCTGTGGTAATCGCGGTGGCACAGCACGCGCGGCTCCGCGGCAAGCTCCTCGACGATCGCGGAGAACTCTTCGGCCAGCGCCTGGCGGTCCGGCGTGTCGAGAGCGATACCGCGATACCCTTCGAGGAAGTGCTTCGCAAAGAAATCCAGCTCCCACGTCAGTTTCGGCACGTCGAACGCAATTCCGTACGGTGGGTACTGCGATGATTCCATCGCCGCGCCGCGCCGCTGCAGCGCTTCAATCAGCGAAACCGCCTGGCGATAGAGCGCCTTGTGCTCTGACGACGTGGCCGCTCCGAGGTGCGCCTGCAGCGTGACGTCGCCAAGATCCTCGAGACTGATGATGCCCAGTTCGTCTGAGTACGACAGGATGGCGGGAACCGGCAAGGACAGCAGGCTGAGGAGCTCCCCCACCCTCACGAAGGGCATCTGGGAAAACTGAATGGCGCCAGGATGGACGGCCAGCACCTGCGTCCCGTCGTCCGCGAGCATGACGCGGAAATAGCGGCGGTCAGACGCGTCGCCGGTCAACGGCACCACGCGCGCGTCCGTCAGACCGCGCTCGATCAGGAATCGATCGATGCGGACGCGGATATCGGCGCCATCCTCAGTACGTCGTTCGCTCACAACGGACATACCGCGAGTCCATCGATCACGCGTTCACCGTCGGCGAGCTCGCCTGTCGGCACCCGCAGCGTGACACCGTGCCACGACGTATCAGCCGGCACCACTGCGCCGTCCGCGACGACGCACTCTTTCAGCATCGCGCCCTTGTGCACCATGACATCGTCCCACAAGACCGACTGTTCGATT
>Ga0310811_10002211_pt1 | contig 24248 bp, 20 predicted proteins | sample YCmetagenome_FD_207642 | JGI IMG/M metagenome (GOLD analysis project Ga0310811, IMG submission 207642) | Soil microbial communities from experimental microcosm in Duke University, North Carolina, United States - YC | ecosystem: Engineered > Artificial ecosystem > Soil microcosm > Unclassified ... | reverse complement strand
CTTTGAGTTGCGTGTGATGCGCGGTGACAGCATCCAGGTGCCGTCGGCGCTCGTCAGCCGCCGCAGAACCGCAGGAGGCGGCTCGAGAGAGCGCATCGTAAAAGTGATACTCCACCGTTTCAAACTGCGAGACGGAGCTCCACAACAGCTGGTGCGCCTTCGACGAGGCCTCGATGGCAGCCGCATAGTTGCCGGCAAAGAAATGCGCCTGCAGCTTGCGGACCCAATACCAGAACTCAACAAACGCCAAATCTGGATTTTCCGAAAAGCGGCGTTCGGTCCGAGCCTCATTGAACTGCTGATCGTCGAAGGAGCCGAATGTCGGCGTCGAGCCGCGCAGCGTCCGGATCAGGCCGAGCTGGGTTGCGATGGCGTCAATGACAAGCCCGAACCGCATCTTCTGAGCGAACGCGAGACCCTGCTCGGCTTCACGTTCCGTCTCGGCAAGCGGATCGCCCGCCGCGAGAAGGTTGGTGTTCATTTGGTCGCCGCAGTAGGCGGCGTAAGTGAGGTCGCCAATCTTGTTTGCCGCCTCGAAGGCACGGCGCACAACATCCCGGCCAGCCCGGACATGTCTCGTCCAGGGCAGAACGCCATATCCGAACTCCATGTAGGTCCTAGCCTGGAAACGCGTCAGTCCGCGTCCTTCAACCAAGTCGTAACCGAGCTGACCGAAGCGGTATACGTCGCTTCGATAATCGCCGAAACGCGGACCGGCCACCATGGACAGCCATACATAGGCGCTGCACGAAGCGTCGCAGTTGCCGCGCTCAAGGCTGAGATTGACTGCTCGGCAAGCGACCAGGGCGAGCAGGTTCGCATCCGTATACACCGCAGGCGCCCCGATCTTGGTCAGAACGTCCAGCGTCGCCAGCGATGCCGGGTCATTCATCAAAGGCAGCTCGATCAGAGACTCGATCGTGCGACTCCCGAGCTGTGACCAGATCCGTTCATATTCATGTCGCGCTTCCTCGTTCGTCGGATGCGGCGACCAGTCGATGCCGAGATGCCGGAGATAGTCGAGACCGACGGCAATGGCGCGGCTGCTCCGATCGAGGGTCGTGTACAGATCCACGCGCAGGCACGCGACCGCCGCGCGCTCCACCGTGTTTGTGGCGCGGGTTGACAGCGCGGCCAGACGCTGCTCCGCGTCCGCCAGTGCGCCAACGAGGAACTCACATTCGGCCCGATCCAGCTCCAGCGCAAAGATGAGCTCGTGCCGGCGTTCCCACGAGTCTTTCGGCAGCAGAGCCGCACCCGCAGTGAGATAGGTGAGCGCCGAGTGGTAGGCGGCAGAGGCCTTGGCACGCTGGCCCGCGAGCAGGTTGAGCTCCGCGAGCCGCTCGCGCTCGTCGCCTGAGGTGATCAAGTCGATGCCGTGGTTGAACTGGTTGACGATCTCGAAGATCGCTTGCTCCCGCTTCTCCGGCGGTATGTGCTCCGCGAGCAATCGGCCGATCCGCAGATGCGCCGCGGGCCGCAACTCCTTGGGGATCAGCGAATAGGCAGCTTCCTGGACGCGGTCATGGAGAAACCTGTAGCTGCCATCCGAGCGGATTACGAGACCCGTTCGCACCGCTTCCCATAGGTCGCCGTGCATGCCGCCCTTCGAATCCTCGTGAATCATCGCGAGAAGGATGAACTCTGCGTTGTTGCCCATACAGGCAAGCTGCTGCAGGGCCTTCTGCGTTCCGACAGGAAGACGATTCAGCTTTCCAACCATGAGGTCGACCACGTTGTCGGTATATCCCTTGGCCTGAATGCGCCTGAGATCCCAGGACCAACGCACATTGCCATGATCGAAGGCGAGCAATGCCTCTTCGGCGAGCGCAGAAATGAACTGGATGGCGAAAAATGGATTGCCTGCTGTCTTGTCGTGCACCAGTTGCGCGAGCGGCGCGACCCGGTCCGCTTCGCAGCGAAGAGAACCCGCAAGCAACCGGCCCAGATCTTCACTGGCCAGGGGTGCCAGGATGATCTCCTGCATTCTCGCTCCCGCCTTGCGGATTGCTTCGAGCTTGCGAGTCAGGGGATGAACGGAGCTGACCTCGTTGTCCCGGTAGGCTCCGACAATCATCAGGTGTTTCGTGTCCGGCTGGGTCAACAGGTCCTCGACGAGGTCCAGCGTTGCCGAGTCGAGCCATTGCAGATCGTCGAGGAACAGAACAAGCGGATGTTCCGCTCGAGCGAATACGGCGATAAAGCGCCGGAACACGAGTTGAAAGCGACGCTGTGCCTGCTGCGGCGGAAGCTCCTGGACCGGCGGCTGCTCTCCGATGAGGAGCTTCAATTCGCGGATGACGTCGGTCACCAGCCGGCCGTTCGGGCCCAGCGCCTCGCCGAGCGCATCGCGCCAGCCGGCAAGCTCGGTATCGCTCTTGCCGAGGAGCGGGCGGATCAGGCCCTGAAACGCTTGCGCCAGCGTCGCATACGGGATGTCGCGCTTGTACTGGTCGAACTTGCCGGAGGCGAAGAGTCCGCGCGACGGCACGAGCGCCCTGTGCAGCTCGTTGACGACGGCGGACTTGCCAATACCGGAATAGCCGGAGACCAGCACCAGCTCCGGCCGTCCGCTGCTTACGAGGCGGTCGAAGGCTCCGAGCAAGGTCTCGATCTCGCGCTCGCGCCCGTACAGTTTTTCAGGAATCAGTAGCCGGTCGGGCGTGTCCTGCTGGCCTAGCGGGAAGGCGTCGATCCACTGTTGCCCCTCCCACGCTGCAAGGCAGCGCCGGAGGTCGCGCTCCAGGCCGGCCGCGGTCTGGTAGCGCTCCTCGGTGGTCTTGGCGAGCAGCTTCAGAATGACCGCTGAGACCGCGGCCGGGACAGTCTCCAGCCGCTCGTGTGGCGGCACCGGTTTTCTGGCGATATGGCAGTGGATCCACTCCATAGGATCGGCCGCAGAAAACGGCAATGAGCCCGTGAGCATCTGGTAGAGCGTGACGCCCAGCGCGTAGAGGTCGCTGCGGGCGTCGATCGAGCGGTTCATTCGGCCGGTCTGTTCCGGCGCCATATAGGCGAGCGTGCCCGCGATCAACTCGGGCGGCGCGGGCGACTGCCGCTCGCGCGGCAGACGCGATGCAATGCCGAAGCCAGTGAGCTTGACCTCTCCCGTCGTTCGGTTCACCAGGATATTTGCCGGCTTGATGTCCTTGTGAACGAGGCCGCGCCTGTGGACTTGTATGAGGGCCACGGAGATCGCGATCGCGAGACGCAGAAAGCTCTGCACCTCCAGGGGCTGACCAAGCAAGCGGTGCAGAGGCTCGCTACCGGTATCCTCAAGAACCAGCACGGTCCGACCGCGTTCAAGGAGGAGCTCAAGCGGCCGCACCGCCCATGCGCCGTCCAGCTCGTCCTTCAATTCATACTCGCGGACGAGTTGATCGAGGGTGGCTTGCGTCGGATGTTCCGCCCCAGGCAGCACGGCCAACACGGTCGTCCGCGGACCGTCGGCGTGCCTCTCGGCTCTGCAGAAGACGCGTTCGCCGTCCTCCCACAACACCTGGAGGTCGCTAACTCCACCAGCACTCAACCAAGAGGATCGATCCATGTGCGCAATCCGCTGTCAGTCGGTGGCCGCCATTAGGCTGAAATGACCTTCACCGAACGTGGCCAGGGACGATTTGACCAGGCAAGCCTATCACTCGGGAGGTGGCATGTCCGTTCCCATCCTCCTGCCTCGTATCAGGGCAGGGGGCCCATGAAGGCAAAGAAGGCCCCGGCGAAGATCCGGGCGAAGCCTACCGCGCGATTGAGCGTGATGCGCTCGCCGAGATAGAATACTGAGAAAGCCACCAGTTGACGGTCATCGAGGGTACGCTGGCGAAAGCCGTTGGCGTGGCCGGCGGTTACATCGCTTCGTCGAAGGTTCTTTGCGATTTCATCCGCAGTTGCGCTTCAGGATTCATTTTTACGATGGCCCCGCCGCCGCCGAACACCGCGGGTGCCTTGGCAAGCGTGCGCTATCTGAAAGCGATGTCGAGCGAGCGCAACAGCAACAGCGGATGACGAGGCTGAGGCAGCGCTTGGACGACGCACGCATACCTCATCTGCGGAACGACAGTCACATCGTGCCGGTGATGGTTCGCGATCCCGTGCTGTGCAAGAAGATCAGCGACCGGCTGCTGGACGAACACGGCATATACATTCAGCCCATCAACTATCCAACGGTCGCGCGGGGCTCCGAGCGGTTGCGTATCACGCCTTCGCCACTTCATGACGAAGCCGAAATTGACCACCTGGCCTCCTACCTGGCGTCCATCTGGAAGCCGGAATGCTCTTTCAGTCAGGCGGGCGTGGTGCAGCAATCCGAGTATTGCAATCGCGAATTGGTATTGGCTGACCTCGTCATCTGACATCCCTGTCAGGGACCTCCACGGCGGAGGATCGAAGGAGGATCGCTCGCGGGGGAAGCTATCGGCGAGCTCGGCATCGAGCCGCCGATCATCGGCCGATGGGCGTTGGTTTGATCGGGGCATACGTGTGTATGATCAGCTCTGGCCGGCGGGCGATAGCGTGCGCAAACTCGCCTGGTTCGGACAGAGATCAGGCGCAAGGCCGAACCAATGCCGGCAATCCAAGGCAAGTCGACTTCCGCGATGCTGATTACCCTGGATTGAATATCGGCGTGTTTGTCGCGCCTTGGCAAAGGAGGCTCCGATGGACACGGTGAGCGATCGCAACATCGCCATGCTGCCTGGTGCACAGGAGCCGCGATGCTTCGTGCCAGGAGAGCCGAGAAGCTGACGGGAGTTGACTGGGTCGCCAGTCAGGAGAATAGCGCTGTTCCAGCGAATTGGACCCAAGCTCGTTGCAGAACTGGTCGGCACCTTCGCGTTCGTTCTGATCGGCGCCGGTGCAGCAGCGATCGTCGGCGACCGGTCTCGGCACGCCGGCGCTGGCGCACAACCACGCTCTGGGAGTCACGAGTGTTACAATCACACCCTTCGCCGGCTTCCTGATCGAGGCGGTGCTCGCCTTCTTTTGGTCACCATCGTGCTCAACACGGCAGTCGCCGGCCGCGCCGGCAATTTTGCGCCGCTGGCGATCGGCATGACCGTCACTTTCAATATCATCACGGGCGGGGCTCTCACGGGGCGTCGCTTTCAACCCGGCGCTGGTGCTGGGGCCAATGATCGCAACGGGCAACTTCAGCAATGCGTGGCTTTACCTGACGGCTCCGATTATTGGCGGACTCATCGCTGCCTTCGTGCATATGGGCCTCACCAGGCTTGCCCGGGAACCGGGAGCGGAGGAGCCCATGCCCAGCCCGAGACCGGCGGAGTGAGATCTGGTACGGCCGCTACAACGGAGTTCCAACTTCGTGGACACGAAGGAAGCTGTAGCGCGTCCCTGACAACCGAGAAAGGCCACACACATGAGCGCAGCGCCAGATCGACGTCAACGTGACCTGCGATTGGCGATGGCGTTGGTCGTCGGATTGATGGCTCTCGTGCTGAGTGCGTGCTCGGAAGGCAAGCCAGGCCACAATGCATACCTGCATCGGACCTACGGCGACGGTCTGTCCGTGAACATCGCGAATGTGGATAACGAGGCGGAGGGCCGACCTTACGCCGAGCGGTATTGTAGGCGTCTCGGCAGGGCAGCCCTGTTCAAGCGAATGGAATCGCTGAACGTACACCGCGAGACGGCAATCAGTGCCTTGTTCGACTGCACGGCTCCAAAACCCTAAGAGTGCAGTGCAGTACAGTGCCATCCGCGCAATCAAGATAGCAGGGGTTAGACAATTGGCCACGTCGAGAAGCAGTTCGACGTTAGCCAAACCAGCGTCGGATCGGCACTGCATGAGTGCCTTCCATGGGCGAGCTTGCTTCGACTTCGCCCAGGGCGGGCCCAGTCGCCGGGCAGCAGTCAATGGGGGAATCGGACGCCAGTGCAGCCGGAAACACGCCGCGAATTGCGTATCATCGATCAAATGGGCGACCACTAGCTTAGCTAGCGAATGTCGGTCTCGGTGGTTGCAGGCCCCCGCAACCATTGCGAAAAGCCGCCGACCACCGGCGGCATATTTTTTTCGGGCGGCTCCGACGGCACCAAGTGGTTGAGAATGCCGTGGCCGCCGAAGATCAGGTAGCTCCACGAAGATCGAGAAGCACCTTTCCGCCCCGCTGGGCGTGAAGAACCGCTTCTCGCAATGAGGATAGGGGATAGGTTGCCGCGACAGGCACGTGGATCGCGCCGGAAGCGACGAGTGGTGCGGTTTCACGTAACGCTGCGTGAATCTTCGGCTCGATGTCGGGATGGTTCATGAAGAAGCCTTTGGCGACGATACGCTTCACGATCAGATCGAACGGGTTGATCGCGACTGGCCCACCGCCCATGTACGCATAGACAACGAAGATCCCATGTCCGCTGAGCGCGCTCGCGATCATGGCACTGCTCTTGCCCGCAACGCCGTCGATGGCGAGCGGCACGCGACCGTTTCCGACTGCTGCCCGGATCTTGTCGAGCGCGCCGTCCTCATCCACAACCACGAGATCACCGCCGACGGCCTGCAGCTCTGGGATGAGCTCCGGGCGACGCACGAGATTGATCGTCTTGATGCCCCGCACTTTGGCAATGGCGATGAGCGATCTGCCGACACCTGAATTGGCCGCATTCTGAACAATCCAGTCGCCAGGCTTGAGACCGGGCGCTTCGTCGAGGAGCAGAGACGCCGTCGGTGGATTGATGCCCAGCATCGCCAGTTGCTGCGGCTCGGCCTCGGGAAGGCTGAATAGACCTGCCGCAGGCACGACCAACCGTTCGCGCCAACTGAAGGCATAGAGCGGGACGAGGACCCGAGCGCCGACCTTTAGATGCTTCACGCCGCTCCCAACCGCCAACACGCGGCCGACGCCCTCATTGCCGACGACGCTGGGCAGCGACGGTCGAACCGGAAATGCGCCCTGAATCACATACAGGTCGTTCATGTTGATCGGCGCATACTCGACACCGATCAACACCTCACCCGCAGCCGGTCCCGAAGGCTCCGGCAGATCGGCAAGCTCGAGCACTTCCATCGGTTCACCAAAGGCCTTGATCAGCGCTGCACGCATTGGCGATCTTCTCCATTGACTTAGAGGGTGCCGAAATCGACGAGGTCACGACCGGCGAGCGGCCCGCCCGCCTGCTGCAAGCGGCCGCCGCTCGCGAGCCCGCCAAGGTAGACCGCCACGAAGCCGAAGCTCTCGATCACGCTCTTGATGAAGTCGGTGGGGTCTTGGTGATCCCCGGAGACGAAGATGACGCGGCGACCGCCATTCTTCATGGGGCCTTCATTGAAGCGAGCGGTGACAATCGAATTGAACGCCTTGACGACCCGGGCGCCAGGCGCCAGGCCGGCGACCACTTCGCTCGCCCCCTTGCCGCCCAGGTCGGCCAGTACAAGCTTGGGGCTGTACTCGATGAACGGATTTGTCGCGTCGATGAGTACTCTGCCGTTCCACGCGGGCAGGCCCCGTAGCGCATCCTCGACATTCGGCCAGGGAACGGCCAGCAGGACATAGTCGAGGTTTGCGGCCTTCTCGACCGTGGCCGCGGACGCTCCGTGCCCAAGCTCAGCAACCTTGCCGGCAAGAGAGTCTGGACCACGACGTCTGCTCAAGACCACTTCATGGCCAGTCGCCAACGCCTCCCGTGCAAACGCAAGCGCGACCGCGCCAGCGCCAATCGTTCCGAACTTCATGATCCGGCCTCCCGATCTTTCGAAAAGTCGATGAGAACGACGCCGGTCCGGCCTGCCTGACCGACATGCGTGACGGCGTCGGCGATCCGCGATGGCGCGTACCGTTCGGCAACCTCGAACAGGGTTCCGGGGTCGTGTGCGAGCCGTTGTGCGAGCGCAATATCGGCTTTGCGCTGCTCCGATGGCTGCTCCATCCAACTGTCGAGCACCACGCCTTTGAGCGTGAGGGAATGGGGCGGAAATAGACGGATGTCGCTTGTTTCTCCGCCGAGCGAGCCGAAATTGATGACGGTCCCGGTCCGTTCGGCCAGCAATTCGGCGACGTCGCCCAGCAGGCGCCCGCCAACGCTGTCGATCGCGGCGTGGATCTTGGCGCCCTCGGCGACGGCTCTAACGCGCTCCTTCCAGCCTGCAACTTCCGTCGCGAAGGCCGGTGACCCTGGCAAGACCGACGTGAGTCTCGCTGCGCTGGCTTTGCTTCGAACCAATCTGATGACCTTCACGCCACGCTCCGCGAGAATCCTGCCGATGAGGCGCCCGACTGCGGACCCTGCTCCCGTAAGCAGCATGACGACGCGGGTCCGCGCGTCAGGGGGAAGGGAATCGTGTGCTGCGCGGATCACGGTGAGAGCCGTGGCCGTGTTGATCAACATCTGCGCGCCGACTTCGTCCGGAATCGAGTCCGGCAAGGGCACCACGGAGCTGGCCGGAACGATGGCTTCATCGCTCCAGGCGCCCGATGCGGGGAAGAAGGCCACTCTCAGGCCCTGTTTCAACCCGAGAGCAGGATCGACCTTGGCACCGACCTCGCTCACCATGCCGGCGCCTTCAAATCCGGGTACCCGCCCATCGGACGCGATTGTCGGCGGCGTTCCGAACGCTGGTGAGCCCATGACACCGAGAAGATCACCTGGATGGACCGGTGCGTAAGATAGGCGGACGCGAACTTGATCTGGCCCGAGCGACGTGGACGGACCGTCTTCGACCCGAAGCACTCGGGCCGGTTCTCCGAGTTCGTGGTGGACGATTCTTCTCATTTGGCCGCATCGATGATCAGGCTCGCCGTCTCGCGCGCCGCGGCGAGCATCGCGGCGTGGCTGCAGCCTACTTCGATCGTGGTGGCGCCGAGCCGCGCCGCCATTGACTTTTGCAACCGTGGCTGGATGGCGCGGTCCGCCGTCGCGATCAGGTACCAGGTGGACTTGCGATGCCAGGCCACGGCCGATACTGCGCCGCCCAGCGCCGCCGCGGCGGTGGGCGCCTGCACAGCGGTGAGTATCGACTTTTCGCTCTCGTCCAGGTCCTGGGCGAAGGCTTCGCGTATGCCGGCCTCGGTGAGTTTGAGGAAGCCCTGTGCATCGGGGCGCACTTCGGCCGCGAGCGGTGCCGCCTCCACACCGGTGCCGAGCGACCCCGCCGATTCACCAGCCTCGGGTGCGAACGCGGCGATATAGACCAGGCTTATGACCTTGGGATCATTGCCCGCCTCGGTGATGACCACGCCGCCGTACGAGTGGCCGACCAGAACGATCGGCCCCTCGGTCAGGGCAATGGCCCGCTTCACCGTCGCCACATCATCTTGCAGGGAGGTCAGTGGGAGCTGGACGGCGGTCGGCCTCAGGTCCGCCTGGACCAGCAAGGGAATCACTTTCGACCAGCTCGATCCGTCAGCCCAGGCGCCGTGGACCAGAATAACATCGGATGCTTTGGCCATGATGCGGTCCCCACTTCGTGCGACGCATGGCCGGTAAGCCTAGCTTTGGGTTGAAAAGCCTCCCATGTCGCAGATGCCACCATTTCGGCCATGCATCGTTGCCACACGCGAAGTTCGGCGACAGCTTCCCCGTCTAGATCGCGGCCAGCGGCTGCGAGGCGCTGCGGACCGACTGAGGTGTCTGTCCGAGTGTACGCAGGAAGCTGCGGCGCATGCGCTCGCGATCACCGAAACCCGTTTCACGGGCAATCTCTTCGACCGGCAGCCGGCCCTGTTCCAGCATGAACCTGGCAGCCTCGAGCCGCAGGTTCTCGACCGCCTTGGCGGGCGATTGTCCCGTTTCGGCCCGGAAGACGCGGCTGAACTGGCGCGGACTTAGGCACGCCACCTGTGCGAGTTCCTCAACGCTGAGCGACCGCCGCAAGTTCTTGCGAGCGAAGGCCAGCGCGTCCTGGATCCGGTCGGATTTAGCGTCGAGCTCGAGCATTGCCGAGTGCTGAGATTGGCCACCGGCGCGCCGGTGGTGGACGACCAGTGTCCGGGCGGTTGCTTGGGCGATATCCTGGCCCATGTCGCGTTCGACGAGGGCAAGCGCCATATCGATGCTTGCGGTCATGCCGGCGGAGGTCCAGATCGAACCATCGTTGACGAAGATGCGATCCATTTCGACGCGCACCTTAGGGAACCGTCGCTGCAGTTCCTGGGCATAGGCCCAGTGTGTCGTCGCGCGCCGGCCATCCAGAACGCCCGCCTCGGCCAGCGTGAACGCACCGATGCAGATCGAGGCGACGCGCCTTGTGCTGCGTACGGCATCCTGCAGGAAACCGAGCAACTTAGGCGAGGGTGGCGTGAAACCCGGTGCGGCACCCATCAGGAGCGTGTCGAAGGCACCGGCGTCGATCAGGTTCGTCTCGGTCTTCATGCCGAATGAGTTAGCAACGCGACCACCATCCTCCGAAAGGATGGTCACGTCATAGAAGGTCTCACCCGAAACGAAGTTGGCGATCTCGAAAACGGACAGTGAGGCATAGCTCATCACCTGGAAGCCCGACGGCAGGATCAAGCCGACGCGAAGCATGGCGATCTCCTTGGAGAAGGCAGTAGTATCCCGCCGAGGCCTCGATCTGAAGGCGGCCAAGCTCTTCAGTGTGCCCTTCCAGACCGATCAAGAGCATGGACTTCATAGGTGGCTGCCAGCAAGTGCTCGTACACCGGAACACGACACAGCCCGCTGCGAGACGCCCCAGCGAGCTGTGCTACTACTGGATGATGCGAAGAAGCTTGTGATCGATGCGTGCGTTTTGGACTCAGGCGGTAGCCTGGAGAAGCAAGTAAAGCTGGTTGCGCTCCCCCGCAACAGTTCAAAACCCGTCCGACTTTGAGACATCGGTGACAGGCCGTACCTAAGACATGGGTGACAACCTCGTGCCGAACGGGTTGTCCAAGGGCTGCAGGGTCGTTTGCTCCAAGTCGATGAAGCCGAGATCGTAGTGCATGAAGCTGATGATCCAAATGCCATCGTCGACTCCCTTGATGCCGAGGCGCTGTCCGGCCAGGACGGTTGAGATGTTGATGCGCTTTCGATGCATGCAGATGCGACCGCAAGAACTCGCTGACGAAGGCTCGAAGCGGGCTTGCTACTGGAGGAAGTTGATTGGCCGGTGGTCGGGTGACCGAACACTCCTTCCACGGCATCGACACCTCCCGACCTTCCGCCGGAAAGTGTCACCCATGTGTCCGGTACGTTTTGTCACCCATGTCTCGGGCCGCTCACCCGACGGCTGATCTGCCATTCGTGGACAATCCGGTTGAGACCTTCGGCCTGCCAACGCAGCTGCGGGATCCGAACAGCAACCCTTCGGATTCAATGCCGGGGCTGACAGGATTGGCCGGCATCCTGATGCGCAATACCCTGATCCTGACCGAACAGATCAAGGACAACCGTGCGGCCGGCCTCGACGACTATCACGCTGTCATCGAAGCCACGGTGCAACGCACGAGGCCGGTGATTCTGGCGGCACTTGCCGCCGTGCTGGCCTTCATCCCTCTCACGCACTCCGTGTTCTGGGGGTCGATGGCCTATACGCTGATCGGCGGCACGGCGGTCGGCACGGCGCTGATCCTGCTGTTCTTTCCTGCGCTCTACGCCGCGTGGTTCCGGATCAGACCCACGGCAGACGAGGTTCCGGCGCCGTCCGCTTCGGACGAGCGGACGAATTTGCGATCGGCAACGGCTCCCGAACATGGCTCTGCAGTCGAAGAAGATGGTTCACACTCTTGGCCGCGGCTACTGATCCCCGCCGAGTAGTGACGCGCGATCCGGCTCAAGCGACTGCGCCACCGCCGGCTGCGCCAAACCTACAGCGAGCCCCAAGGTGACTAGCTTCCGGGTATTCCATGCAGGGGCTTCATCGCATTTTGCACTGCCGTGCGGTGGTACCGACAGGCGAACGGCAGCTTGGCGGCGCAATTTCACGAATGCGATCGCCCGCGAGCGCGCCAACGGGACAAGAGCAGTACAAACCAACTTAAGGTGCATTGCAAGCACCTCCAGCCGCGGGCGATCTAACGCCGCCTCAACGGAAGGAGGGCTTTATGGACACGACACCGGAGGACCGGGCGACGGCCTTTCGCAAGCAACTCGACGCCATGCCGCACCGTGTCATCCGGCGTGGCGCCGCCGTGCGGCCGCTCCCGCCGCGCGCCCGTTCGCTCGCTGAACTGACCTATGAAGTGGGCGACGTCCGCTACAGCGTCGACGACTACATGGCCCGTTGCAGTACGGCCGGGCTCCTGATCCTCAAGGACGGCGAGATCGCGCTCGAGCGCTACGGCCTGCGCAGCGGCCCGGAAACCGTTTGGTCGAGCTTTTCGACCGCTAAATCGGTGACCTCGACACTCTGTGGTGCGGCACTGCACGACGGCGCTATCGGCAGCCTGGACGATCGCTGCGACCTCTATCTGCCACGGCTGCGCGGTTCGGCCTACGAGGGCGTCACCATCCGCAATGTCCTGCGCATGTGCTCGGGAGTGGCCTGGAGCGAGGAAAGCCAGGGACGCGCCAGCGGCGGGGACCTGAGCTGGGTCCTGGCGAGCCAGCGGCCGGGCGCCATCCTGGACCTCGTATGCAGCCTGCCGCGCGCTCGGCCGCAGGGCGTCGTCTTCAACTATTCGACCGCCGAGAGCTGCCTGCTTGGCGCGCTGGTCGTGGCCGCCACGGGCCGACCGCTGGCCGACTATTGCGCGGACACGATTTGGGTGCCTGCCGGCATGGAGGCGGACGGGTCCTGGCTCCTCGAGTCCGACGGCGGCTTGGAGTGGGGTGGGCTCGGCATAAGCGCACGCCTGCGCGACGTCGGCCGCTTCGGTCAGCTGGTGCTGGAGGAGGGCAAAGCGCTCGGTGGCCGACGGGTCCTCCCAACCGGCTGGCGCGACCTCGCCGGCCAGCCCGACTGCGCGCCTACGGGCTTCGGCCGCCTCATGCCCGGCTCCCCCTTCGCATACGGCTACCAATGGTGGGCGGTGCCGCACGTGCCGACCGGCATCCACGCCGGCGCCTTCTTGGCGATCGGCTCCTACGGCCAGTACATCTATGTCCACCCAGCCGCGCAGGTCGTCGCCGTCATACAGAGCGCGTGGCGTCAGCATGAGGACACCGACGCCTCCATCGAGACGTTTGCGCTGCTCCGGGCTGCAGTCTCTTGCCGCTGAAGTTACCCGGTAGCGCGCCGCTCGGGGCTGGCCAAAGCACTGCCGAGATCGGCGGCCTAGGCGGTGCGACGTCAACTCGGCAGGCGCAGGCACTGCCGTGGTGGTCGGCGGCGCAAGGCTCGTGGAGTTCATGGGCGAAGCCTGTCCGAGCGTGAGTTACTGATGGAGCGCGCCATGACCGGGAATCGCAGAAGCCTCATCGCGGGGACAATGGGACTGGCCGCGACCACGATCCTCACACCGAGCTTGGCCCAGACCAGGAAGAAGCTGCGCTTCGGCGTCGGGCCCTCCTGCCGAATCCCGACGACACCAAGAAGGCCTACGTGTCGGTGTTTGCCGTCGTGTTCCAGCAGTTCAATCTCGTGAACCGACTTTCGGCAACGAAAACGTGCTGGCGGGACGGCTCGGCTACGTGCCGGCCTGGCGCGGCTGGCTGCGGCGCTTCAGTCGCGCCGATCGGCTGTTCGCGCTGGAATGCCTCGACCGCGTCGGCCTGCTCGGGCAGCGCGCCGACACGTTTTGGGTGGCCAGCAGCAGCGCGTCGCGATCGCCCGCGCGCTGGCGCAGCCGAGCCTGATCGCGGCCGATCAAGCGCGCCGGACGCAAGATCGTAACGTCGACGTGCCCACTCTTCGCCGCCTTTCCCGGCAGACCGGTCACATCACCCTCTGATCTTCTCGCGGTCAGGGCGAGTGGGAACAGCCGCTGCGTGCGGCAGAAACAATGGCCTCGTCGTCGGCGCCGGCGGCAGCCGCATCGAAGGAGTAATTTTCGAAGCCTGTTGGCGCGATTAACTGCCTGCCGTCACTGGACCACAGGCCGACACCATCACCATACAGGGTGACGACTCGGCGACCTCCCGACAGCGCTACGAAGTGCGGCCAGCTGACATAGGGTCCTCCGAAGGGTTTGCTGGCAAGACCTGTCATATGCACCGCGGCTGGCTGGTTCATGCCGGATACGATCGCGGCATCGCCACCCTCGATGTACTCGAGCTCCGTGCCCCAGAGATCCGTGGCTGAGTTCAAGCGGTGTCCGGCGGCATCGTAGAGAGTCGTGAATACGGGCCCCCTGCCCCAGATCACTGCGAAGCGATCGCCCCGTGGCGACCATCGGAGACGGAAAGCTCCACTGCCGTCGATCGGCGGCATGCCGCTGCCGGTGGGCACCAGGCCGCTGCCGATCGCCGACAGGCCGCTGCTCGAAGCCGGACGCGCGCCGCTCGACGCCGGACTGCGGTTGATAGCCTCGAGATCGAGGATCCGCAGGATCGTTCCGGCCGGGCTGCGGAAGATTGCCACCAGATCATCGGTTAAAGTCACGATGCTGCCATCGGGTCGGAAGGCATAGCTGTATGTTCCGGGCGAGACGCCGAAAGTGGCGCGTGCGCGCAGGCCAAATGTCTGCCCGGTGCGCTCGACGGCAAACAGGCTGATCCAGCCGCGGTCGCTGCTGGCGGCGACCGTGTCGCCCTTGGGCGACACGGCCAATTCCGCTACCGCGCCAATCGGGCTCGGCACTGGCTTGCCTGCGGGCTTGCCGGCCGCATCGAGGAGAAACAGATGTGGTGTCTGTTCGAAATCGCTGCCGGGGATGCCGGCATACACGACAAACGTTCCCTTGGGCGCCACGGCGAATTTCTCGATGCCTGGTGGACCGAACGGCGAGAACGCGACCTTTCCGGCGGTCTGATCGAACTGGACGCGGAGCAGGCGTCGCTCGACGTGTTCGCTGTTGACGGCAATGCAATTGTCGTCGGCCGCCCCGGCAATCGACTGCGCGGTTGCGCTCGCGGCAATCAGGGTGGCGAGCAGGGGTAGCAGCAAGGAAAGAAGTGCTCTCATGAGCGGCCTCCGGAAGGACGCTGGCTTTGCAATGCGCAAAGTATTTCTACCGGGCTTCACTTACTTCAGCATGTCGCGACTTCGGCGGGTTGTATCGTCTGTATCGTGCTGCCCGCAGCTTGGCGGGAGCGCTCCATGTCAGCCGGCGACACGTTCCGGCGCCTGCTGCGCCATGGTAGTGGGCCAAGCCATGCTGCGTGCATCGTGTCCAGCGCCGATCAGGGTTGGTATTTAAAGACTCTGCCGCCCTTCATCACGAACGCCATCTGGCGCAGCGCGGTCGCATCGGCGAGATAGTCGCCACGCATCGCCACGATATCGGCCGCCATGCCCGGCGCAATGGCGCCGATCTCGCTGCCGAGGTTGAGCGATTCTGCTGCGAGCGACGTCGCCGAGACGAGCGCTTGCATCGCATCCTGGCCGCCGAACTTGATGCGGTACAGCAGTCCTTCGGCATTGTGGCCGTGAGCGCCCGCGGTCGCATCGCTGCCATAGACGATCTTCAGGCCCGGTACTCCAAGGGATCGAATGAATTCCTCCGGCGGCTTCGGATTGGCGATCAGCTTTTCCATCATCGCGAACGCCTCCGCCGTGTAGTTGCCGACGCCCAGGTACTTGTCCTTGTTGGCAACGTAGTTCTCGGTGACCACGCCAACGGTTGGATCGAAGAAGGTGCCTTTGGCCGCCATCAGGGCCAGAGCCTCATCGGTCATGCCACCGGTGCCGTGCTCGATCGCGGTGCACCCCGCCTGGACCGCCATCTTTACGGCCGACGTGTATGCATGAACGACGCTGCGCAGGCCCTGGCTATTGCATTCGCCGCAAATGACGTCGAGCTGAGCTTGCGTGAGCGTGGGTTTCGAGCCTTCGCGCACGCTCGTTGAGGCGAAGATCTTGATCGCGTCGGCGCCGCGCGCCTTGAGATCGCGCACCATGGCCCGCAACTCCGGTTCCGGCTGCACGGTCTGTCCGGGCTGATCGTAGCGGAACCATTGCAGCGAGGTCAGCAGTCGCGGCCCCGGCACCAGGTTGCGCGCCCAGGCCTCGCGTAAAGGGAGATCCCATGCGGTGCCCGGTCCCAGGCTTTGCACCGTCGTGAAGCCGGCCTCGAGAATGCGCACGCCGTTTTCCACGCCGAACAGGACCGAGTCGGGCACGGGCTCGTCTCGTCCGACGAGCCGGTTGTCGATGAAGCGATCGTGGCTGAAGTGGTAGGTCACGTGAACGTGGGTGTCGATCAACCCCGGTGCTACGGTCATGCCGCCGAGATCGTAGACTTGGGCTCCTTGTGGGACAGGCCCGCCAATGCGTTGGATTTTGTCGCCAGAGACGACGACCACGGTGTCTCGTAGCGTCCCGCCACTGCCGTCGAGCAGGGTGGCGACGTTGAGAGCGATCGGCCGCTTGGGCTGCGGCAGCTCCCAGGTGAGCGGTGGCTTGTTCGCGACGCCCAGCAGCGCCGCTGATGGGTGTGATTGCACTGCCTTCATGCGCCTCATCGCCTCCTCGTCGTGGCGAAGCATACCAATTGGGCTTCGAATTGGCGGTGGCGAATCGACAATCCCGGCCGAGCCGGCCCTGCTATAGTAGGTCCATGACTGCGCGCCTCAGCAACTTGCCTCCGACCAAGGTCGAAAAGCTCGAGACATTCCTGATCGAGCGCTGGTGCCTGCTGCGCATCCATTGCGAGGACGGCACGGTCGGTACCGGTGAGGCAGGCGTGCACGGCTGGCCGCGGCCGACCGCCGCCATGATCGATGAGATGAAGTCCTATCTCGAGGGGCGCGACCCCTCGACAATCGAGCACCACGCGCAGGCGCTGCAGCGGCACTCGCACTTCATGGGTGCGTTGGTCGGCGGCGCCATTTCGGCGATCGACATCGCGCTCTGGGACATCAAGGCCAAGCGCTATGGCGTGCCAATCTACGAGCTGATGGGTGGCAAGACGCGCGACCGCGTGCGCTGCTACATGCACGCGAAGGGCAACACGCTCGACGAGCTGGTGGCTGACGCCGTCGCCAAGAAGCGCCAGGGCTTCACGGCGATCCGCTTCTCGCCTTTTGCACCCGATTATCATCTGCGCAAATCCTTCGAGGAATGGGTGAGCGAGGCCGAACGCCGTGTCGGCGCGGTGCACGAAGCGCTCCAGGGCGACGCCGACATCTGCATCGAGCTACACCGCCAGATGAACCCGGCCGAATCGATTGCGCTCGGACAGCGCCTGAAACAATTCCATCCGTACTTCTATGAAGACCCCATGTTGCCCGACAGTCCGGCGATGATGGGCGACGTGCAGGCGCGGAGCGGGTTGCCGGTAGCGACGGGCGAGCGCTTCTCGTCGATCTTCCAGTTCCAGGAGCTTCTGGCTAGCAATGGCTGCGCCTATGTCCGGCCCGACGTCTGCCTCTGCATGGGGCTCACCGGGGCTAAGAAGGTGGCGGCGATGGCCGAGGCGCACCACGTCAAGGTGATCCCGCACAATCCTTTGTCCCCGATTTCGACGGCGGCCTGCGTGCAGCTCGACGCCTGCATCCCGAACTTCGCGCTGCAGGAATACACGGGCGAGTCGGATCTGCCCAAGCGCGACATGGTCGTGCAGCCACTGGTATTGAAGGATGGCTACCTCGAGGTACCGGACGCGCCAGGCCTCGGCATCGAGCTGAACGACACCGCCCTGGCGCGGCTCAGGCTGCGCGAGGTCGTGACCGAACCGCCGATCGGACGGGACGGGTCGGTGCAGGATTGGTGACAGGCGCGGCGAGGATTTGCCTCGGACCAAGCCGTGATTGCCAGGGGCGTCATGAATGGTCGCGGCAAGCTTCAGGCAGATTCAGGAGGGCCGTTACTACAATCGCGATGACGACGTCAGCCTGCCAACCGGCCGCCGCCTCATCTTGGACTGGAATGCCGTCCGGCTCGTCGGGGCGGCGAACCCCGAGATCAGGCAAGCGAGGCCAGACGTAGGGGCCATGCTCGACGCGTTCGCTGACTCCTACAACGGATTGCTCACGGTGCTTCACGAAGCCTTCAACGGCCGTCGCTCGCGGCTCGAACTGGCCGTACCTTTGATGCAGCGCCTCATCGAACAGCTGGTTGAGCTGGACGAGCGCCGGTCCAAGCTCGCCTATATCTTGGTCTTAGGCCTGCCGGTTCAGGACTACGCTCCGAGATGGCGGTGGCAGGCGATGACGCATGCGAACTGACTTGGCAATCCACCTGTCACATTACGCCGGACGATGCCGGTTTCCTCGACGCGCTGGCATCGATCCTTGCCGGCGGGGCGAATCAGATCGCGAACCACCTGGGCCTGCCGTAAAGCCTCGTCGCGGCAATGCTCGTTGCTGGCATCTCACTGCGCGTCTTTGTCTGCATCGGTCGCCGGGGCGTTGCTGCCCTGGGCTTGGGTCGCCATCCGCTGCCTGGTCACTGCCATGGCGGCCTCGGCTACCTTGTTGCCCTGGACCTTCGCCATGATCGCGGCGTTCAATCCGGCCATCAGCTCGACCTTGTTTGCCGCCAGATACTCGGCCGACGCCTTGAGGTTGCGGGTATGTCCGTTGATCTCGGGAATGACGTAGCGGGCAAACAGGTCCCACGAGCGCAGAGTCGCTTCATGATTGGCCCAGTCGTGCGCGAAACCCAGCACGACGCCGAATCCGCCGGTAACCTCCTGCAGAGCGCGAATCGTCTTGACCATCTCGTCGGGCGTGCCGATCACCGACGTGCCCACCGCGTTGCCGATGCCGGTCACGCGCGCCAGCAGCTCCCACTTGTCTGCCACGTGGATCGAGCCAGGTCGGCCAAGAACACGGACATTATACTCGTTGTGCCAGTGCTGCAGGCCGTCCACCGCCTCCTGCTCGGCTTGCTTCTTCGACTCGGCGAGGTGCCAGGCCATCACCACACGCCAGTTCTTCCGGTCGACCTTCTGATCGTGCTTCCTGGCCGACTCTTCGGCAAACGACCACTGGGTCGGCAGTGCCTGCAGGCCTTCCTGGGAAGTTGAGGCGATCGACAGAACGCCCATGCCGTACTTGCCGGCAAGCTGCATGCCGGATGGGCTGATCGAGGACGCGGCCGCCATCGGCAGATCCTCCTGATAAGGCAGGATCTGGAGCTGCGCATCGTTCAGCTGGAACCATTCACCCTTGTAGGTGATGCGCTCGCCCGCGAAGAGCCGCTTCAGGATGCCGATTGCTTCGTCTTGGCGGTCGCGCAGAAGCATGTAATCGATGCCGAAGGTCCGCGCGTCAGAGGGCAGGGCGCCCGGGCCGGTGCCGAAGATCACGCGCCCGAGGGTCATATGGTCGAGCTGCACGATGCGCTGCGCGACGTTGAACGGGTGGTGGTAGGGCAGCGAAACGACGCCAGTGCCAAGCCTGATGCGCTTGGTGCGCTCGGCCGCTACGGCCAGGAACAGCTCGGGAGAAGCGATCATCTCCCAACCGGAGGAATGATGTTCGCCGCACCAGAACTCATCGAAGCCTAGGCTATCGAGATGCTCCACGAGTCTCAGATCGCGCTGAAACTGCAGAGTCGGGTGTTCGCCAACCGGGTGATGCGGCGCCAGGAACGTGCCGAAACGGATGCGGGTCATCATCATTCCTCACAGCGCCGTCATGCCGCCGTCGACGAACAGCAGGGCGCCGGTCACGTAGGAGGCATCGTCGGAGGCCAGGAACAGGATCGCGGCGGCGACCTCCTCGGCCCTGCCCGGACGCTTCAGCATGGTGCCTTGCGCGGCCCTGGCGTTGTATTGCGCGACGGACTCGCCAGCCGCTTCGAGGCGGCGCTGATGGAACGGCGTGAATATCGGGCCCGGGCCGACGGCGTTCACGCGAATGCCCTCCGGCGAATGGTCGGCGGCGAGCGCCCGTGTCAGGCCCGCGATCGCGGCCTTGGTGGTGTCGTACTGCAGGTTGCCGCCGCCGGCGACGACGGAACGAACCGAGGCGACGTTGACGATGGCGCCGCCGTTGTCGCGGCGCATCAGCGGCACCGCCGCCTTGGCACAGAAGGCGTAGCTCATCAGGTTGACGTTGAGGATCTCGTTCCAGCTCGCCGCGCTCGCTTCGTCGATCTTCTCGTATTTGCGGATACCGGCGTTGTTGACGAGGATGTCGAGGCGCCCGAACTTCTGCGCGGCACCGTTGACGAAGGCGAGGCATGCAGCCTCGGACCCCACGTCCGCCTGCGTGAAGGCGACCTTGGCGCCGGCGGTCGCGAGCTCGCCCGCTATGCGCTGGCCGCGCTCGCCGTCCCGATCACAGAATGCCACGCTCGCGCCCTCGGCGACGAAACGCCTGACCGTCGCCTCCCCGATCCCCGAGGCTCCTCCCGTCACCGCCGCGACCTTGCCGTCGAGCCTTCCCATGTTCGCCTCCTTTCATTGCATTGCGAAACGCGCATCCACGATAGCGACGGACGCCGCCTTATTGGTCCAGTCTGGGCGTCCGATCACATGTCGACACTATATCGGCAAGAGTGGGGCCAGCGACCGGCCGTGTTGCGTCTATCCGCAGACCCCGCCGCCTGGCGATGCGGGAGCGGGATGGACCCTCCCCGCCGCCGCGATAGACTGGGCGCCGGCGCCAGCGAACGGAGGAACCAATGCGCATGAGACACGGGATTTTTCTGCCGCCGTTCCACGCCTTGAACGAGAATCCGCACAACGTGCTGCATCGCGACCTCGAGTTCATCGAGTGGCTCGACCGGCTCGGTTACCACGAGGCCTGGATCGGCGAGCATCACTCGGCGGGATTCGAGACCATCTCCTCGCCCGAACTGTTCATCGCCGCGGCCGCCGAGCGCACCAAGCATATCCGGCTCGGCACCGGCGTCATCTCGTTGCCCTACCACAATCCCCTGATGGTCGCGAACCGCATCATACAGCTCGACCACCAGACTCGCGGCCGCGTCATGTTCGGTGCGGGGCCCGGCCTGCTGGCGTCGGACGCCATGATGCTCGACATCGATCCCAATACCCAGCGCGACCGCATGGAACAGGCGCTCGACCTCATCCTGCGCCTGTTCCGCGGCGAGGTCGTCACCGAGAAGACCGACTGGTACTCGCTGAAGGAGGCCCGCCTGCACCTTCTTCCCTACAGCGACCCGTTTCCCGAGGTCGCGGTCGCCAGCGCCGTCACGCCGTCGGGCGGCCGGCTGGCCGGCCGCTACGATCTCGGCATGCTGTGCGTCGCTGCGGCCGAGACCACCGGCTTCGACGCGCTCACCACCAATTGGCAGACCGCTTGCGAGATCGCCGCCGAGCACGGCCGCACCATGGATCCCAGACGGCTGCGCCTGGTGGCGCCTTTCCACATCGCCGAGACGCGCGACAAGGCGCGCGAGAACGTGCGCTTCGGCATGCAGGCCTATGTCGACTACATCAACAACAACATGCCCCGTTTCAACGTGCCGCCGGGCGAGGACATCGTCGACTACTGGATGAGGGCGAAGATCGGCGTCGTCGGCACGCCCGACGACGCCATTGCCCAGATCCGCAAGCTGCAGGCCAAGCAGGGCGAGTTCGGGGTCATGCTGCACATGGCCAACAACATCGCGGACTGGGAGGCGACCAAACGCTCCTACGAGCTCTATGCGCGCTACGTCATGCCGGCCTTCGACGGCAGCAACGTCGCTCGCGACGAATCCTACGACTGGGTGACGCGCAATCGCGACACGCTCTCGCGTCAGCGCAAGGAGGCGGCCCAGCGCATGATCGACAAGCACGCCGCCGAACGCGCTGCCAAGATCGGCCGGAAGGAGGTCACGGAACGGCACAACGGCTCGCTGATCTCCTGAGGCGGACGTCGGGAGTATCCGTCGGGTGATCTGAAACCGCTCGAGACGATCGCCGAGCGCTGGCTGGCGACCCGGCACTCGGCATCATGAGCCAGACTTCAATGCCCGCAGTCGGAAGGCGCAACCGGATCAACCGCTTTGCAATGGTCATCCACCGTTGCGATGCGCACACAAGCTCCGAGAGGATGCCACCAGTAGGTCGCCAAGTGTTGCGTCACTGCGGCGGTGTAGCCACGCGACGTCAGTGCTGCCTCGCCCGAGGAAACGGTGACATTCACAAGATCCGATACGCTCGGCGCAACCGCTGTCGGGGGAGAGGATGGGCGTACCGCGGAGGGAGACGAGGATTGCACGCAGCCTGAAAGTCCAATGCCGAAGACGACCATGGACAGCCGGATCAACCAGTGTTGATGAATCAAGCGTGCTCCCTCCTTGATCAAGGGCCTCAAAACCAGTGGGCGGAGAGCTACACTGACTCGCGATCAGCAGGTGGTTGTCCGCAAGTGGCTGTGGCGACGCGGCCTTGGCAGCGGATGCTGTAAGCTAGCCCGAGGCCAGGGGAGAAAACCTTTGAGCGCTACTCGATATGCAACGACTGGCGATGAGCTTCTCGCCGCAGGCCGGCTCGACGAAGCGATGGCGGCTTATCGGCAGGCGCTCAGTCTGTCGCCGACCCTGCCAGCCGCCCGAATGGGGCTCGATGCCATTCTCGAGCGTGCGCGCACATCCCGACCGAATGAACAGCTCGTGTCGTTGCTGCTCGACGCCTATGCCGACGAGGGAGCCAACTGGGATGCAATCGGCTGGGGCGCCGCCAATCAGCTCGTGGTTGGATGGCCGGCAGATGCGACGCCCGGAACAATGGCCGGTAATGAACTGCTGTGTGAATTCCTGCGCAAGTCCCTCAATCGCGATGCCGTGCTCGAGCGCAAGCTGATTGCGTTGCGCGAGGCCACTGCCAAGGCGCTGCTGCAGCCGTCGCCGCCGCAACCGATCAATGACCTTGCCGCGGCGATCGCCGAGCAAGCATGGCTCAATGAATACATCTGGCCTGACGATCCGATCGTGCCCGACGGGCCGGCCGGAGCGATGTATCGGCCGCAGCCCTTGCCGCGTCGCGAGATCATCGAGGAACGGCGGCTGGCGGCCGAACTGCCCGAGATCGCGCCGATTACCGACGAAACATCGAAGACAGTCGCCGAGATGTACGAGGCGAACCCCTATCCCCGCTGGACGCACCTTCCGCGCCGCCCCGAAGTCGATGTGCGCGCGGCGCTGATGCGCGACTTTCCGCATGCGCACGCCACTGTCTTCGACCGTCCACTCGGCGTCCTGATGCCGGGTGCCGGCACTGGCCAGCATCCGTTGTCCGTGGCCTCCTCGTACGGCAACGTCGAGGTGACGGCCGTCGACTTGTCACGCGCCAGCCTTGCGTACGGCAAGCGAATGGCAGCGCATTACGGCATCGACAACGTGACGTTCTTGCGCGGCGACATCCTCGACCTGCCCGGGTTGGGCCGTACCTTCGACCATGTCGAATGTATTGGCGTGCTCCATCACATGGCCGATCCCCGAGCCGGTTTGCGGGCGATCTCCTCGGTCATGCGGCCGGGCGCCTTCATACGCATCGGTTTGTATGGCGAAGGTGCGCGCCGGATCGTGGTGAAAGCGCGCAACGAGATCGCTGCCGCCAAGCTGCCGCCGACGCTCGACGGCCTGCGCGAATTCCGCCGGCGCGTGATGACAGGCAAATGGCGCCGGCTTGCGCCGCTGACACAATGGGAAGATTTCTGGAGTGCAAGCCTGTTGCGCGATCTCTGTTTCCATATTCAGGAACACCGCTTCACGGTTGCCCGATTGCGCGAGTTCCTCAAGGACAGCAACTTGCGATTCCTCGGATTCGAGTTCAACGCCGGCACCGTGCAGCGCGCCGTCGCGGACGCCGGACCGATCGCGCACTACCGCGCGCGCTTTCCCGGGGAGCGGACCTTGTCCGACCTTGCAAACTGGGAGCAGCTCGAACGTGAAAAGTCCAACTTGTTTCCCGGCTACGCTTTCGTGTGCCAAAGGGACTAGGAACTGCGGTTCATCGCCAGGCGATGACACCGGTAGCATCGAGATACGAGGGCCGGCGCCTGACGGAGACGGCCGGACGAGGCCGGTGCGGGACAAGACCGGCGGGCCTGGCGTCCGACGGTCGCCGCCGGGGCCGCTCGATCCAGGTGAGCCGAATCGGTATATGATTACCTGATGATTGGAGAACCGATCGCCTTCGAGACCGTAGCGGCATTCACGACGCCGATCCTCCTGGTCGATGTGCCCGATGCTGAGGCGATGAACGCCGAGCTGGCCGACGTGCTGTTGGCGCGCGAAAAGGAGATGTCCAGCAAGTCGCACAGCACGCTCGGCGGCTGGCAGTCGACCTGGGACATCGATACTTGGGCTGGTGCCGGCACCGGCAGGCTTCTGACCATCGCCAGCACGATCGCAA
>Ga0310811_10002210_pt1 | contig 24251 bp, 20 predicted proteins | sample YCmetagenome_FD_207642 | JGI IMG/M metagenome (GOLD analysis project Ga0310811, IMG submission 207642) | Soil microbial communities from experimental microcosm in Duke University, North Carolina, United States - YC | ecosystem: Engineered > Artificial ecosystem > Soil microcosm > Unclassified ... | reverse complement strand
GGCCCGGCTGCTGCGCCGGGGGAAATCCAGGGGGCTGCTGACCGAACGCGGGGGGCTGCTGCGCTCCGAAAGCCGCCGGGTTGTCCGCCGCGCTGGGCGGCGGCGCGTACGGGATCGCGGGCGGCTGCATCCCGGGCGACACCAGCTGGGTCGACTCCGCGGTGGCGGAGATCGCACCGCCGCCCTGCTCGGGCGCCTGGCCCGGCTGGACGACCTGGGTCGGCTCGGGGGTGTCGCCGAAGCCACCGGCGGCGGGCGGGACCTGACCGGGCTGAACCACCTGGGTCGGCTCCGACGAAGCGAACGGGGTGTCCTGTTGCGGTTGGGGGCCACTCGGCGGGTCCTGGGATGGTTGCTGACCCCCACCCCAGGACTGGTTGGGCGGCTGCGGAGCGCTCATGTGGGTCTTGAACCCCCTTGAAGAGACATCGGTCTACTGGCGGCACACGCTATCGGATACCGTACGCCCGCGCTCGTAACGGCCTGGGGTTTTCCGACGATGCGGCCGGAGTTTCAGCTGCGCCTGCCGGCAAGGAAGCCGAGCAGGTCGTGCCGGGTTATCACACCGGCCGGCTTACCGTCAATGAGGACCAGCGCCCCGTCCGCCCCGGACAACGCTTTCAACGCCGAACTCACCGGCTCGCTCCCCCCGATCGTCGGCAGCGGCGGGGACATGTGCCGGTCCAGCCGGTCGGCCAGCGCGGCCTTCCCGGTGAACAGGGCATCCAGCAGATCGCGCTCGTTGACCGCGCCCACCACCTCGCCTGCCATCACCGGGGGCTCGGCGCTGACCACCGGCATCTGGCTCACACCGAACTCCGAAAGGATGGACACCGCCTCGGCGACCGTCTCGTTCGGATGCGTGTGCACGAGATCCGGCAGCGCGCCGGTCTTCGCCTTCAGCACGTCGCCGACGGTCGCGCCCGAGGAGTCCGGCGGCAGGAAGCCGTAGGAGGACATCCACTGGTCGTTGAACACCTTGCCCAGGTAACCGCGGCCACCGTCGGGCAGCAGGACCACGACCACGTCGTCCGGGCCCAGCCGCTCGGCCAGTCGCAGCGTCGCCGCGACGGCCATGCCGCAGGATCCGCCGACCAGCAGCCCTTCCTCCAGCGCCAGGCGCCGTGTGATGGAGAAGGACTCGGCGTCGGAGACCGCGATGATCTCGTCGGCGACCGAGGAATCGTAGGTCTCCGGCCAGAAGTCCTCGCCGACACCCTCGACCAGGTACGGGCGACCGGTGCCACCCGAGTAGACCGAGCCCTGCGGGTCCGCGCCGATGACCTTGACCCGTCCTTCGGAGACTTCCTTGAGGTACTTCCCGGTCCCGGAGATGGTGCCGCCGGTGCCGACACCGGCCACGAAGTGGGTGATCCGCCCGTCGGTCTGGCGCCACAGTTCGGGGCCGGTCGAGTGGTAGTGGCTGGCCGGGTTCTCCGGGTTGGCGTACTGGTTCGGCTTCCAGCCGCCCTCGACCTCCCGGACCAGGCGGTCGGACACCGAGTAGTAGGAGTCAGGGTGATCCGGCGGCACGGCGGTCGGGCAGACGACCACGCGGGCGCCGTAGGCCTTGAGCACGTTGCGCTTGTCCTCGCTGACCTTGTCCGGGCAGACGAACACGCAGCGATACCCCTTCCGCTGCGCGACCATGGCCAGGCCGACGCCGGTGTTTCCCGAGGTCGGCTCGACGATCGTGCCGCCGGGGCGCAGTTGCCCGGACGCCTCGGCCGCCTCCACCATGCGCAGCGCGATGCGGTCCTTCACGCTGCCCCCGGGGTTGACGTATTCGACCTTGGCGAGCACCAGCGGCGACAGCCCGCGGGTGAGCGAGTTGAGCTTCACCAGCGGGGTGTTGCCCACGAGATCGACGACGTGCTCGACGTAATCCACCTGCTCAGGGTAAACGGCGCGGAAGGATCATCGGCGCCCCGTCGAGTGGCCCGGCGGACGCGCGCGGAATGTGCCCCTGAACCGGCGCCGAAAAACTACACTGCACCTAAGCGGTTGCTTAGCCGCCGTAGGTTTTCCCCACGCACTGCCGATCACCGCGAAGGAGCATCCACCATGCCCGAAGCCGTCATCGTGTCCGCCGCCCGGTCGCCGATCGGGCGAGCCAACAAGGGATCGCTGGTGAGCATCCGCCCGGACGACCTCGCGGCCCAGCTGGTGCGGGCCGCGCTGGACAAGGTCGGAGACCTCGATCCCACGCGGATCGACGACCTGATGCTCGGCTGCGGCCTGCCCGGCGGCGAGTCCGGGTTCAACCTGGGCCGGGTGGTGGCGGTGCGCCTCGGCTACGACCACCTGCCCGGCTGCACGATCACCCGCTACTGCTCCTCCAGCCTGCAGACCACCCGGATGGCGCTGCACGCGATCAAGGCCGGCGAGGGCGACGTGTTCATCTCCGCCGGGGTCGAGACCGTTTCGCGGTTCTCCCGCGGCAGCTCGGATTCGTGGCCCGACACGCACAATCCGGTCTTCGCCGAGGCCGAGGCCCGCACCGCCCGCCGCGCCGCGGAAGGGGGCGAGAGCTGGACCGACCCGCGCACCGAGGGCGAGGTCCCGGACATCTACATCGCGATGGGCCAGACCGCGGAGAACCTCGCGCGGCTGAAGAACGTCTCCCGGGAAGAGATGGACGAGTTCGGGGTTCGTTCGCAGAACCTGGCGGAAAAGGCGATCGCGGATGGCTTCTGGGCCAAGGAGATCACGCCGGTGACGCTGCCCGACGGGACGGTGGTCAGCACGGACGACGGGCCCCGTCCCGGCGTGACCATCGAGGCGGTGTCCCAGCTCAAGCCGGTGTTCCGGCCGGACGGGCGGGTCACCGCCGGCAACTGCTGTCCGCTCAACGACGGCGCGGCCGCCCTGGTCGTCATGTCCGACACCAAGGCGAACGAACTCGGCCTGACCCCGCTGGCGCGGATCGTGTCCAGCGGCGTTTCCGGGCTGTCGCCGGAGATCATGGGCTACGGGCCGGTGGAGGCCTCGCGGCAGGCGCTCGGGCGCGCCGGTCTGTCCATTTCGGACATCGATCTGGTGGAGATCAACGAGGCGTTCGCCGCGCAGGTCATCCCCTCCTACCGGGACCTCGGCATCGAGCTGGACCGGCTCAACGTCAACGGCGGCGCGATCGCGGTCGGGCACCCGTTCGGCATGACCGGCGCCCGGATGACCACCACACTGATCAACTCGCTGCAGCACCACGACAAGCAGTTCGGGCTGGCGACGATGTGCGTCGGCGGCGGCCAGGGCATGGCCCTGATCCTGGAGCGCCTCAGCTGACGAACCGGCCCGGCCCGCTTCGGCGCGGGCCGGGCCGTTCGCCCGTCAGGTCGAGGTCTGCTTGAGCGCCTGGTAGCAGTAGGTGCTCTTCGGCTGGGGATAGGTCACGTACAGGGTCGCGTCCGTGCCGTCGCAGGCCGACTGGTCGGCGACACCCGCCACGATCTTGACGACCTTGACCTCGGCGGTCGGGTCGGCGCAGTCGACGCGCTGGTAGCCCTTGGTCGTGTCGCTGCCGAAGTTCGCCAGGCAGTCCCCGTCCTTGTCGTTGGGGATCAGGCAGAGCTTGTAGGCGCCGCTGCCGCTGACGGAGTACTCGTCGTAGCTGTTGTCCGGACATTGCGCGTCACTGCTGTCCAGCTTCACGGCAACCTTGACGTTCGCCGACGGGTCGGTGCAGGCGACCTTCGCCGGCTCGCTGCCTTCGGTGAACTCCTTGACGTTCAGGCAGTCACCGACGGCGGCGGTGTCGGGAGACGAGGTTCGCGCGATCAGTCCCGCCACGACCAGTCCGATGACGAGGACCGCGCCCACGATCGGGACGACGACCCACTTCTTGGACCTGCCCGCCGGCCGGCCGGGCGGCGGGCCGTAGGGCTGTCCGGGCGGCAGGCTGAAGACACCGGGCTGTCCGGGCGGTGGCCCGTACGGAGGCCGGCCCGGCACCGGCGTTCCGGGCACGGGCGGCCGCGCGCCGGGCGGGACGGGCTGGCCCATGGGCGGGACGCCGTAGGGCTGGCCCGACTGCGGGGGAACGCTCACGCGAACCTCACAAGTGTGAAATGCGGATCTGGAATAGCGAGCATCAAACACTGTGTGATCACGACCGCCGCGCGCACCCCACCGAAAGGGTGAAAAAAGTACAGAGGACACCCGGATAGTTACCGAGTGTCCTCTGCTCTGCCGTGTGAAGCTTGGCGAACCTAGTCGTTCTGGAGATAGGACAGCAGCCGCAGGACCTCCAGATACAGCCAGACCAGCGTGGTCATCAGGCCGAACGCGGCGAACCAGGCCCACTTCGCGGGCATGCCCTCGCGGATCATCCGGTCCGCCATGTCGAAGTCGAGCAGGAAGTTGAAGGCCGCGATGCCGATCACCACGAGGCTGAAGATGATCGCGAGCGCACCGCCGCTGCGCAGGCCCATGTCCACGCCGAACAGGCCGAGCGCCAGGTTCAGGAACATCAGGATGACCGCGCCCGCGGTCGCGCCGATGATCCACTTGGTCAGCCGCGGGGTCACCTTGACCGCACCGGTGCGGTAGACCACCAGCATCGCGACGAAGACCCCGGCCGTGCCGAGGATGGCCTGCAGCGCGATGCCCGGGTAGATCATCTCGAACAGACCGGTGAGGGCACCGAGGAAAACGCCTTCGGCAGCGGAGTAGACCAGTGTCAGCGGACCGCTGGGCTTCCGCCGGAAGATCATCACCAGCGAGAGCACCAGCCCGACCAGCATCGCGACGACCAGCACACCGACGACCGAGCCCATCGCGCGGGCCTCGGCCTGCCCGATCGCCCAGATCGCCGCGAGGACACCGGCGACCAGCGCGGTGCCGAGGGCGAGACCGGTCTTGATGACGACGTCGTCCACGGTCATCGGCCGGTCGCCGGCACCCGAGGGTGCCTGCGGCATGCCATAACCCGGCCCGCCACCCAGTGGCTGGTTGAAACCTACGTTGGGTCCGTACTGGCCATAGCCCGACCTGCCCAAGGGCAGGTTGCGGAAGGCGGGGTTGCTTGTGGAACGCACGTGATCCTCCTGGATCTCCTGGCACCTGCATCCGGTCTAACGGCGCTGACCGTAGACCAGTTCCCGAGAAGTAAAGGCGACTTTACCCAGAGGCGGCAAGATTCGTGATCCGGGCGATTGCCGCTCACCCGCCTTCGGGACGGTCACCGTGGGTGCCCAGCCGGTCACCTCGACCTTAGCGAGGGATCTCCGCGCGCCCAACGCTCGTGGCGCGGATCACCGAGCGCACGCGCGCCTCGGCGGCGTTCGCGCCGGGTGCCGTCACGGTGGTCTCGACCGCTGGTCCGGCGCACCCGCCGTCCAGGCTCCGACCGACGTCGACACCCAACTCGTGGTTTCCCTTGACGGAGAACGGAGAACGAAAAGGTGGTCGCGGACCCGGCATGACGGTCGCCACCAGGCGCGGCAAGATAGGACGCATGGCCGGCTACCTCGTCACAGGCGCGACCGGATTGATCGGGCGCCAGTTCACCCAACTCCTGCTCGCCGGCGAGGACGCCGAACGCGTGTATCTGCTCGTTCGCGAGTCCTCCCGGGAGCGGCTCGCGGACCTGGTGAGTGGCTGGCCCAATCCCGGCCGGGTCACCCTGGTGTCCGGCGATCTGTCGGCCGAACGCCTCGGCGTCGGCGACGAGGTCCGGGAAGAACTGCGCGGCCGGGTCGACCACATCGTGCACCTGGCCGCGCTTTACGACATCACCGCGGACGACGAGAGCAGCATCCGGGCGAACGTCGAGGGCACCCGGAACGTGCTGGAGCTGGCCGCGGATCTGCGGGCCGGCTGTCTCCACCACGTGTCCTCCGTCGCCGTGGCCGGTGATCACGAGGGCGTGTTCACGGAGGACATGTTCGACGTCGGCCAGCGGCTGCCCACCGCGTACCACCGCACGAAGTTCGAGGCCGAGCGTCTGGTGCGGGAACAGCACGAGGTGCCCTGGCGCGTGTACCGGCCGGCGGTGGTCGTCGGGAATTCCCGGACCGGGGAAACCGACAAGATCGACGGCCCGTACTACCTGTTGACCGCGATCGACAAGCTCAAAGGTCTGCCCGACGTGCCGTTGGTCGGACCCGATCTCGGCGCCACCAACATCGTGCCGGTCGACTACGTCGCCGCTGCGCTGCGCGAACTCGTCGCCAAGCCCGGACTGGACGGCAACACCTTCCATCTGGTGAGCCCCGAGCCGCAGTCGGTCGTGTCGGCTTACAACGCCTTCGCCTCGGCGGCCGGCGCGCCGACCATCGACGTCCAGCTCGATCGCCGGCTCTCCGGTGGAATCGTGAAACTCCTCAAGCTCTCCGAGCACCTGCCCGGCGTCACGATCGTCCGCGACGCTTTCCTGGCGCGGCTGGGCATTCCGCCGGAGCTGCTGGAGAACCTGACGTTCCCGTCGGTGTTCGCCTCGGCCGCGACCCGCAAGGTGCTCGCCGGCAGCGGCATCGAAGTGCCGCGGCTGGAGGACTACGCCGACACGCTCTGGCGGTACTGGCGCGAGCACCTCGACCCGTTCCGGGCCCGCACGCATGGTCTGCGAGGGCAGCTGGACGGGCGCCGCGTGATCATCACGGGCGCGTCGTCGGGGATCGGGCGGGCGACCGCGCTCAAGGTGGCCGCCGAGGGCGGGATCCCGCTGCTCGTCGCGCGCCGGCAGGCCGAACTCGAAGAGGTCCGGGAGGAGATCATCGCCGCCGGCGGCTCCGCCTCGGTGTATCCGCTGGACCTGACCGACGGTGAAGCGGTCGGCAAAACGGTCCGGCAGATGCTCGACGAGCACGGCCGCATCGACATGGTCGTGAACAACGCCGGACGCTCCATCCGCCGGTCGATCAAGCTGTCCTTCGACCGGTTCCACGACTACGAGCGCGCCATGGCGATCAACTACTTCGGCGCGGTGCGGCTGATCCTCGCCGTGCTTCCGCACATGTCGGAACGGAAGTTCGGGCACATCGTGAATGTGTCGTCGATCGGTGTGCAGGGCATCGCGCCGCGGTTTTCGGCGTATGTCGCCTCGAAAGCGGCGCTCGACTATTTCAGCAAGATCGCCGCGACCGAGACGCACGGCGACGGCATCACCTTCACCACGATCCACATGCCGTTGGTGCGCACGCCGATGATCCGGCCGACCAAGATCTACGACGCGTTCCCCACGAAATCTCCGAACCAGGCGGCCGACATGGTGCTGCGCGCGCTGAAGGAACGGCCGAAGCACATCGGGACCCCGGAGGGCTACCTGATGCAGGCCGCCTACACGTTCCTGCCGGGACTGGTGGACGCGATCGCCTATGAGGGATACCGGATCTTCCCCGACTCCATGGCCGCCGGCGGCACCGGGGAGCTCAAGCTCGGCAAGGGCGACCGGCACCTGTCCAAGGCCGCCACTCGCCTGATCCGGCTCACCCGCGGCTTCCACTGGTGACACCGGTGGAAGCCCCGCGGTAGCAGCCGGACGGTAAGGACCGTGGGTGGTAAGAACCCGGGTAAGAACTTTGTGAGGCCGACCCCCACAAGCGGCCGAGCGCGGGTACCGTTTTCGGCATGCTTCCCGAGCGAGACCCGGCGATGGAGAGATCCCTGCTTCCGTTGAAGCGCGAGTACAACCAGGCATGGCACGGCTTCGACCGTGGCCAGGTACTCCAGTACCTCGATCATGTCGAGATGTGCCTCCGGCGGATGCTGGCCGACCGCGACACCGCGGCGGCCCAGATCGCTCAGCTGGTCCGGGAACTGGAAAGCGCGCGGGCGGAAACAGCGCAGCTGCGGAACCGGGTCGAGGAGCTGAAGAAGCCGCCGGAGCGGCTGGAGGACCTCGACGAGCGCATGCAACGCTCGGTCGATCTCGCGAACGCCCGCGCCGAAGAAGTGACGGCCCGCGCGAAGGTGGCGGCCGAGGAACACTGGGTGGCGACCACCGAGCTGTCCACCACCTTGCGCGGGCGATACCAGAAACTGCTCGGCGAGCTGGAATCGCATGCCCAGGCGCTGCAAACCGAACACGAGCACGCGTTGAAGGCGACGAAGGCGGAGGTGCTGAAGCTGACCTCCGAAGCGGCGCGGCGGCGCACCCAGCTCGACATCGAGGCCGAGCGCAAGCGGCGGACCATGCAGCACGAGTTCGAGCAGTCGATGTCCGCGCAGAAGACGGCGTTGGAAAAGCAGGTCGCCGACCAGCAGACGGCGAGCAAGAACCAGGCCGAGCGACGCATCGCCGAGGCCACCGCCGAGGCGACCCGGCTCATCGACGACGCCCGGTCGAAAGCGACGAAGCTCCTCTCGGACGCCACCTCCGCCGCGGAACGCCGCGAAAGCGAGGCCAACCGAAAGGTGGAACGGCTCAACGCGCTCAGCGAGCAGGCGTTCGCGCGGGTCCGCCAGGCCACGGAAGTGCTGTCCCGCCACCAGTCGGCGCTGGAACCGCTCCCTGCCGAGTCCAAGGTCGCGATGTCCCCCGTCCCGGTCCCGGCCGCACCGGCGGGTGCGACCGCGCCCGCGCAACCACCGACGCCGGTCACCCCGGCGGCGCCGAAACCGCCGGCCCAGGCGACGAAGTCGGTCAACCCCGCCGCGACACCGGCCAAACTGCCGCCCACTCCCACGAAGATCATCGCGCCGGTCCAGGCCCCGGCGGGGTCCGGCCCCGCACCGAAACCGCCGCTGCCGGTGGCGAAGTCGGTCAATCCCGCGAAGGTACCGGCCGCGGAGAAGCCCGCGGTTCCCGTGGATCAGGCGACGCGGCCGGTCCTGCCGGTGGCCAAACCCTGACCCGGTTTCAGGGCAAGCGGGGCCATGGATTGAGGCGTTCGAGCTGGGCGGCGAGCGCGAGGAGACGGGACTCGCCGCCCGGGGTGGTGACCAGCTGCACGCCGAGCGGCAGCCCGCTGGGGTGGCGGCCGGCCGGCACCGAGATCGCGGGGAACCCCGCCAAGTTCCACAATCCGGCGAACGGCGCCAGGAGAATCGACGGAATCGCGTTGGCCAGTGCGGAACGTTCGTGCCAGCGCGCGGCCTTCGGCGGCAACGCCGCCAGGGCCGGTGTCATCAGGACGTCGTAGCCGGCAAAGAATTCCTCCGCCCTGGCCACCCAGCGCCGTTGGGTGCCGGGCCGGATCAGGCCCGCCGCGCGCAGCGCCCGGCCGAGCCGCACATGCGCACGGGTCCGCGGCTGCAGCATGGTCTGGTCCAGTCCGTCCGCCTGCTCGGACGGCCCGGCGAACCACCGTCCCAGTATCCCCAGCGCCGCCTCGGCGCCGTAGCGCGGAGTCGCCCGCTCGACCCGGTGCCCCGCGCCGGCGAGAAGCTGCGCGGTGTGGTCGACGGGATCCCGCAGCGCCTTCGGCACCGGCCCGTGAGTGAGCGGCGGAACGGTCGACACCGCGACCCGCAGCGTGCCGGGTTCGCCGAGTTCGGCCAGTGCAGGCTGATCGGCCAGCACCGAAAGCATCAGCGCGGCGTCGGCGACCGTGGTGGCGAGACTGCCGTGCGCGGACATGCCGTACCACCCGCTCTCGGCCAGTTTGTCCGCCCCCGCCTTGATACCGACGAGACCGCACATGGCCGAGGGCAGCCGGACCGAGCCGAGCCCGTCCGTGCCGTGGGCCACCGGCACGAGCCCGGCGGCGACCGCGGCGGCGCTCCCGCCCGACGAGCCGCCCGCGGTATACGCGGGCTGCCACGGATTCCGCGCGATTCCCTCGGGGGTGTCGCTCATCGGCCAGATGCACAGCTCCGGCACCCGGGTCAGCCCGACGATCACCGCTCCCGCGGCACGCAGCCGCCGCACGATCTCGTCGTCGGCGGGCGCGGGGTCGGCGGGAAACGCCCGTGAGCCCCAGCCCGCGTGCTCCCCCCTGATCTCGACGACGTCCTTCACCGCGACCGGCACCCCGGCGAGCGGCAGTTCGGCCAGATCCGCGCGGCCGGCGACCGTAGCCGCCTCGGCCAGTGCCTGCTCGGCCCGCACCTTCCGGAACGCGCCCACCGCCTCCTCGGCCGCGGCTATCGCGGCCAGGGCATCTTCGACGACCCGAACCGGATCCAGTTTCCCGGCGCGGACCTCCCGCGCGATTTCCACCGCTGTCGCCACCACGAGCAGACCATACCGCCGGGGGACCGGCGCGGCACCGGATTCCCGCGCGGCCCCCCGGCGCCGGTCAGGATTCGGTGACGGCCGGGAGGCTCGACGAGGCGGCGGTGCCGAACCGGATTCCCTTGGCCTCCTTGCCGATCAGGACCAGGACGGTGACCGCGATCAGCACCGGGATGATCGTCGCCGCCAGCGCGAACGGGTAACCGTGGCGGGACGCAAGCGCTTCCTGGATCGGCAGGTTGAACGCGGCGAGGCAGTTGCCGAGCTGGTAGGTGACGCCCGGATAGAAACCGCGGATGGAGTCCGGGGACATCTCGGTCAGGTGCGCCGGGATGACGCCCCAGGCGCCCTGCACCATCACCTGCATCAGGAAGGAACCCAGGCACAGCAACGCCGCCGTCTTCGAGAACGCGAACAGCGGCACGATGGGCAGCCCCAGCACGGCGCAGAACGCGATCGTGTAGCGGCGCCCGAACCGCTCGGACAGCGAACCGAAGACCAGGCCGCCGATGATCGCGCCGACGTTGTAGAGCACCGCGATCCAGCTCGCCGCCACCGCGGACAGCCCCGCGCCACCGTCGGTGGTGGCCTTGAGGAAGGTCGGATACACGTCCTGCGTGCCGTGGCTCATCCAGTTGAACGCGGTCATCACCAGCACCAGATAGACGAACCGCCGGATGATCTTCGGGTCGAGCAGGATGTCCTTGACCGAGGTACTGGTGACGCGCAGCCGCTCCCGGGCGCCTTCCCAGACCTCGGATTCCTTGACCCTGGCCCGGATGATGAGGCTGATCAGCGCGGGAATGATGCTCAACGCGAACAACCAGCGCCAGGACAGCCCCGCCCAGTTCAGCACCAGCAGCGAAGCCAGCGAGGCGAGCAGGTAACCGAAGGAGTAGCCCTCCTGCAGGATCCCGGAGAACAGCCCGCGCCGCTCGACCGGGATCTTCTCCATCGCCAACGCGGCGCCGAGACCCCATTCCCCGCCCATGCCGATGCCGTAGAGCAGACGCAGGATCACCAGCACCGTGAAATTCGGCGCGAAAGCGCAGAGGAATCCGACGATCGAGTAGAACGCGACGTCGACCATCAGCGGAATGCGCCGCCCGACCCGGTCCGCCCACAACCCGAACAGCAATGCGCCGACCGGCCGCATGATGAGCGTGGCGGTGGTGATGAACGCGACCTCGGTGTTGGCCATGTGGAAGCTCTTGGCGATATCGGCGTAGACGAAGACGACGATGAAATAGTCGAAAGCATCCATGGTCCAGCCGAGAACCGCGGCGATGAAGGAGTTTCGCTGGTCGGAGGTGAGGCGCCGACGCCCCGCTGACAGCTCTGCCATGCGCTGACCCTATTCTGGCGACCACCCGATAGTCCACACACGAACACCCAACCGGCGCAGTACTCGTCACGGAAAGCGCAGCCTGATCGGCATATTCCGGACGTTCGGAACGGAAACTTTCGGCGCCGGATGTCGATTGTTTCCGCTTTGCCCGGACCGGCCGCCGGCGCCCGGTGACGAAGCGTGACGCCGATCACCCCGACGGCCCGCGTCTCGATCGTCTATTTTGGACTGTCTACTGTGGTCCGGATTCGGTCGCGGGGAACTCGGCACGGACACCGAGCAGCCGGACCGGACGGTCGTCGTCGAAGCGGGACAGCACCGCCAGTGCCGCGCGCTCGATCTCGGCGGGGTCGCTGGTCGGCGCCGGCAGCGTGACGCTGCGAGTGTGGGTGATGAAGGGCGCGAACCGCACCTTCACGCCGACCCTGGCGGCCGGCCGCCCCTCGGCGCGCACGTCCTGGGCGACCCTCCTGGCCAGCTCCGCGATCCGCCCGGCGATCTCCGCCCGGTCGGTGAGGTCGTGCTGGAAGGTGATCTCCCGGCCGCGCGAGCGCGGCACGTACGGGGTGGCCGTGACCTCGGCGTCGCCGACACCGAGGGCGAGCAGCCGGTACCACGGCCCCATGGTGGGTCCGAACCGTTCGGCCAGGGCGGCGGAATCGGCGGCGGCCAGCTCCCGCACCGTGGTCACCCCGGCCTCCACCAGCTTCCTGGTGGTCTTGCGGCCGATCCCCCACAGGGCGTCCGGCGGCCGGTCGGCCATCACCTCGACCCAGTTCTCCCGGGTCAGCCGGTACACCCCGGCCGGTTTGGCGAAGCCGGTGGCGAGCTTGGCGCGCAGCTTGTTGTCGCCGATGCCGACCGAGCTGGACAGTCCCGTTTCCTCGGCGATCGCCCGCCGCACCCGTGCGGCCAGCGCCTCCGGGTCGGCGATGCGGGCACCCAGGAACGCCTCGTCCCACCCGAGCACCTCGACCACGACCGGCAGGTCACGCAGCGTCGCCATGACTCGCTCGGAAACCTCCTCGTACGCGGGCGGATCGGAGGGCAGGAACACCGCTTCCGGGCACCGTTTCGCCGCGGTGCGCAACGGCATCCCGGACTGGATGCCGAACTCGCGCGCCTCGTAGGAGGCGGTGGCCACCACGGCCCGCTGCGTCGGGTCACCCGCCCCGCCGACGACGAGCGGCCGGCCGCGCAGCTCGGGGTGGCGGGCCAGCTCGACCGCGGCGATGAACTGGTCCAGGTCGACGTGCAGGACCCAGTCCGTTTCGGACACGGGACCAGTATGGACACCTCACGTGCTCGTTCGCCAGCACCGGAACGGCCGCTCAGACGTTCTTCACCGCGCCGTCCGCACGGAGGTATTCGACGAGGTTGCCGGGCGAATAACCGGAGACCTCCTCGTGTCGCTTGAAGGCTGTCGACGCCAGGCACTGCAGCGGATCGGCGTTGTCGAGCCGACGCACATACGGGCGGAGCAGCCCATACGGGAACGTCATCGAATCGTGCAGCTCGCCGAACGGGTCGGCTTCGTCGGCTTGGGGGTCCAGCGCGAGGCCGGCCTCGCGCGCCCGCTCCACCATCCACGCCATGGTGATGGCGGCCAGCTGCCGTTCCGGGTAGCCACCGCCGACATCGGAATGCACCCCGGCGAACCACATCTGCTCGACCCGCTGGCCATCGGCGAGCGGGTGTTTCCGCCAGACCGCGGGCCGGAACGGGCCGCGCCGTTCGTCGATCGCCAGCGCCTGGAAGGCCGACTCGACGCTCCGGCTCAGCGCGGTGTCGTGGAACCGGAACCGGCGGTTGAACAGGTTCACCAGCCCGATCCCGCGCAACGGGATGCCCAGCGCCCCGACGGTGTCCCAGACGCCGATGAACCTGATCTTCGTCTCGTGCGAGTGCGTTGCCCGGAACCGGGTGGCCTGTGCCTGGGTCGGATGGGTCTGGTCCCGGCGGTCCCGGTAGAGCGCATACGCCTCGTCCACCCGGTCGGCGAATTCGGGACGCAGGATTCCGCAGTTCCTGATGAAGCCGACCGTGCTGCGGGCGGTGTAGGCGCCTCGGCTGAAACCGAAGAAGTACAGCTCGTCCCCGGGCGTGAAGTTCTGCACGAGGTAGCGGTAGGTGTCGCGAACGCACTGGGACAGGCCGTACCCGAAGACACCGCCGAGGAACCGGTCCCATCCGTTGGTGCCCACCCCCCGGTGATAGAACATTCGCTGTTCTTGCCCGGCGGCGTCGGTGGGCAGGACGGCCTTCGCCATCCGGGTCACGTTCGTCGGTGCCTTCTGGTCGGGCGTGCTCCAAGTGCCGTCGCAACAGACCACGATCTTTTTGGGCATCGCCCTCCCCCGTCCCCGGTCACCTGCGACGCGCTGACGCTACCGCAAACCGAGGAGGGTCGAAGGCACGGAAGGGCATGGAAAAGGACACGGATTCCGCACGATTTTGGAAACGTTTTCCAGCTGGACTGGACCTCGGCGCGAGTGACCATGGCTGGTTGACCGGGAGCTTCCATGATCGAGTATCTTCTGGCGTCACCCGGACGTGAGGACCTGATCATCGATGTCAGCACGAGAAACCGTTCGTCTTCCGGCGGAGCATTCGCCGGTACGCCAAGCGCTGCTCGTCTCCCTCGCCGTGGTGATCGTCGCCGGTGGGCTGTGGTGCCTGGCCTTCTTCGCGGCGCCCGCGATCATGCCCGCGCTCGGCGCGGTCTGCGCGGTGTCACTGTGCTTGGCGATGGGCTTCGCCGTCTACCACGCCAGCCGGGTGCGCCACGCCGTCGACCGCAACCGCGCGGCGGAATCGGAACTCACCCGGCTCGGCAACGAGACACTGCCCTCGGTGGTGCGCAAACTACGCGAAGGCACACCGGCCGAGATCGCGCTCACGCAGGTGTCGCAGCCGCCCACGGAAATCCACCGGAACATCCTGCGGACGATGGCCGTCGAGATCGGCGCCGGTGAACGGCAGCGGGCGGCCGCCATGGCCGCCTGCGCGAACGCGGCCGGGCGGGTCCAGGCGATGGCCACCAGCATGCTCGCGGACCTGCGGGACATGGAGGACCGGCATTCCGAAGACGTCCTCGGCGACCTGCTGGAACTCGACCACCGCACCGCTCAGGTCGGCCGGCTGGCGGACAGCATCGCGGTACTGGCCGGCGCCCGTTCGGGTCGCCGCTGGACCAAACCCATCGTGATGGAAAGCATTCTCCGTGGCGCGATGGGCCGGATCAGCGCATACCAGCGGATTCACGTGCATTCGACGAGCAGCGCCGCGATCGCCGGCTATGCCGCGGAAGACGTCATGCACGTGCTCGCGGAGCTGATGGACAACGGGACGAAGTTCTCCGCTCCCTCGGAAGAAGTGCACGTCTACGTGGAGGAACTGCACAACGGCTTGGTGGTCACGACCGAAGACGCCGGCCTCGGCATGAAGTCGCAGGCGCTGGAGCGGGCGAAGACGGCCGTCTCCGCGTCCGAGCCGCTCGATCTGGCCAAGCTGTCCGGTACCCGGCTGGGACTCGCGGTCGTCGGCAGCCTGGCGCGCAAGCACCGGCTGGAGGTGTTCTTCCGCCCGTCCTCGCGCGGTGGGACGGGCGTGGTGGTCCGGATCCCGAACCAGCTGCTCGCGCAGGATCGTGTGGACCCGGTGCCGGAGACCCCACGGCCCGCTCCGAAGGCCGTCGCACTCGCCGGTGTGACCGCGCGGGCCGAGAGCGCCCGCGCGACCGACGCTTCCAGCGACACCGAGACCGAGACCGTCACGGAGACCGCGACCGCGGTCCTCGACGGCCAACGGCTGCCCAAACGGCGCCGCGGCCAGACCTTGTCGGCCACCCAACCGCCCGCGGGCATACCCAAACCCCGTCCGACTCGGCCACGCACCGACTCCGGCACCCGGTTCGGCGCCTTCCGGCACGCGAACCGGTCCAAGCCCATTTCCGAAACCGATACAGGAGACGAGTCCTGATGAGCACCGCCACCCCGAGCCTCGAATGGTTGCTGGAGAACCTGGTGAGCAGCACACCAGGCGCCCAGCACGCCCTCGTGCTGTCACGAGACGGGCTCAAGCTCTGCCACACGAGCGGGCTGACGGTGGACAAGGCCGACCAGCTCTCCGCGATCGCGGCCGGCGTGCAAGCGCTTTCTCACAGCGCGTCCATCGAATTCGGGGACGGCAGCGGCGGGGTCCGCCAGTCCATGACGGAGTTCCACGGGGGCCTGCTGTTCATCGTCGAAGCCGGGGACGGCGCCCATCTCGCGGTGCTCGCCGACGACGACTCCGATGTCGGCCTGATCGGCCACAACATGGACGAGCTGATCGAACAGATCGGCGAGTTCCTGGTCGCCGCGCCCCGCGATGCCCAGCTGACATGATTCGCCGCGCGTTCGACGACGAAGACCCGGACCGGCTCTACACCGTCACGGGCGGGCGAAGCCGGGTCCGGGGAAACCACCTGGACCTGGTCACGCTCATCGTGAGCGAGGCCGAACCCACCCCGGGCATGCAGTCCGAATACGCCAGGATCCTGCGGATGTGCCACCGCCCGGTGTCGATCGTGGAGATCTCCGCCGAGCTCCGCCTGCCGGTGAGCATCGTGCGCATCCTGGTGTCCGATCTCCTCGGCAAGAGCCTGGTCTCCGCGCGCAACCCGTCGACCGGTCGCGCCCGTGCCCAGCTGCCCGATGCCGCTTTCCTGAAGAAGGTACTCGTTGGACTCCACAATCTCTGAGCGGACAGACACGCCGTTACCGGGCACCGCGACCGACGCGGTGAAGATCGTCGTGGTCGGCGGCTTCGGTGTCGGCAAGACGACGATGGTTTCCTCGGTCAGCGAGATCCGCCCGCTGTCCACCGAGGAAACCATGACGCAGGCCGGGGTCGGCATCGACGACAACGGCGCCGTGTCGGAAAAGACCACGACCACGGTCGCGTTCGACTTCGGCCGGATCACCCTGAACGAGGAACTCGTGCTTTACCTGTTCGGCGCGCCCGGGCAGGAACGGTTCTGGTTCCTGTGGGACCAGCTGTTCGCCGGCGCGCTGGGCGCGGTCGTGCTGGTGGACACCCGGCGCGTGGCCGACTCCTGGTACGCGATCGACCGCCTCGAACACCACGGGGCACCGTTCATCGTGGCACTCAACAACTTCCCCGGGCCCCAGCACAGCCTCGACGCGGTGCGGGACGCCCTCAGCCTGTCCAGCCACGTTCCCCTCATCGAATGCGACGCGCGCGAACGGCAGTCGTCCAAAGAAGTGCTGCTGACACTGGTCAGCCACCTCCATTCCCTGTCCACCGCACAGGAGAAGGCGTAATGACCGATCTTCAGCACGCCGACGCGGTGCCGCTGTACGGACAGCAGTACCTGAAGGATCCGGCCGCGCTCTACGACGAGATCAGGCGGACGCACGGTCCGGTCGCCCCCGTCCTGCTGCCGGGCGACATCCCCGCCTGGCTGGTCTGCGGCTACCGCGAGGTCCACCAGGTCGCCAGCGACTCGCAACTGTTCGCCCGGGACACCCGGCGCTGGAACGCCTGGGACCAGATCCCACCGGACTGGCCGGGAATCGGGTTCGTCGCCTACAACCGCTCGGTGATGTTCACCGAGGAGGACGAGCACCTGCGCCGGAGCGGGGCCATCACCGACGCACTGAACGAGGTGGACCAGTTCGCGCTGCGAGCCCAGTGCGAACGGCACGCGGACCGGCTGATCGACAAGTTCGCCGGAGCCGGCGAAGCCGACCTGATGGAGCAGTACGCCTCGCCGATCCCGCTGCTGCTCTCGGCCGAACTCTATGGCCTGGCCGAGGCCGACACGCCGGACCTGGTGCGCGACATCACGCTCGCGGTGAACGCCGATCCCGATTCGGCGAACGCGCACAAACGCGTGGTCGCCACCATGGAGCGGCTCCTCACGGAGAAGCGGCAGACTCCCGGGCCGGACATCCCCTCCCGGCTGCTGCTGCACCCGGCGGGGCTGTCCGACGAGGAGATCGTGCTCGATCTCGGGGTGATCATCGCCGCCGCGCACCAACCGACGGCCTACTGGATCGGGAACACGATCCGCCTGATGCTCACCGACGACCGGTTCGCCGCGAACCTGGCGGGTGGCCGGGCCAGCGTCGGGCAGGCGCTCAACGAGGTGCTGTGGCAGGACACGCCCACCCAGAACTTCATCGGACGGTTCGCCACGCGCGACACCCAGCTGGGCGGCCAGCGCATCAGGACCGGTGACCTGCTGGTGCTCGGGCTCGCCGCGGCGAACGCCGATCCGCTGGTGCACCCCGACGGCGGCGTCATCGGCAACCACGCCCAGATGTCCTTCGGCCACGGGGAACACGGGTGCCCGTGGCCGGCGCCGGAGCTGGCCGAGGTGATCGCCAAGACCGCCGTCGAGGTGCTCCTCGACCGGCTCCCGGACCTGGGACTGGCGGGGCCGGCGGACGAGTTGGAATGGCAGCAGTCCCTGTGGATGCGCGGACTGGTCAACCTGCCCGTCTCGTTCACGCCGACCTATGTGACCGCTACCGGGGGGTGAACCGCACCGGCAACGAGTCCGGTCCACGGGTGAACACACCCTGCTCCGCCGGCGCGACCCCGTCCCGCAAGGTGAGGTCGGGCATCGCGTCGAGCAACTGGTTGGTCCCCACCTCGACCTCTGCCTTGGACAGCAACGCGCCGACGCAGAAATGGCGCCCGAGCGAGAACGAAAGGTGCTGCGCGGCGGCCGAGAAGGCGGTGTCCGCGGGCAGGTCGTCCCGGAAGATGTCGAACGAGTCGGGATCGGTGAACCGCTCGGGGTCCCGGTTGGCCGCGGCGAGCAGGCAGACCACGGTGCTGCCCGCCGGGACCACGCCCCCGCTCAGCTCGATGTCCTCCGCCATCTCCCGCATGATCATGTGCACCGGCGGGGTGTACCGGAGGGTCTCCACGAAGGCCCGCTCCACGAGGCTGCGGTCTTCCCGGACGGCGGCGAGCTGCTCGGGATTTTCCAGCAGATTCTTGAAAATGCTGGCGACGGCCTTGTCCGTGGTCTCCCCGCCGGCGGCGAGCAGCAGGCTGACGAACGACTTGATGTCCCGGTCGCTCATCTGAGTGCCCTCGACCTCCGCGGCGCACAGCGTCGACAACAGGTCGTCACCGAGGTTTTCGCGCCGGTGCCGGATGATGGGGATCATGTACTCGGCGAGTTCCTCGCTGGTGCGCACGCCCGCTTCGGTGACGGCGGGGTCCTGGCTCAGGTTGCCGAGGAAGGCGATGATCGCGCTGTACCAGCGCTGGAACCGCTGATGGTCGCTTTTGTCCAGACCGAGCATGTCGACGATCACATTGATCGGGAAATGGCGCGCGAAATCCGACACCAGGTCCGCGCTGCCGGTTTCCCGGAACTTGTCGATCAGCTCCCGCGCATTGCGCTCGATGACCGGCATGAACTTCTGTTGCAGTTCGGAACCGCGGAAGGCCGGCGCCACCAGTGCCCGGCGCACGGAATGCTCACGCCCGCTCATCTGGACGATGGTCCGGCCACCGTGTGCGGGTTCGAGCTGCCAGGCGTAGTTGTTCGTGGTGAACGCGGGGTCCTTGCAGGCACGTGCCACGTCGTCATAGCGCGAAACGATGTATTTCTGCATCCCCTCGTGCCAGATCAGCGGGGCGGTGTCCCGCATCACTCGATACGCAGCGTAGGGATTTTGGGCGAATTCGGGAGAAAGGATGTCCGGCGCTTCGTGGGCAATGGTCATTGACGCTCCCTCGGCAAGCTGTGGATAGCGTGTGCGAGGTTAGCGATCTTCAGCCACCCAGCTCACCAGTCGACGCGGAAGTTCGGGCGGAGGGGCTAACCCGCTGGTCCGCTCGGACGCTCGGGTCGAGGGGGTCGCCGCGCGATGCCGGGCGTTCCGGGCGTTCCCGGGTGGACGGTCTCCGCCTCCCGGCCGGTTGCGCCACCGGATCGCCTGGTCGCCTAGAGTGTTCCGCGATGCGGCTGGGAGGACGAACGGTGCGGGGGCTCACCTGGTGGGATGGCCGGGTCAGCTTGTTCACCCTTGACGTCGTCGTCGCGGCGTTCATCGTCCTGTTCAACCTGGCCGGCAAAGACCCCGTGGCCGACCGGATCCCCGGCCACGCGGCGCTGGCGGTCGTGGCCGGGGTGGCACTGCTGCTGCGGCGCCGCTTTCCCTTCGCGGTAGTGCTCGTGACGGCCGCGGGCGCGATGGTCACCTCGGCGCTGACCGTGATGGTGGCGAGCTACTCGATCGCGGCCCGGCGCGGCGTGAGTCTCCTGACCGTGATCGCGGCCGCGGTGGCGGGTGCGGCCGAAATAACCGTGGAGATCGTCCGTGGCTATACCAGCCTGGCCGTCGCGGCCGGCACGGTCGGCCTCTTCGTGGTCGTGCCGGGGCTCGCCGGGTTGTGGATGTTCCAGCGCGCCGCTCTGCTCGCCGTCCTGCGTGAACGAGCGGACGAGGCGGAGCGCACCCGTACCCTGCTCGCGGATCAGGCGGTTTCGGCCGAACGCCGCCGCATCGCGCGCGAGATGCACGACTCGGTCGGACACTGGGTGACCGCGATCGCCCTGCAGGCGGGCGCGTTGTCCGTGAACGCGCCGGACGAGCGCACCGGGCAGTTCGCCGAGACGATCCGGTCGTCGAGCGCGGCCGCGCTGGACGAACTCCGGGGCATCCTGCGGGTGCTGCGCGACGACGCCCGGGAAGGCGACGAGCCACCGTGGCGAGCCGGAAAAGGCCTGCACGCCTCGCTCGAGGAACTGGTCAAGGACGTGGTCGCGACGGGCGCGCGGATCGACCTCGACCTCACGGACCCGTTGCCGGAAACCTCCGACCAGGTCGAACGCGCGGTGTACCGGGTCGTCCAGGAATCCCTGACCAACGCGGGGAAACACGCGCCCCGCGCCGCGGTACGGGTCGCCGTCACGACCACCGACGCCGATCTCCTGGTCGAGGTGACCAACCCGCTCACGGCCACCGCATCCACGGTGCGCGGGTCCGGCTACGGGCTGATCGGGATGCGGGAACGGGTCGAACTCGCCGGCGGAGATCTCCGGACCGAACGCTCGGGCGGCGGGTTCCGCGTCGCCGCCAGGTTCGGGTTGAACCACACCGCGGCCGGGAGCACCCGATGACTCCCAGGCATCGGGTGTCCCGCAAATCACCGGAGGCTCTCGTGAACGACACTGGCGAAGCCCCGTTCATGAGAGCCGACCGGGTGCGGGTGTCCCGCAGATCACCGGAGGCATCGTGACTGTGAAGGTCGTGCTGCTCGAGGACGAGGAGATCGTCCGGAGCGGTATCCGCATGATTCTCGAATCCGCGGCGGACATCGAGGTCGTCGGTGAGGGGACCGACGGTGGGCAGGCCATCGAGCTGATCGACCGGTTCCGGCCCGATGTGGTGCTCACCGACATCCAGATGCCCCACGTCGACGGCATCGAAGTGGCCAGGATGCTCGCGGCGCGGGAGCCCGCGCCCGCGGTGGTCGTCCTGACCACTTTCGATGCCGACGAATACGTCTACGCCGCGCTGCGACACGGGGCTGCCGGATTCCTGCTCAAGGACACCCCGCCGCGGGATCTCGTCGCCGCGGTGCGGGTGGCCGCGCGCGGGGAGGCCATGATCTCACCGAGGATCACCAAGCGGCTGCTCACGGGTTTCGCGGCCGGCGCGGCATCCGCGCAGGCCAGGGCGCGGCTGGACGCGCTGACCCCGCGCGAACGCGAGGTCGCGGTGGAGATCGGGCGCGGACTGAGCAACGCGGAGATCGCGAAGGCCCTGTTCCTCAGCGAATCGACGGTCAAGGTCCACATCGGACGGATCAAGTCCAAGGTGGACGCCGCGAACCGGACCCAGGTCGCCATCCTCGTGCACGACGCCGGTCTGCTCTGAGCCCCGCGGCTCAGCTCTGCGCTCGGGCGCTCGCCCGCCGCCCGACGATGAACCACAGCAGCGGGCCGAGGAACGGCGCGCAGAACGCGAAGACGATCCAGACCACCTTCATCCCGCCGGTCTGCTGGCTGCCGAGGATGCTGATCAGCGCCACGACGAAGAAAACGAGCGGGAACAGGACGATCAGCATGATCGCGCCGCCACCGGCGAAACCCAGGACGTGCTGGGTGGTGCCAAGGGCCTCGGTCATCATCGGATGATTTCCTTTCGGGTAACGGGCAAGTCGACCGTAGTCGCGGACTCGCCTCGGGAATCTACAATGGACAGTTGGGAAACCACGCCGGACAGGCCGCGGTGGTGGGACGACCGCCGCGCGAACACCAGGCAGGCGATCAGCAGCAGGCCCGCCCCGAGGTTCGCCACGGGCACGACCCGGCCGGCCCCGAAGAGCAGCCAGTAGCCGAACCCGCCGGCCAGCAGCGCCGGGACGATCCGCCTCCCGGACCGGGTGCCGTCCGCCCGGATCCGCCGCAGCCGCACGGCACGCTGGCCGAGCGTGGCGCCGTCGCCGCCGAACGACGGAACAGCGAGCAACAGCAGCGCGGGTAACCACGCGCCCAGCACGCAGTTGGCGAAGGGACTCAACGCCTGTCCGGCCGGCTGCCCGCCGAGGTACCGCTCGACCAGACTCCCCGCGGCCGTGCAGAACCCGCCCAGCAGGAAGACGGAAACGAAGTCGACCAGCATTCCCAGCAAGCGGCGCCGGGTGGTCACCGGATGAGCGACGTCAGCCGGACCGGTGTGTCGGGCCAGCCGAGAAACCACCGGGACGAACAGCAGCCCGAACGCCGAACCCAGGGTGTTGGCCAGCAGGTCGTCGACGTCGAACAATCGGTAGGGACACGGGAACAGGAACCAGTTTCCGGTGAGCTGCGTGCATTCGATGAAGAGAGACACGCCGAACCCGCCCAGCACCGCAGCGATCTTGCCCCGGCGGAAGTAGTGGCCGAGGTAGGCACCGAGCGGGACGAACAGCGCCACGTTGAACACGACCTGCTGCACCGCCGGGTTCGCCACGAAGCCGGTGACGCCCGCCGACTGCTGCTGGCTCGCGATGTCGCTGAGGAAGCGCAACAGATCCAGCTGCGGCCGGGTCGCCGCCACGTGTGCCGCACACCAGGCCGCGTCGAGCTCCGGCACCGGCAGCAGCGTGTAAGCGACCAGCGCCAGCCCGTAGACCACAAAGGCGAACGCGAGCAGCGCCGGCCCGAGACCGACTTCGCCGCGCCTGCGGTAACTGCCGAACACGAACGGCACGAACAGGAGGAAGGCGAGCAACACGCCACCCGCCACCGCGATCACGCCCGGCAGCACCCTGATCAAAGACAACTCGGTTCGCCCTATCCGTCCCCGGCAGCGCGGGGCGGCCGTCCGCCCGTGGCACTCACTGTCCGTGTCGATCATTCTGCTGAACCGGCCGGCGGACCGCATCGCCCCAGCGGTCCGCTCCGGGTAAGCAGAAAGTCGTAGTTTCGACGGATGAAACGCGGATGTCGCGGTTGCCCGATGTTCAAGTGGTTCGTCGACGGAACGGCAAAACCGCCGACAGGAACCACCGTCACCGGAAGCGAGCGCGCAGGGCGGGCACCGCGAACGCACCCGGGAAATGATCATCAACGCCCGCGGACAGAGTCCGCTCGGGCTGATTCAGCTGAGCCGCACACCCTCGGTGCCATCGGAGCGATTGGCGATCCGGCCCGCGGCCAGGCATCGTCGTGAACTCAGCAACTCCGACAGGGTGGTTGGGCTCGCCTGTCAGCGTCATGTGGCGTGCAGAAATCCGACTCTTCCGGACTGAGCCGATGATCCATCGACAGGTGGTGCCCCAGACGGGACTCGAACCCGCACTTGATCGATTTTAAGTCGACTGCCTCTGCCGATTGGGCTACTGGGGCACCGTTCAGCCTACTGTGGTGCCCCGTCGCCCGGGAGCTCAGGACCGGGAGGCCCTGGCGAACTCTTCCTTCGGGTTGTTGATCTGCCCCAGCGAGACGACCTCGCGCCGGAACAGGCCGCCGAGCATCCAGTCGAGCAGGATGCGGACCTTGCGGTTGAACGTCGGCATCGCCTTGAGGTGATAGCCGCGGTGGAACAGCCAGGCCGGGAAGCCCTTGATCTTCAGGTTCACCGCGTCGGCGACGCCCTTGTGCAGGCCGAGCCCGGCCACCGCGCCGAGGTTCTTGTGGTAGTAGTCCTTCGCCTGCCCATGACGCAGCACCCGGATGATGTTCTTGGCGAGCACCCGGGCCTGGCGCACGGCGTGCTGCGCGTTCGGCGGGCAGGTCGCGGTCGGGTCCTGTTCGGTGCGGGAAAGGTCGGGCACCGCGGCGTTGTCGCCGGCGGTCCACACGTCGGGATGGCCGACCACCTGCAGCGAGGCGGTGGCTTCGAGACGACCGCGCTTGTCCACCGGCAGATCCGAGTTGACCAGCACCGGGTTGGCCTTCACGCCCGCGGTCCAGATGATCGTGTCGCTGTCGAACTCGGTGCCGTCGGAAAGCACGACGTGCCCGTGCTCGAACGACTTCGCGGCGGTCGACAGGTAAACCTCGATGCCGCGCTTTTCCAACTGCTCCACGGTCCACACGCCGAGCGTCTCCCGGACCTCGGGCAGGATCCGGGGGGCCGCCTCGACGAGAACCCAGCGGATGTCGTCCGGTTCGATGTTCTCGTAGTACCGGGTGGCGAACCGGGTCATGTCCTCGAGTTCGGCCAGCGCCTCGATACCGGCGAACCCGCCGCCGACGACCGTGAAGGTGAGCAAGCGCTTGCGCAGCTCGGGATCCAGTGTGCTGGAGGCCTCGTCCAGCTT
>Ga0310811_10002209_pt1 | contig 24262 bp, 19 predicted proteins | sample YCmetagenome_FD_207642 | JGI IMG/M metagenome (GOLD analysis project Ga0310811, IMG submission 207642) | Soil microbial communities from experimental microcosm in Duke University, North Carolina, United States - YC | ecosystem: Engineered > Artificial ecosystem > Soil microcosm > Unclassified ... | reverse complement strand
TCGGGTTCGAGGTCATGCCGCGCAGTCCGTCGGCGACGCGCGCGGCGAGGTCGCCGCTCTGGATCATGTCGCGCCGCAGGTAGTCCAGCCAGACGCTCTGCCCGAGGGCGAGGAGCGCCATCATCTTGCTCGTCGTATGGACGGTGGTCATCGGTCCTCCCGTTAGTCGTCAGCGATTCAGCATCGCGCGCGCCGCGGACACCACGTGCTCCGCCGTTAGGCCAAGCTCGCGGTAGATCCGCTCGTATGGCGCCGACGCGCCGAAGCGTTCCAACCCGATCACGACACCCGAATCGCCCACGAGCCGGTACCACGGTTGCGGGCTCGCCGCTTCCATGGCGATTCGATGATGCATCGTGCGCGGTAACACCTGGTCACGGTACGATACCGGCTGCGCATAGAACCGCTCGATGCTCGGCACGCTCACCACGCGGGCGCGAATGCCGGTTCCCAAGAGCTGCTCCTGCGCAGTGAGAAGAATGTGCACTTCGGAGCCGCTTCCGAGAAGGATCACATCCGCGGCGCCGCCTTCGGCATCGGACAGCACGTACGCGCCGCGCGCGACGCCAGACGCCGGGGCATATCGCGTCCGGTCGAGAATGGGCACGTTCTGCCGAGTGAGCGCGAGCGCGACCGGACCCGTCGTATGTTCGAGCGCGGCGGCCCAGGCTTCCGCGGTTTCCGCCGCATCGGCGGGCCGGAACAGCGTGAAGTTCGGAATCGCGCGCAGCGCCGCGAGCTGCTCGATCGGCTGGTGCGTTGGGCCGTCTTCACCGAGTCCGACCGAGTCGTGCGTGAACACGTAAATCGGACGGATCTTCATGAGGGCCGCGAGCCGCGTGGGCGGCCGCATGTAATCCGAGAAGATGAGGAACGTCGCGCCGAACGGAATGATCCCGCCGTGCACGTACATGCCGTTCAGGATCGCGGCCATGGCGTGCTCGCGTACGCCGTAGAAGAGATTGCGTCCCCGCGGCGTGTCGCGCTCGAGGCGGTCGCTGGCGCTGATAATGGTCTTCGTGGACGTCGACAGATCGGCGGCGCCGCCGACGAGCTCGGGGATCTTGGGGCCGAGCGCGTTGATCACCACGTTGGACGCCATCCGTGTGGCCATGCCTTTCTCGTTAGGCTGGAACGTCGGCAGCGCCGAGCGCCACCCGTCGGGCAGCGTGCGCGCGAGCCGTCGGTCGAGCTCGCGTGCCGACTCGTGCCGGCGGTTCGCCCAGGCGTCGCGGCGGCGTTCCCAGTCGGTGCGGACGGACGCGCCGCGCTTCCCTGCCTCGCGCCACGCCGCGAGCGCGTCGGGCGGCACGTGGAAGGTGTCCGTCCACTGCCAGCCCAGATTCTGCTTGGTGAGCTTGACTTCGTCTACGCCTAACGCTTCGCCGTGCGCGGCAGACGTGTCCTGCTTGTGCGGGCTGCCGTAGCCGATGTGCGAGCGCACGATGATCAGGGTCGGGCGATCGTGGACGTCGCGGGCCTGCGCGAGTGCGCGGTCCATCACAGGCAGGTCGTTCACGTCCGGCACACGGATGACGTTCCAGCCGTACGCCTCGAAGCGTGTCCCTGTGTCGTCGCTCATGGAGAGCGAGGCGGGACCATCGAGCGTGATGCTGTTGTCATCGTAGCACACGATGAGCTTGCCTAACCCGAGGTGGCCGGCGATGGACGCCGCTTCGTGCGAGATGCCTTCCATCAGGTCGCCGTCGCTCGCGAACACATACGTGCGGTGGTCGATCACGACGTCGTCCGGCGTGTTGAACTCGGCCGCCAGGTGATACTCGGCGAGGGCCATGCCCACCGCGTTGGCAAAGCCCTGGCCTAACGGACCAGTGGTGGTCTCGACGCCCGGCGTGTGGCCGTACTCCGGATGGCCCGGCGTCTTGCTGCCCCACTGGCGGAAATGCTTGATGTCCTCGAGCGTCACGTCGTATCCGGTGAGATAGAGCACGCTGTAGAGGAGCATCGACGCGTGGCCACACGACAGCACGAATCGGTCGCGGTTAGGCCAATCGGGATGGGCCGCATCGTAGCGCAGGTGCTTGGTGAAGAGCAGATAGGCGAGCGGCGCAAGCGCCATTGGCGTGCCGGGATGTCCCGAGTTCGCTTGCTGCACCGCGTCCATGGACAGCGTCCGCACCGTGTTGATGCAGAGCTCGTCCAAGTCCGTTCCGCCCGTCGCGCTCCGTGCTGCTCTCGTGGCCGTTTCCGTCATGTCACCGTGCCCCTGCGTTATGTGCGATGGTTGCTGGAGCGCCGCCCGCGGAAGGAGCGCGCGGTGCGTCCGGGGTGCGTGTATCGTCGTAGGCGGCAGCGATCGCCGCGCCGTAGAGTCCAACGTTGTCGTTCATCACCACGCGCACCGGCATGCGCTGCATCATCTCCGAGAGACGCCCCTTGTCTCGGAACGCGGCAAGGAAGGTGCCGTCCACGAGCTTCTTGACGATGGCGGGCGCGATCCCGCCCACCACAAACACGCCGCCGGTGGCGAGCACCGTGAGCGCGAGGTTGCCTGCCTGCGAGCCGTACGCGCCGGCGAACACATCGAGTGCTTCGACGCACAGCGCGTCCGAGCCAGTGAGTCCATGGCGCGAGATCGCGGCTGCGCCGTCGTTCTCGATTTCGTCGCGTACTGCACTCTGCTCGCGCTCCGGCGCGCGTTCGGCGAGAAAGCGATAGATGTTCTCGAGACCCGGGCCCGAAATGACGCGCTCGGCAGACACGTGTCCAAAGTCGGTGGCGAGCCATGCGAGCAGGTCGCGCTCGAGGGACGTGCGGGGCGCGAACCCCGAGTGCCCGCCCTCGGAGGCCCGCGTGCGCACACGACGTCCTTCGCGCACGACGAACGCTTCGCCCAATCCGGTGCCCGCGCCGATGAGTGCCAGGACGCCGGTCTCATCGGGCGCGCCGGCCTGGAGCGTGATCATGTCGCGCGAATCGAGCCGAGCGATGCCGCGCGCGATCGCGTCGAGGTCGTTGAGCAGCCGCGCGGAGGGAATGCCGACCTCGCGTGCGAGGTGCCGTTCGTCGAGCATCCACGGCAAGTTAGGCGTGGCGGTGCGGCCGTCGGTGACGGGCCCGGCGACGCCGAACGCGGCGCGCGGCGGGGATTCGGTTCCCTCGTCGAGGAACTTGCGGACGATCGGCGCGAGCGACGGGTAGTCCGCGCTCGGGTAGCGCGCTTCGCGTACGAGGCGCACGTGTTGGTCGTCGATGTCCACCACCGCCAGCCGTGCGTGCGTGCCGCCGATGTCGCCCGCGAGCACTCTCATGCCGGCACGGGCGTCAATTTGGACGCGGCGTCGCGGTCGAGAATCCAGACGCCGCCGAGCGCCAACTGCGACGGCAGCGCATGCGGGTCGCGCGGACCCTCGAGCGCGCGCTGGACGATGCCCGCTTTGTCGCGGGCGGCAACGATCATCGCGATGCGGCGCGCGGCGGCGATCACCGGCGGCGTGATCGTTAGGCGGCGCGGCGGCGGGAACGGGCTGTCCGCGGCGACGACGCGGCGGGCGCGCTCGTCGAGCGCCGGCGCGCCGGGGAACAGCGATGCCGTGTGGCCATCCGGGCCTATGCCTAACAGAAGGACGTCGACCGCCGGCGGCAGCAGCCGGTCGTACTCGCCCGCGGCGGCGGCGAGGTCGGCGCGCTCGCCCTCCATGCGGTGGACGTTGGCCGCCGGCAGGGAGACGCGATCGAGCAGCGATGCCTTGGCCATGCCGTAGTTGCTCATGGGATCCGTGGGCGGCACGGCGCGTTCGTCGCCGAAGTAGACGTGCACCTTCGTCCATGGGATCTCGCGGAACGCGTCGGCGAGCTCTGCATAAATCGGTTGCGGCGACTTGCCTCCGGAGAGCGCAATCGAGCACTGCCCGGTGTCCCGGATTGCCTGATCGATTGCCGTCGCAATCCACGCGGCAGCGGTGTGCGGCAGCTCCTGCGACTCGACGACGATGCGTTCCGGTTGAATCTGCAACTCGCGACGCCTCCGTGGTGACGGCTCAATCCGCCCACTGACGTGGGCGTTCCCGCGCTACCGAAACTTACAGAGAGCGCGACGCGGTTGCAGGGCCCTGCCCGCCGGCCGCGTCGAGCAGACCTGCTGCGAGCGCGATCGAGCAACGGCGGTTGTCGAATCAAAAGGCGACGGGGACCGGACAGCGCCGGCCCCCGCCGTGATGCCTAACGCAAACGGTTCCAGCTCACGCCGAGGCCGAACACGGTCCGGCCGCCGTCGATGAGCACCTTGTCCGCGCTGGCCGTGATGCCGAGCCCCGGCGCGACGTTTGCCACGCCAACACCGCCGCCCACGTGGAAGCGATAGCCGGTCAGGGAATGGCTATCCCCCGTCAACATACCAACCCCGAAACCAGGCGCGACGAACGGAACGATTTCGACACGGCCGGCGGTCACGGACAAAGCTGTCGGCATCGTCACGCCCGCAGCCCAGACCGAACCGTTGTTTGGCTTGGCGAAGCCGACGGTACCCTGCATCCCGAGCGTGAACAGCGTGCCCGTCTTCGACCCCGCTTTGGCCAACGGGCCTTCGAGGTGTAGGCCCGCCATGAAATTGCCCGTGCAGCCTTGGCACGTCGTCCCCAGGTACCCGGCCTCGAGACCCCACGACCCACTCCCCGCCGGGCCCGTGAAGTCCGCCAGGAACGTGTTGCTGCTTCCAATGTCTCCCAGACTCATGCGCCCGTACTTCGCGGCGAAGCCGAGGCCCGACTGCTTCGTCCCCGTCATGTAGGGCAACACGATCGGCGACACCGCGGCGACCGGACTCACGACCATCGCCACGTAGGCCGCCGCATCGTCGACACTCTGCGCGTGGATACCGCGCGGACCGACAATGGCCACGATGCCCAACGCAAGAAACGCCGTACGCATAACGTCCTCCGGAAAAGGTTGGAGGACAGCGTACGGCGCTCGCAACAACGTTTATATACGACGCATCACGTAGCGCGATGGCTCTGATGACGTAGGCGTGCGCACCGGGTTGCGCTAGCCGATCAGGACCGTCGGGGCGCCGAGCACGATAGAGCCGCCGTGCGCCGTCATGTCGCCCATGCGTGCCGCCGGCTGACTACAGATGAGCACGGTGAACGACCCCAGCGCGATCACGTCCGGCGGTCCCACGCACACCGCCATGTCGCCGACGCGCGCGGCGGGCATCCCGGCGATCAGCACGGTGATCCCGCCCGGCGGCAGCACGGGTCCGCCCACGTGCGGAATCGGCGGCACGCCCGGCGTCACCATCGGACAGACGTGCATGTCGGATATGCGCGCGGCTGGTTGTCCCATTGCTCTCTCCTCTAGCCGTGGCGGCAGTCAGCGTTAGGCATCGTCATTCCGGCCCCACAGCTGCAACCGATTCACCACATCCAGGCCCTGCGCGATGAATCCCTGGTATCGTTCCGGCGCCTTCGCCGCGTCGCCGCCCACGGCCGCCGAAACGACCGCGCCCGTGATCGCCTTCGCGGTGAGAAACTCCCCCGGCGGAACCGGAGGCGTGTTGGCGGGTCCGAGGCTTCCGCCGCTCACGAAAGCCGCCAACGCTGTACACCCCGCCGGTGTTGCAAGACCCGCGGCCTCGGCTGCCCGCATCGCCGCACGACGATTCTCGTCGGTGGGTTGCGTGATCCACTTCTCGGTCGCATCGAGCGCCGTCATCTCGAGCGGCGCCGGTGCGTCGCTCGATGCGCGGCGCGCGCACACCCACGCCCACCAGATGCCCTCGCGCTTCGGCAACGCATGCGCGAGAAACCGCACCGCATCCGGGTAGAGTTTCTGGTCGAGCAACGCCTGCACGTACTGCCGCGGACCGTGCGCCGGGGCGAGCGCCGCTTTCGCGTCGTCGCCTAACCCGGCCAGGTCGATGAACTCGGCCATCGTCCGCGCCGCAACGGGCGCCTGCGCGCTGGTCGTCATGTCAGTTGATCATCGTGATGCCGCCCTTTGCCTGCAGCATTGCGTCGGCGCTGATCTGCGTGATCAACCCCTTCACTTCCGTTTGGACCTGTCCCTCGATCTTGATCATCATGCCCTGGATCGTGACGCCCATCTGATCGACTTTGATGCTGCTTTGTCCAACTTTGAGCTCGATCGACTGGAGCGCGTCAAAGGTGATCGCGCCCGCGTCGGCTTTTGTCGACTGGTCGCCCGTATGGATCGCGATCTTCATGTCGCCGACGTCGATCTCGAGCTTGTGATCGCCGTTCTGCAGATGGGTGTTGTGGCTGCCGTTCGTGAGGCTGGTCTTTTGATCGCCGTCATCGAGAACGGTGAGCATCGTGCCCTTCTGCAAATACAACTGGTAATCGCCCTTATCCAGGTTGTGCGTGAAATTGCCTTCCTTGATCACCGAACTATCGTTGCCTTTCTTGATCGTCTTCGAGTCGTTGCCCTCGATGTCCGTCGTTCGATCGTGGCCGATCGAGCGCATCTCGTCGACCTCGACCTCCGTTGTGAGCGTGTGCTCTGCGTGAATGAGGATCTGTTCCGACCCTTTCTTGTCCTCGAAGCGCAGCTCGTTGTAATTGTCGGTGCCGCCGCCCTTCGAGCTGCGCGACTTGATGCCGGTTTGCGTCTGGTTCGCCGGTAGCGTGTACGGCGGCATCTGCTCGGCGTTGTACAGCGAGCCGACGATGATCGGGCGGTCCGGATCACCGGACTCGAAGGCGACGAGCACTTCCTGTCCGATGCGCGGCCACGCGACGAAGCCCCAGTTCTTGCCGGCCCACGGTTGGGCCACGCGCACCCAGCACGAGCTCTGCTCGTTCTTTTTGCCCTGGCGGTCCCAGAAGAACTGCACCTTCACGCGGCCATACTTGTCGACCCAGATCTCTTCGCCGCCGGAGCCGACCACCATCGCCGATTGCAGCCCGTAGGCCATGGGGCGCGGTGTCACACGCTCGGGGCGGAACGGCGTCGAGAAGGGGATGCACGTGAACGTGTTCCAGTAGTGCGGCCCCGCCCCCTCGTTCGCGCTCACGAAGCTTCCGTTAGACGCCGAGTGTGAGACGACGGTGAGCACGTACTGGCCGTTGTTGGCTTTCTGCGGGTGCTCGCCCAACGTGAACCGGTAGCCGCTGGTGAACGCGCGGCACGAACCCGATCCGGACGCCACGACCATGCGGGCTTCCTGCTCCTGCATCCGCACACGCGCGAACGTCTCGCCGTCGCCCTTCTTGCCGTACGCGCCCGGGAAGTCGTACGCCTCGTACTTGTCGTTGTCGCCCAGCTTCACCGTCGTCGGCTCGCTCACCGTTAGGCTCGTGCTGGGCGTCTCCATGTTGTAATCGGTGGTCGTGACCTTCCCCGTCCGGAATTCGTGCTGCAGCTCCCACGATGACACCGTGTCCTCGTCACTCGATCCGCTGCGCGTCGAGTGAAAGCGCGTCGTGTCGGGGCCGGGGCACGCCTGGTGTGCGCTCGAGGCGTCGGCGAGGACGAGCGTGTGCTTCGAGTCGGTGTGCGTGAAAAAGTAGAAGATGCCGTACTCTTCCATCAAGCGCGACACGAACGCGAAGTCGGTTTCCCGATACTGCACGCAGTACTCGAGCGGTTGATACGATCCCGTCGTGTTCAGCTTGTAATCGACGCCCCCTTCCTTGAGCACCGCCTCGATGACGTCGGTCACCGACTTCTGCTGGAAGATGCGGATGTCGGCGCGGCGCGTGAGCAACGCCAGCCCGGGGACGATCTGCGCGCGGTACCAGACGAACGTCGTGTCCGACCCGGTTTGCGCCAGGGTGCTCATCACGCCGTTGATGTAACGCGCGTGGTCGCCGTTCGCATCCGCGATCGTGACGGTGACTGCCTGACCGATCAGCTCGGTGGCGTGGACGGTCGTGTCCGGAGTCGCCATGAGCGAGAGGTCGAAGCGGAACGGGATCGAGATGCCCTCGCTGCCGCTGAGGCCGGCGAGTAGCAGCTTGTCCTTGCCTAACGGCGTGGTCACCTGCAGCAGGCGACCGTCCTGCGTAAAATCTTCGCTCACGGCTCACCGCCTCCCGCCGGGCGCGTGCCCGGTCTGGACGAAATCGCATGCCGCGCCCCGGCGCCGCATCGCGTGGGAATGGCCGCGACTCACGCGACGGCCACCGGCTCGGCGGCCGCCACCGGCGCACTGCCGGCGATCTGATAGTCGAACGTGCCGTCAGGCCGCACCCCGATCCGGATGGCGCTCATCCGATCGCCTGCCGCCAGACGCTCGAGCAGCTCGCGCGAGATCTCGGGCAGCAGCGTATTCGTGAGGATGTTGTCCACGTTGCGCGCGCCGCTCTCGACTTCGGTGCATCGCTCGGCCACCTGGTTCACGAGCGCGTCGTCGAAGGTGAGCACCACACGGTGCGTTTCCGTTAGGCGGCGTTGGATCTTGGCCAACTTGAGCTTGATGATGCGCTTCAAGTTCTCGTCGCGGATCGGGAAGTACGGGATGATCACCATGCGCCCCAGGAACGCCGGCTTGAACACCTTGTCGAGCTCGGGCTTGAGCGCCTTCACCAGACCTTCATCGCTCGGCGCCGTCTCCGGATCGGCGCACAACTTCATGATCGTGTCCGTGCCGGCGTTGGTGGTGAGGATGATGATGGAGTTCCGGAAATCGATCTGGCGGCCCTCGCCGTCTTCCATTTGTCCCTTGTCGAACACCTGAAAGAACAGCTCGAGCACGTCCGGGTGCGCCTTCTCCACCTCATCCAGCAATACCACCGAGTACGGCCGCCGCCGCACCGCTTCCGTGAGGACCCCGCCCTCGCCGTAGCCCACGTACCCAGGGGGCGAGCCTTTGAGCGTGGACACGGTGTGCGCTTCCTGGAACTCCGACATGTTGATCGTGATCAGATTCCGCTCGCCGCCGTAGAGCAGATCGGAGAGTGCAAGCGCCGTTTCCGTTTTTCCGACGCCGCTGGGTCCGACGAGCATGAACACGCCCTTCGGCTTGTTCGGATCCTCGATGCCGGCGCGCGACGTCCGGATGCGGCGGCTGATCAACTCGAGTGCGTGGGACTGTCCGATCAACCGCTTGCCCAGGTGGCGCTCGAGCTCGAGCACCGTCGCGGTTTCGTCGCGCTGCATCTTGCCCACCGGAATGCCCGTCCAGCCGGAGATCACTTCGCCCACGATGCCGGCGTCCACGCATACGCGCACGAGCGGCGTTTCGCCCTGGAGCGTCGTTAGGCGGCCCTGGAGGGTACCCATTTCCTCGCGCTGGACCGCGGTGCCGTCGCCGTTCTTTCCCGCACCGGCCTCGAGCTGCTCGCGCAGCTCGCGGATCCTGGTGACCAGCTCGCGCTCTTCGTTCCAGCGCGTGGTGAGCGCCGCGAGATTCGCTTCGACCTCGGTACGCTCGGCGGCGATCTTGCCCAGCCGCTCGTTGTGGTCGGTACCCACCGCCGCTTCGCGCGACAACACGCGGTCCTGCACCGCGAGGTCGTCGAGCCGGCGTTGGGCATCTTCGATGGCGGACGGCGTCGCGTTCTGGCCCAACGCAAGACGGGCGCACGCCGTATCGAGGACGCTCACCGCTTTGTCGGGCAGCTGGCGGTCGGCCAGGAAGCGGTGGGACAACCGCACCGCCGCATCCACGCCATCATCGAGGATGCGCACCTTGTGATGGTGCTCGAGCGCGGGGACGACACCGCGCATCATGAGCAGACACTGTTCCTCGCTCGGCTCTTCCACCTTGATCAACTGGAAGCGCCGCGCGAGCGCCGGATCCTTCTCGAAGTACTTCTTGTACTCGGACCACGTGGTGGCCGCGAGCGTGCGCAGCTCGCCGCGCGCGAGCGCCGGCTTGAGCAGGTTGGCCGCGTCGCCCTGGCCCGCTGAGCCGCCGGCGCCGATCATGGTATGCGCTTCGTCGATGAACAAGATGATCGGTATGGGCGACTGCTTCACCTCTTCGATCAATCCTTTGAGGCGATTCTCGAACTCGCCTTTCACGCCGGCGCCGGCCTGCAACAGCGCGAGGTCGAGCGTGCGCAGCGTGACGTTCTTGAGCGCCGGCGGGACGTCGCCCTGCGCGATGCGGCGCGCGAATCCTTCCACGACGGCCGTCTTGCCCACGCCCGCCTCGCCCACGAGGATCGGGTTGTTCTGCCGCCGCCGCGTGAGGATGTCCACCACCTGCCTAACTTCGAAGTCGCGGCCCAGGACGGGGTCGATCTTGCCGTCGCGCGCTTTCTGCGTGAGGTCGACGGTGTATTGGTCCAAGTTAGGCGTACGGCCGCCGGCGCCGCGCGGCGCGGCATCGCCGGACTCGGCGGGCGCGCCGCCCGACGACATCTCCTCGGATGACGACGCGACGATCGCGGCCAGGTCCTTCTTGAGCGCTTCGGACGGAATCTTCGCGAACTCCTTGCTGGCGTCGCTCACCATGCGCGCGAGCTCGGGATCCGACGCGAGCGCCAGAATCGTGTGACCGCTGCGTACCTTCTGCGCGCCGAAGTCGACCGAGCCGATCGTCCACGCCTCGGTGAACATCTCGACCAGCTTCGGACTCAGCGCCGGCGTGCGCGCGTTGCCCGACTTGAGTCGATCGAGGCTGCGGGTGAGCTCGGCCGCAAAACGGGAGCGGTCGATACCGTAGTGTTTGAGGATGAATGTCAGGTCGCTGTCGGGGACGTCGAGCAGCTTCATGAGATAGTGCTCGACTTCCACGTCGTAGTGGGTGCGCGAGAGGCACAGTCCGGCAGCCGACTCGAGCGCATTGCGCGTCACCGGATTCAGCTTGGCGATGAGGTGCTTCAGGTTGACGGTCATGGGACGCCGGTCCGGCGTTAGAGAGTGAGAACGGTTTCGTCGGGATCGTGTTCCAATGGCGCGGTGCGCAGCCACGTACACCAGCCTAACGGAGCGGCGTGCGCGTCGTCGGCGCCGAGGATGCAGCTGGGCACGTCGTCGCGGTCGAGCACCAGCTGTACCTCGACGTCGGTCCGGCCGCCGGTAAAGAACGCAGCGAGCGCGCGCAGCTCGTCGTGCGCGCTGCCGTCGGGGAGGAACATGTCGTACTGGGCGCGCGGCATGGGACCCAGCCGGATGCGAATGCGGGCCTGCTGGTCCCAGGTCTCATCGCCCGCCACGGCGCCGAGCCCGAGCGCCGACGACTCGGTGTCGTCGTCGCCTAACGCACACTGGGTAGCGGCGTCGAGCGGATACCAGCCGCCCACGAACTGCTCGATCTCGGCGGGCACGCCGAAGTAGTCCTGGACCAGATGCTCGAGCGCGACCGCCGGCCGCGTGGGCAGCGCGAACAATCCGCTGTAGAACAACAGCGCTTCGTCGCGCACGGGGAGACGGCGGCCGAGGCCCGTGGTGCCCAGGCCCACCAGGTCCATCAGGTGGCGCATGAGCGGGTCCGACTGCTCCCGCTCGTGCGGCACGATGAACCGGTTCTTCTCCCACGCGCGGTAGAACAGCGAGATGATGCGGTGGTTGAAGATGTCGATGAAATCGCGGCCCGCGGTGTCGCGCGCCCGCTCGCGCTCGGCGATGACCGAAGTATAGTGCAGCGGGAGCACGCCTTGCGGTCCCGTCAGGCCCATGAAGTTCACGCGCATCTGCGCCGGCCCATCGCCGCCCAAGTCGAGCGACTGGATCTGGCTCGCGGGAAACGAGATGGCTGTATGCGCGCCGAACCGGACGACTTCTTCGTTAGGCGGGCCGAATCCGCCCACGGGCGCGCTGGCTGGGCGCAGCCGCTCCAGATGATGGACGGCCTGGAAGAACTCGAACGAGTTCGGGTCGTCGCGGAGCGCGCGCTCGAGCGCCACGGAGGTCAGAGGAGCGTCTTCCATCCGGCCCTCGGCGGCCACACCCGCATCACATCCTTCCGCTGCGTGGTGCGTGCGGCAAGAATCGAAAAGCTGTTGATCGACGCGTACAAGCCCAGGAACCGCTCGAGCACCGTGGCGAACAGAAACGCGCCGCCGCCCGTGAATTGTTCTTCATCGAGCGTGATGTCCACGCGCGTGCCGCGCGCGAAGCTCAAGCCGTGCGCCGACGAGACGCGCGAGTACGCCGGCTCGCTCCTGACGTCCACCAGGCCCTGGATCTGCTTTTCCGCGGCGGCACTGTCGGCGAAGTTGTGCAGGCGCAGGATCTCGCGCAGTGCCTCGGCGCCGCCGTCGACCAGCGACAGATAGTTGAGCGACAACTGCGAGATCAGGCGCCACAGCTGGGGCTGGCCTAACGGAGGCTCGACCACCGACGTCGGCTTCACGATCGCGGTGATGCGCTTGATCGGCCCGCCGCCGTCGAGCTCGAAATCGCCCGCGTCGCTGCCGAACGGCAGGCGGCTGGGCAGGTCGGCGTTGTAGCACGTGAGGCGCGCCGTCACGGCATCGGCATCGGGCTCGACGGGCCTCGACGACAGATCGACGAACGAGAGATACACGTCGGACCCGCCGTCGGGGCGCCATCCGGCCGTGCGCCGCACCGCGTGCCAGAAGAGCTGCGGCGTGTTTCCGTTGGTCGCGTGCCGGTACGAGTAGAACGGCTCAAACCGCGCCGGCGCGCTCGCGCCCGGCGAGACGCCCAACACGTCGTCAACGGAAAAGATCGACACCGACTGCCGCCGCCGCGCGTCGGCCACGAGCTGGTACTCGTGCCGGCGCTGCGTCAGGAGAATCGGTTCCGAGGTCTGCGCGAACAGATTCACCGCGGGCGTGCAGCCTAACCGGATCGTGCGGTTGCCGATGCCCGCCTCGAGCATCGAGCGACGGTCGGCACGCTCGAAGGGCGAGATGAACAGGATGAGCTCCACCCGCTCGCCGAACCCCGCGGCGCGCAGTTGCGACAATCCTGCGAGGTCGAAGAACAAGAACTTCTCGGGGAACGTGAAGTACTCCTGCAGCATGCGATAGCCCACGAACGAGCGGCGCGGGTACGGCAGCATCCCGTCGTCGTCCCCAAATCCCGCCGGCGTCAGCACGTTCGCGGGGAGCGCGACCGCGCGGCCGCCCGCTGCTTTCCCTGCCGGATCGCGGGCCACGATGCGCACGCAATTGTTGCCTAACAACTCGTACAGCGAGTACACCGTGGACGAGTCACCGGCGATGTGAAACCGCAGCGTGTCCAGCGCGAGCTTGTTGAACGACACGTCGGGGAAGCACGTGAGCTCGATGCGCAGCGCGGCGATGGCGTCGGGCGCCTTGATCGGCGGACGCAGGCGGTCGGGTGTCGTCCACTGCACCGCCGACACCGTGATCGGCCACAACATCGTCTCGTACGCCGTGCGGAACTTGCACGGCGTGCCGGCCACCGGCCGCGAGAGAAGCTGCGACCCGCGCGGAATCCGGACGCCCGTCATCACCTTGCCCTGCTCGGGGTCGAGCTGGAACTCGACCAGCGTCATCGATGGGATCGGCCGGATGTAGTGCGGATACACGATGCTCAGCAGCGCATCGCTGATTTCCGAGAAGTCGTCGTCGAGCTTGAGGTGGACGCGCGCGGCAAGAAACGCGAACGCTTCGATCATCCGCTCGACGTGCGGATCCTCGCACTTGCTCGGCTCGAGCTGGAGACGGCCCGCGACTTTCGGGTACGCCTGCGCGAACTCGGCGCCCATTCGGCGCAGGAACGTCAGCTCGCGCTCGTAGAAGTAGAGCAGCTGATCACGCACCGGCGTCTCCCGCCACCTGATACTCGCCGCTCGAGGCGTCGAGCGTCGTGTCGAACAACACCGGCTCGGGATTCGGGTCCATCCGCAGGAGCGCGTGAATCACGAAGTGCAGGTCGCGCCGGTTAGGCGCATCGCCCGGCTCCTCGACGAACGAGGCGCGTACGCTGGCGAGCCGAGGCTCGTAGAGCGAGATCGCTTCCTCGACCAGCCGCAGGAGACGCGCGCGCGAATCGTGCGCGTCACGGCTCATCGAGCTGATGTCGGGCAAGCCGTAGTTGTAGAGCGACGCCTTGAGCTCAGGCAGTGCGTCGGTGGCCGGCTTGGCGGTGCGGCGGGTGTTGAGCAGCGATTCGAGGTCGCGGTGCACGGAGCGCTTGAGGTCGCGCACCGACTGCGCCCAGGTGCTGGCCGGCTCGCTCTGCTCGCGCGGCGACAAATCGATCAACCGGTCCAACAACGATTGTTGGACCGTGCGCTCGAGCTCGGCACGAGATGTGGACGACCGGCGCGGCGACACGGGGTCAGCCCTGCCCGAATCCGATGGCCTGCAGCGGATCGAGCCGCGCGATGCGCGTATAGAGGTCCTGACGCGTGCTGGAATCGCCGTCGAGTTTCTCGAGGCAGCGATACATGAGTACCATCGGCCGCGCGACGAGCTCGCCCGCTTCCCACTCGTCGAGCTTGTGCGCTTCGATGTCGGCCATGAGCTCCTGCAGGATCGGTTGCGCAACCTGCACGAAGCCCGCGTCCACCATGACGCGCGCGAGCTCGGCCTGGCGCAGAAACCGTCCGCGGCGTGTTTTTTCGCGGTCGAGCGCGCGCATGAGCAGCTCGATCGCTTTCTCGGGGCGGCCGGCGCGCACCTCGGCGGCCGCGCGCTCGACGCCCGCGCGTCCCTCGCGATCGCGCGCTTCGGTGCTCACCAACGCCGGCGATGTCACAGCGATCGCGTCGTCCGCGCCGTCGTCTTCGCCGCCGATGATCTTCTCGTCGCGGAGCCACTGGAGCGTGGTCCCGGTGGCGGTGGGCATGTCGTCCATGAGCGCCATGGACGGCAGCGACGGAATCGCGCCTAACAGGGCCCGCAGCTCGCCGCGGATGGCCGACGCCACGATCGCGTAGTCTTCGCCTAACGCCTGGCACGCGGTGAGCGTGTAGCGCTGGAGGTCGAGCCAGCCGCGGCCCACCGACGTTCCCATCACCGTCTCCGCCGCCTCGAGCAGCTGGTCCCACGCCGAATCGAGCATGAGGCCGCGCAGCTGCGTACGGATCTGCGTCGTGGGCGCCTCGAGCAGCTTCGGATCGGGGTTGCTGCCGGCGGCGCGCAACTCGCCCCACCGTAAGGCGCGGAGCATGAGATACGACGCGGGGCTCAAGGCCTCGGTGCGCCGGAGGAAGCGCGCCGCCGAAATGACGCGAGACGCCGCATCGTTCCGGTCGACCGGCTCGGCGGACAACACGCGCGGGCCATCGGTCGCGCCGCCTAACGCAGCGCCGGCGGCATCCACGACGGCGGGCGCCGCTTCGACCGGATCCGGATCCTGCTCGAGCTTCTTCGCCAGCAGCTGCCCAACCACCCGCTGCTCTTCCTCGAGCACCTCGCGCAGCTTGATGAAGCTCGGCGCGAGGTCGCCGAACTTGTCGCGCGCGAGTGCGTCGAGCGCCTGCAGCGACGCGATCGTCGCCGCCACATCGGTCGCGAGCTGTTTGACGAACGCCTTGGGCGTGTCGGCGAACGCCTTGTCGAACTCCTCGATCGTGGGCTTCCTGGCGGCGATGGCTTCCTCGCGCTTGGCGCGCCTGGCGGTGTCGCCGTCCGCTTCCTGCTCGGTCCCGATGCTGCGCGCTTCGGCGTACTGGAGATAGGAGTGGCCGGCGCGATTGAGCGGCGCCAGCTTGACCGGAATGTCGAGCTTGAGGCCGATCCAGTCGAGCGGCGCGGCGCGCATCTCGAGATCGCCGTCTTCGATCTCCGGATAGAGGTGCTCCCAGAATTTGTCGAGCAATCCGCGCGTCACGTCCAGTGTCGCGTGGAACGCGCCGAATCCCTCGCGGCGCAGCATCGCTTCGCCTAACCACGCGGCGAGCTGCAGGTCCTTGCTGCGTGTGGCCAGCGCATCGCCCGCGAGCTTGATCACGAGCGGCCAGTCCGCCACCTTGCGCGCGTGCTGCCATTCGCCTTGCGGCGCGTCGTCGTCCTCGCGGCGGGCTTCCTTGATCTTCTCGTAGACCGGATCGTAGCGCAGGTCCGCGCCCGCCGGATTGTCTCCGGCGATCGGGTTCAGCAGATCATCGCGGAGAGGCATGGGGCCGATCAGGACGCGGTCGCGGGCGCGACCGCGGGGGCGATGTCCAACTCGCGCACCTCGAGGATCGGGAACTCCTCGCCATCCACCAGCAGCATCTTCTGCCCAACGGGAACCGCGGTGCCGTCCGCGAGGTCGCGCCACTCGGTGACGCGGCCTAACCGCACGTGATCGTTCGGATCCGCGGCGCTGAGCGGCGTGAGCGCCGGGACGATGACCTCGCCCAGATCGAGGCCCTTGAACTGCGGGCCCGTCTTGAGCACCGCCGGCGGCCACATCAGGTCGCGCAGCCGTTTGGGCGGCGACATGCGCAGCGACGCGATGTGCTCGAGCGGCAACAGCGTGTACTGTCCTGCCGCGAACACCTCGAGCCGTGGACCGATGCGCGGATCGCCGTCGACCAACGACGAGAACGGCGTGCCGTTGAGCGTGCCCGAGACCGGGCGCGATGATGCGCCGGCCTGCGGCACCGCATGCTCGCTGAACATGCGGTCCCGCGTTAGGCAAGCGTGGAGCGCGCTCCGGTACAGCAGCGCACCCATGCCCGCCTGCGGCCCGGCCTGCGCGAGCACGTCGAGATGCTTCTCGGCGCGCCCGTACTGGCCGGCAAAACAGAGCAGCTCGAAGAGAAACGTGCGCCGCTGGGTGTCGGTCGGGTTGTCCCGAACCTCGACACCCAGGGCGTCGATTGCCGCATCGAGTTGCCCCGCCTGAAAGAGCTCTCGCGCTCTCATGCGAAGCGTTCGATCCTCAAGTCTTGGCGTTCGTCTTGAGGTTCCACCCGGCGATCACCGGCGAGCCCGGCGAGCCGTCGGCCTTCTGCGGCGTGTACGTCACGTTCACCGAACCGAACACCAGCGACACCGATTCGGCAGGCGTGTCATCGCCGCCGCTCGCGCCCGACCACTGGATCGATTCCACGAACACTTCCGTGAAGTCGTATTTGAGATAGCTGAGCGACTTGTCGCCGCCGGCCTTGTTCAGCACCAACGAGGCCTTCGGAAAATGTTTTCCATCGCAGCACATCTGGAACATCTTCGGGCTCGCGGCATCGGTCTTCTTCATGAAGTTGAAGCCGCTCAACGACACCTTGCCTGCCCCGGCACCCTGCCCGCTGGTTCCGATGCTCGTCGGATTGGACGCGCCCATACTGAAGGAGTAGATCTCGATCCACCCTTCGAACCCGCTGCGTACGGACTCGCCGGGCACTCCGTCGAGCTTGAGAAATGAATCGAACGCCATGACGTACTCCTCCTCGAGATGATGTTCAGTACGAGAACCTTCGATTTGTCGACCAACGGTGCTACTTCGCGGGTGCCGGCAGCTCCGCGACCAAACGCATCGATACGCTCAACTCGTCTAACTGGAAGTGCGGCCGCAGGAACGCGACGGCGCGATACGCGCCGGGCTTCCCGGGCACTTCCTGCACTTCGACATTCGCTTCCTTGAGCGGCCGCTTGGCCTTCACGGACAACGGCGCGTCGTCGTTGCCCACCACGTAGTTCGCGATCCACGTGTTGAGGAACGACTGGGCTTCACTCTTCGACATGTATCCGCCGATCTTGTCGCGCATCATCGCCTTGAGGTAGTGCGCGAACCGGGACACGGCGAAGATGTACGGCAGCTGCGCCGAGATCCGTGAATTCGCGGTCGCGGCGTCGCTCGTGTAGACCTTCGGCTTCTGTGCCGACTGGACGCTGAAGAAGCACGCGTTGGACGAGCCCTTCTGGTGCACCAGCGGCGCGAAGCCCAGGTCCGCTAGCTCCTTCTCGCGGCGGTCGGTGATCGGCGTCTCCGTTGGGCACTTCATGGCGACGTCGCCCGAATCGGTGCGGAAATTGTGCGTCGGCAGTCCTTCCACCATGCCGCCCGACTCCACACCGCGGATGCACGCGCACCATCCATATTGCGCGAACGCGTTGGTCACGCGCGCGCCTAACGCCCACGCCGCGTTGCCCCAGAGATACCGGTCGTGGTCCGTGCCGTCCACACGCTCGTCGTAGTTGAACGCGTCCACCGGCACGTTGTTGGGCCCGTACGGTTCGCGCAGCAGCATGCGCGGCAGCGTCAGCGCCACGTATCGCGCGTCCTCGCTCTGGCGGAACGCCTTCCACCGCGCGTATTCCGTGGTGTCGAACACCTTGGCCAGATCGCGCGGCGAGTCGAGCTGCGTGAAGGTTTCCAGGTTGAGCATGTCGGGCGACGTGCCGGTGATGAACGGCGCATGCGACGCCGCCGCCACCTGCGCGACCTTCTCGAGCAGCTCGATGTCCTGTCCCGACTTCTCAAACTCGTAGTCGCCCACGAGCGCGCCGAACGGCGCACCGCCGAACACGCCGTACTCTTCCTCGTACACCTTCTTGAACAGCGCACTCTGATCGAACTCGGGCGCACGCTGCAGATCACGCAGCAACTCCTTCTTGCCCACGTTCAAGATCTTGATCTTGAGCATGTCGCTCGTTTCCGACTGGCCGAGCATGTAGCGCAGGCCGCGCCACGTGCCCTCGAGCTTCTGGAACTCGGGTGCATGCATGATCTCGTTCAACTGCAACGAAATCAGGTGATCGATCTGGGCGATACGCGCGTTGATCATGACCTCCGTGTCCTTCGACACGGTGATCTGGCCCGCGAGCACCTCGGACACGAACTGCTTCACCATGTCCTTGCCGCGCTCTTTCGCGGCGGCGTCCTTGCCCAACCGACCCTGCTCGACGATCTGATCGAGCAGCGTCAGCTCGGTGACCTCGGCGGCGGAAGTGGCCTGTGCGGCCTTTGCTTCAGGCATTGGAGCCTCCATCGGTGCCGAGTTCCGCGCGCAGCTTCTTCATTTTCTCGTCGTCGCCCAAGGTGGATTGCAGGATGTCGTCTAACTTGTCGTTGCCCTGCAACGTGCCGCGCAGGTCCGCCAGCTTGGTGCGCAAGTCGAGCAGCTCCTTGAGCGGCTTCACTTGGCGCGCGACAGCGTCGGGCGAGAAGTCATCCAGACTCTTGAACGTGAGATCGATGCCGAGTTTGCCGGCATTCGGGTCTTCGCTCAGCTTGTTCTCCACCGAGAAGGCCAGGTGCGGCTTCATGCTGGCGATCACGTCGTCGAAGTTGTCCAGCGTCACGTCCACGAACTTGCGGTCCTTGAGCTTCGCGAGCGGTTCAACCGGCTGGCCCGAGAAATCGCCGAGCACGCCCATCACGAACGGCAGCTCCTTGACCTCGATCGCGCCACCTGTCTCTACATCGTAACTGATGTTGACGCGGGGCGGTCGTACGCGCTCCAACTTCTTTTGCGTGCTCTCCTTTGCCATGACAGGGCTCCTGATCGCGGGTCGGTCCGGCTACCGGGATAGGCCGGTGGGGTTGTTCGTTAGCAATCGAGAAAGTTGAAGAACGCCGGCACCGAGCTATGGGAGCCCGATCACGGCGCGGGGGAATCCGGGAGCTAAGGGGAACGTGCTGGTCGCACGCACTGCGACTCCCTTCTTTGACTGGAGACCAACGCGCCGATCATACGGGCCGACTGGCTGGGTGTCAAGAAAACACAGTGTCATGACATCATCGCGGGCAACGGGAACAGATCCGTTTCGAGGCAGCCCGCGTTCACGAAAAACGACACGAGCGAGACCATTGCTTCTTCGGCCCCGTCCGGACCGACCAGCGCATCGGCGACGAGCGTACGCGCCAGATCGCGCACGTTCACGGCCTTGGTGCATCGGGCCAGTATCGCTCCGGTCTCGGGCGAGCACTCGACGCTCGTGCGAAACGGGGTCTCTACCAAGAGCTCGATCTTCTCGACGCGCCAAGCACCGTCCACGAGATGCTGGTCCGAACGAATGCGCACGCCGTCCCGACACCGCACGCGAGAGTCGAGCAGGCGCTCCGCGAATCCACGCGACTCTCGCACTCGTCGCCAATCGAGCTCCCAATCCAACGAGTCACCCATTCGAGCACTCCCCGCCGACCGCCGCACGGTGAACGGTGCGCGCGGCGAGGCATGCCGCTCGACCACCATGGACGCGTAGACCAGCTTCTCCGCGCCCATCGCTTTGTATGCGGCTATCTTGGCCTCGGCGTCTGCCGCCGTGGACCCGCCGGCACGGGCGACGGCGCTAAAGTAATCCGACGGGTCGCGCGCCACACGAACGACCACGACGACATCGAACTCGTGATGCGACGAACCGATCATCTCGCGCACACGCTGCTCGAGCGGCGCGTTCGTCCGGTCGGTTGCCACGCAGGTCATGTAGTACCGTCCGCCGGGCTCGAGGAACTCGGGCAGTCCGGCGAGTAGCGCGCGTGTGAACTGCTCGCCGTCAGGACCGCCGTCGCGATAGATCATGGTCTGCTCGGGCGACGCGATGTACGGCGGGTGCGCCACAATGCGATCGAACGTGAGCCCGCGGACCGGCTCGTACAGATCGCCTTCCACCGCACTGAAGTTGTCGAGCCCGTTGAGCTCGGCATTGAACCGGGCATAGCGCGTTGCGCGTTCGGTCACGTCGCCCGTCCACGCGTGTCCGCAGATCGGCGCGGCCAGGAGCGCAGCGATGCCTGTTCCACCACACATCTCGAGAAACCGTTCGCAGCGAGTCCGTGGTAAGGACGATATGAAGTCGTGAGTGTTCTCGGTGATCGCGGGATACACCGCGTCCGATGGCAGCGGATTGGCCGAGCCGGCCGCGCTCACCGGCAAATCGGAGATCAGCCACAGGCCCTGCGTCGGATAGAGCAATACGGTAGCGAACTGCTTCGACGCGTCGCCGGCGGGACCGCCAAGTAGACCGAGACTTTCGAGTGCGCGCACCGCATTCGCCGGCAGGTGCTGCACAATGAACGCACGGTCCAGGAGCTCGCCGTCGAGAAAAAGCCGGATCAGGATGTCGAGCGCATCGCGCGCCTCGGCCGGCGCTCGACCCTCACGAATCGATGTGAAGTCGTAGATCGACGCGACGCCGGTGCGTTGGCAAACGGCCTCTTCCGTGAATCCCGCGCTCTCGAGCAGCGCGCGCAACGCGTCCATCGCCGCGGCATTGGTCGCGTTGTGGTTCCTCGAGACGGGCGATGTGACGGTAGCGGTCATAGTTGGACGGCGTGCCAGCGACCCGACAAGGCAGTCGCCGGTTGGGCAACGGATTGGAACCGGACCAGCAGCGCGGCATCCTGATCCTTGAGCGAGGCGAGCGGCATGATCCCGCACTCGAGCATCCGGTTGGACGAGCGCTCCGTTAGGAGGACTTCGGCGCACGGCTTGGCCTGCACTTCGCCATTCTGGCGCAGCAGCACGTAGGGCAGGCCGGTGAGCTCGCGACGCGAGCCGGGCCGCATCCGCCAGCCGGCGGCAGAGAACGATTGCGCCAGCAGCAGGGTGCACGCGAACGCGGCGTTCGCCCACAGGAAGTCACGATGGTCGTACGGCGCGCCTAACTCCTCGAAGTCGAACCGGTCGCACTCTTCGCCGTCACTGCCGTACGGCAGTCGCGCGAGGAAGCGCGGCGCGGCAAGTCCGATATACGCGGCCTCTGGCGACGCACGCAGCTTGTCCCACGCAGGGATCGCGCGCGTCGACCATTCGGACGCATCGCTCGACCGGTCGAACGTGGGTGCACCGGCGAGACGCGGTGCGCCGCCGGCGAGGAACGGAGCACCGGCTGCGCGCGCGATCGCGCCCAACCTCGAGAGCACGATGAGATCGGCGTCGTCCCACCCGAACGTGAACGCGCCGACGAGCAGCGACCACGGTTGGGCAGCCGGCGTGCCGACGGACCCGTCGACGATCACGCGCCAGAGGGCACTCCGATCGGCGGCGTCGGCGGCGCCCAGATCGGACACCAGCTCGGCGGCCGACACATCGAGCAGGTGGATCTCGAGATGGTCGTCGGTCTCGAGCCGTCGCGTGAGCATGAAGATGGATCGCCACGCAGCCTCGACAGCCTGGAACGCGCGGTGGTGCAGCACGCCGCGCATTGCGTTAGCAATCGCGCGATCGACCTGCGCGACCAACGCATCCTGCCGCGGATCCGCGGCCGGCACGAGGTAGGGTTCGATCGCGCGCCGAATGAGCACCTGCAGCGCGTCAGCCGACGGCTCCGCTGCGGGCACCGGCTCGCCCAAGATCGCGTCGAGCACGTGGCCCGGGGCGGGCGCGGGCATCGCGCCGAGCGGGGCCGCGGGGTCGTCGCCACTGGTCGGCGCAGCGGCGCGCGCGCCGTTCGTGAGCTCGCGCGCGGCGTCGGCGAACGTAGCCGGATTTGCAAGCCGCGCGCGCATCGCGCGCAGCGACTGGAACAGCGGCAGCGTGTCGTAGAGATGATCGGGATGAAAATCATCGATCGACGTGATCGGCACGATCACATCTTCATCCGACCCGCGCTCGAGCACGATTTCCGGTGCCGTCTGCGCTATCGTCTCGTCGACGTTGTCGCGATCGACGGGGACCGGACGGCGATTGGACAGTGGCATGCGCGAGGTCGCGCCGGCGCGCGCTCTGTCCCCGCTGAAGTCGCCCAAGACCAGAATGCGGAATGGCGTATCATCGTCCGGCACCTTTGCCGCGCGCACGCGTCCCGCATTGACGTCCAACTCGATATGTGCCCTTCGCTCGTGATCCGACATCGGACTTAGCAGTAGAGAGGGACAATCTCATCGCACGATGACGAGTGTCAAGGTCGATGTCGACATGAATCCGGTGCTGGTACAGTTTTCGGCACCGATTTGTTGCACACTGACAATTGCGCATCGCGACACTACCTTAGGGCGCCATGAGACAGATGCAGCCGGTCCTCTGGACGAAAGGGGTGCTCTTGAGCCCCCAACACCTGCAAACGCAGGATCGGTTTCTCGAGGACCTCATCCAATTCCAACTGTCGGGGCTCACGTACTGCCCGTGGGGTTTTCACCGGCTGGAGATCGATCACGAAGCGCTCGCTGCGGGTTCGTTCGCGATCTCGCAGGCTGCCGGAATCTTCCCCGACGGGTTGTTGTTCGACCTCCCACTCAGTGATCCGGCGCCGGCGCCCAAAGTGCTCGAGGGCGTTTGGGAGCAAGACCAGAACGAATTGGACATCTATCTCGCGGTGCCGGAGTATCGCACGAGCGGGCACAACGTATCCGTCGAAGCGGGCGACTCGAGCGCGCGATATGCGGCCGAGGTGTTGCTGCGACGCGATGAGAACACGGGGCTCGCCGAAAAGCCGATCCAGGTGGCGAAGAAGAATTTCCGGCTGCTCGTGCAGGGTGAGTCGCTCGAGGGCAACTCGGCGCTTCGCGTAGCCCGCATTCGTCGCACGGCCACGGGCGATCTGTCGCTCGACCCGCAGTTCGTGCCGCCGCTCATCGACATCGGCGCGAGCGATTTCATCATCGCGATCGCCCGCCGGTTAGTCGAAATTCTGTCGGCGCGCAGCAGCGTGCTCTCGGGCACGCGCCGGCAGAAGAATCAGAGTCTGGCCGACTTCAGCATCGCAGACGTTGCGAGCTTCTGGCTGCTCTACACGATCAACACGTACTTCCCGCAGCTGCGGCATCTCTACGAGACGAAGCGCGGGCACCCCGAAGAATTGTTCACGGCGATGCTCTCGTTGGCCGGCGCGCTCACGACGTTCTCGACGGTCGTGCATCCGCGCGATCTGCCGGCGTACGAGCACGACGACCTCACCTCGTGCTTCACGAAGCTGGACGAGCAGCTGCGGATGCTGTTGGAGACGGTCGTGCCGTCCAATTGCGTGTCGCTGCCGCTGCGTCTGGTGCAGCAGTCGATCTACGCGACGGCGATGGACCAGGACAAGTACTTCTCGGCTCCGCAGCTGTATCTCGCGATCGACGCGAACATGAGTCCCGCGGATTTGATCCAGCGCGCGCCGGCGCTGATCAAGATTTCATCGGCGGACCGGATCGATCTCCTGATCCGTCAGGCGTTGGGCGGCGTGTCGCTCACGTACACGCCGAATCCGCCGCCGGCCGTGCCGGTCAAGGTGAGCTCGCACTATTTCCAGGTCGGCAAGAGCGGGAGCGAGTGGGACGCGATCGCGCGGGCGCGGAACCTGGCCGCGTACGTGCCGTCTGATTTCCCGAGCCCGCAGCTCGAGCTGCTCGTGGTGTTGCCGCCTAACCGTTAGGGCGGACAGAAAGCGGACGAGGCCGGACAAAGCCGGACACTGCCGCACGTGCCCGCAAGCGCCTAACGCGCAGTCCGGCATCTACGCCCATAGGGAAAACGGACGCGACCGGACACGACGGACACGACCGGACCGGTTCGGGTGCGGCAAGTGGTCCATCTCCATTGGCTGGTCAACGCGCCTGTATTGTTGTAAACAAAACGGACGAGACCTGAACCGCGTGC
>Ga0310811_10002207_pt1 | contig 24282 bp, 22 predicted proteins | sample YCmetagenome_FD_207642 | JGI IMG/M metagenome (GOLD analysis project Ga0310811, IMG submission 207642) | Soil microbial communities from experimental microcosm in Duke University, North Carolina, United States - YC | ecosystem: Engineered > Artificial ecosystem > Soil microcosm > Unclassified ... | reverse complement strand
GGCCGCCTGCTGCGGTGCAGAGCATGTAACGGGCGGCTGTGTTTCGTACAGCCGCCGCGCAATTCCCGCAAAGTATGCGATCTTCGGAGAAAGTCGCGTCGTGGCAACGAATGACACTTCAGTCTGCAAGGATGAAGGTCACCTTCAGATTAACGCGATACTCTGAAATCTTGCCGTTCTTGATCACGCATTTCTGGTTGGAGACCCAGACGCCCTCGACATTTTTCAGTGTCTTTACGGCGCGTGCAACGCCGACCTGAATGGCATCCTCGAAGCTTTTCTTCGACGCTGAAATCAGTTCGGTAACGCGAGCGACAGCCATGCTGACCTCCCTGGAAACGCCGGTCTTGATGACCGCCGGCATTCCAGCTTAGGCGCGGCGATCTGGGGGTCAAGCAGGCATGAACCGAGACAGACCCAATATCGCGACCGCTATCCATACTAATGACTGAGAGCATGATGCCGTCGAACACAGCCGATCAGGACAGGAGCGTCGCCGTCAGGCGACGTTTTCTGAGCCCTTGGCGCCGTTAGGATAGACGCCCGCCAGCACCGCATCGAAATGACGCTTGACTTGGGTGTTGCAACTGCACGCCATCGATTTGAGGCCTTCGGCATCGCGGATAATGATGGCCCCGCGTTTGGTGTCGAGCACCTGCTTGTTGCGGAGCGCCTGGATAACCCGTGTGACGTAACTGCGGCCCACGCTCAGCATCGATGCAAGCTGCTCCTGCGTAAGCGGAACGACGTAATCGCCGGTCCGGTCGACAGTCGCGAGCAGCCATTTCGCCGTGCGTTGCTCGATCGAATGTGCGGCATTGCAGGCGACCGATTGATAGACTTGCGCCAGCAGGCATTCGGCATAGCGCTCGAACATAAATTGGATATTGCGCGACCGCGCCTTGGCCTGCTCCAGCACTGCTGCTTCGATGCGCAGGAACGGACCCCCAATCTGCACCGAGGCCAGGACATAAGACGGAACATCGCCCTGGCTGATAATGCCCTGGCACGCGCCTTCGCGCCCGATCATCGCCGTTTCGACGGCACTGCCGTCATCGAGAACGACACGTAGTGACAGCAGTGTATGGCGACACGGGAAGTAGACGTATTTGACGGTGTCGCCCGGTTGATAAAGGTCGGTGCCTTTTTGCGCCGACCATTCGCGCAGGCCGGGGGAGATCAGCGCAAAGTCATACGGCTGCAAACTTCGAAGCAGATTGTTGGCGATCACGAAGCGAGACCCTCTCCGAGGGTCGAGACCCAGCGCGCGGTTGCCCCCGGTTCGGCTCCTAGCAAAAGTCGGAACCTCTTTCAGTCCACTAGTAGTCAATTACCGGATTGATTTTTCGCCATTGCGACAGGACTTTCAGTCCTATATTCGACCGCTTCCAAGAATTTTGATTGAGGTTCTGAACGCCCTTTGTGATGTCGTTCAGAGGCCCGGAACTAAGCGAATGCGAACGCCCGCGACCATGCAAAGCGCCGCTTCTATTTGTCGAAGCGATGGAAAGGCAGCATCGCCAGCGGCGGCACGGCCATCAGCACAGCTGTGAGACCAGCAGCCGGCAAACCATAAAACTCGATCAGCGGTCCGGTGACGACGGCGGCAATCACACTCACGCCGCCCGCAAAGCTATCACTGACACCCACGGCACGGCCGCGTTGTGCCGTTTCCACCTGGTCTGCGATCAAGGCCGTCGCGGACACGTTTGTCGCTGCCCAGCCGAGTCCCACGAGGAAGGTGCCGAGCGTGATCATCCAGTAGGCGCCGGTAAACGCGACCAAAGACGCACCCAATAACGTCACCGCCACACCCGGCATCATGACGCGGCTGCGGCCGATGCGATCGGCCAGCTTGCCCAACGGAATGGTGAAGGCGAACATGCCGGCGGTGTGGAAGACATGACTCGTCGCGATGGCGCCAAGCGAACTGCCGTGGTGATGCAGCACGAGAGAGGTGAGCACCATGACGATCGACATGTTGCCCTGCGCCGCGCAGTTGGACACGATCGCCAGCCGCGCCGGTTTATTCACGAGCAGGCTCTTCACTTCGAAGGGCGCCGATGCCGCCTCCTTGCGTTGCGGCAGCACGCTCGCCGGATAATAAGCGGCCAGATTCTGGCCGATGGTTTTCGGGTCGGGGCGCACGAGGTTGATCAGTAACATCCCAGGCAATATCAGGATGGGTAGGGCAAACCACGGCAGGCCGAGCGGGTCCTGACCCAATGATGGCGCGATCCGCGAGGCCTCCGTGACGATAACAGGGCTGACGATCAGACCGGCCAACGAGCCGAGCGCGACATAACCGAGCGCCTGAGCGCGCATCTGCGGCGGCACCATGTCGGCCGCGCCGACGCGCAGTTGTTGCGCGGCGTTCATCCCCATGCCGAAGATAAGGACGCCGACTGCCAGCAGGACGGCGCTTTGCACGAGGGATGAACAGCCGACCACGAGCGCGCCACACAACGCCAGCATTAGCCCGAGCAGGATGCCGGGCTTGCGGCCGAAACGGTCCGTAATCCTGCCGACGGGATAGGCCGCAATGAAGCGGCTCAAGCCGATGAGGCCGACCGAAAGGCCGGCCAGCGCCGCCGATCCGGTCATTGCGATCACCATCAACGGTCCGAGGCCGTAGGCGAACTGCATCCCTGCGCCGGTGAAGGACTGCGACAGTGCGAACAACGTGATGTTGCGCTTGATGAGCGGCGGGATGTGAACCTTGGCCGCAGTGTCGAGAGGGCGATGCATGTTGACCTTTGGAACCGATAAGAAGGCCGGCTGAGGTGGCCCGCCGGTCTACGTTGTTCCGCTCAAATTTGCAAAATCGCCTCGCTTTGTGCGCAAAACTCCGTGATTGCGCGCCATTTGCGCCACAAAGCAGCGGTAAAACTCTCTTCATCCAAGATAACCACAGGCAATCGGGCGGTTCGGCACCGCTTTTTTTGTTTCCGCTTTCAGACGGGAGCTATCGTCATGAACACACTCCGTTCCTTGGGCTTTGCAGTTGCTTCCGCTCTGACGCTCGCTATTGCAATGCCGAGTTTCGCGTCCGCCCAGGATGCTTCGATTTCGAATTCCGATATCGCGAGATACAAATCCCTGCTGAGATTGACATCTGCGCAGAGCCGGATGTGGCCAACGGTGGCAGCCGCGTTGCGCGCCTATTCGCACAAGAAACGGACCGTGGTTGAATTGATCCCGGTCGTGACGCCGTTCTATCGCGCTCTGGATGAGAACCAGCAACAGGTCGCGAGAAGTCTCGCCCAGCACCTTGGCCTCGGCTCCTACGCCATGTTGATGTGATCTGCGGCAACGCCGCGTGATGAGAACGACACGTGATGAGTATGCGCCCGCCATTCGGCCGGGCGCTTTTTTTTGCTCCGCAAAGATGTGCGTTCGTAGGGGCGGGTGGTTTGTGCCGGCATGGGTGGTGGTCTGGACAGTCCGGTTCCCTGTCACCACATAAACGTCAACAACCACACACTTCTTTCTTAGGAGCGAGCCATGTCCATCAGACCCGTCAAGCGGGTGAGTCTGTCTGTGCCGACGATCGAGGGCGCGGGCGTGAAGCTTAATCGCGCCTTCGGCTTTGGCCAGACCGGCGAGACCGATCCGTTTCTTCTGTTCGATGATTTCCGCAACGACAATCCGGCGGACTACAGCGCCGGCTTTCCGTGGCATCCGCATCGCGGCATCGAAACCATCACCTATGTGCTGGCCGGCACCGTGGACCATGCCGACAGTCTCGGCAGCAAAGGTTCGCTCGGCGCCGGCGACGTGCAGTGGATGACCGCGGGAAGCGGCATCATGCATCAGGAGATGCCGCACGGTGATCATCACGGCCGCATGCACGGCTTCCAGTTGTGGGCCAACCTGCCGTCGTCGCTGAAGATGACGGCGCCGCGCTATCAGGACATTTCCGCCGCCGCGATTCCTGAAATCGTCGACGATGACGGCACCCGCGTGCGCGTTGTCTGCGGCGACTTCTGGGGTCAAAAGGGCCCGGTCGAGGGTGTTGCCGCCGATCCGCGCTATCTCGACATCTGGGTGCCGCCCGGACGCCGCAAGGTGCTGCCGGTGGAAACCGGCCGGCATGCCTTCGCCTATGTGTTCGAGGGTTCGGGCGCGTTTGCCGGCGCCTCGCAACCATTTGGCGTGCTGACCGAAAAGGAGACGGCGGCTGGCGACACGGTCGTGCGCGAGAGCACGGGCAACCGTTCGCTCGTGATGTTCGACCAAGGCGATGAAGTTGTCGTGCAAGCCGGCGAGGACGGCGTTCGCTTCCTGCTTGTTTCCGGCAAGCCGATCAACGAGCCCGTCGCCTGGTACGGTCCAATCGTGATGAATACGCAGGCCGAACTGCAACAGGCGGTGAGCGAATTGCGCAGCGGGACGTTCATCAGGAACGGGCGCGCTGCGTAAACCACGCGTCCAAAAGGTGATGCGATGAGCTGGTTGCCTTCGAAAGACCCGGTCACCGGCGACAGGCGGTCGTGCGATGCGCTCGAACTCGTCATCGTGCCGCGGGTTCGCGACATCGGCGGGTTTGAAGTGCGGCGCGCGCTGCCGCACGGCCGTCGCCAGATGGTCGGCCCCTTCATTTTCTTCGACCAGATGGGGCCGATGCAGTTCATCGACGGGCAGGGCATGGATGTGCGTCCGCATCCACATATCGGCCTTGCGACCGTCACCTACCTGTTCGATGGCCGCATCACGCATCGCGACAGCGAAGGCAACGCGGTCGACATCACGCCGGGCGCGATGAATCTGATGACGGCAGGGCGCGGCATTGCGCATTCGGAGCGTTCGCCCGCCATGGCGCGTGTGGCCGGGCAGGGCATGTTCGGCATCCAGAGCTGGATCGCACTTCCCGAAGCGCTGGAAGAGACGACGCCGTCATTCCAGCATTTCGACGTCGCGAGCCTGCCGCGTGTGACGGACACCGGTGTGACGGCGCGCGTGATCGCGGGCCGTGCTTTCGGCACGGTTGCGCCGGTCGCGATGCTGTCGGATTGGTTTTACGTTGAGGTCGTCCTCGCAGCAGGCGCTGCGACCGCGCTCGACCCTGACTACGAAGAGCGCGGCATCTATGTCGTGAGCGGCACCGTCGAAATCGCAGGCGACCGCTTTACCGGGCCACAGCTTCTCGTCTTCCGGCCCGGCGATGCCATCACCGTGCGCAGCGAAGCCGGCGCACGCATGATGTTCCTCGGTGGTTCGGCGCTCGAAGGACCCCGCCATATCTGGTGGAATTTCGTGTCCTCACGGCGCGAGCGCATCGAGCAAGCCAAGGAAGAATGGGCCACGGGCCGCTTCAAGCCGGTGCCCGGCGAAAGCGAGTTTATCCCGCTCCCGACGTCCTAAAGTTCACGGCACATCAGGCGCGCTTGACCTGCCGGGCTTGTGGCGGGGTCGGCAGGAATTCGGCGGAGGCCTGCGTTTCACCGGTCAGTATCTGCTGTACCTTTTCTGGCGTTTCAACTTCCGTGCGCTGACGCGGCAGCGCATAGGGATGCTCTTGCGCCAGGAAAGCGATCACCTGTTCGCGGATCAGGCAACGCAGATCGAAGGCCATCGAGGCGCGGTTGGCGCTGATGAGGATGCGGACTTCGATGACGTCGTTCTTCGCATCCGTCACCTGCACGCCGGCAGCTTTTCCGTTCCAAAGATTGGATTCTTCCACAAGCGCCTTCACCTTCTCGCGGATCGCGTCGATTGGGGCGCGATAGTCGAGATAGAGCATGACCGTGCCCAGCAAGGCAGAGTCATGCCGCGTCCAGTTCTGGAACGGCTTTTCGATGAAGTAAGTCAGCGGCACGATCATTCGCCGCAAATCCCAGAGACGCACGACGACATAAGTCGAGGTGATCTCTTCCACGGTGCCGTATTCGTTCTCGACGATCACCACGTCCTGGAGTCGGATCGGTTGCGTCATCGCCAGTTGTACGCCGGCAAAAATATTGCTCAGCACGGGCCGCGCGGCGAGACCGGCAACGAGACCGGCGACGCCGGCGGACGCAAACAGGCTGACGCCATATTGCCGCACGGATTGAAACGTCATCAAGGCGGCGCCGATGGTGACGATGACGAGAAGCGTATCGACGACGCGCAACAGCACGCGGATCTGTGTTTGATGTTTGCGCGCCGTCAGGTTGTCTTCGGTGTCGATCTTGTAGCGCAACAGATAAAGTTCTGCGGCTGTGTTCAGCGCAATCAATGCGCCCCATCCGATCAATGCGATCGTGGTAACGCCCAGACATCGCGCGATCAGGATCGCCGTTTCATGATCGAGCGGTGCAGCCGGCACCGCGATTACGAAGGCGAAGATGACGAGCGCGAGTCGCACCGGGGGACGCACGCGCATGAATATCGTGCGCAGATATGTATAGCGGGATGCGGGCAGTGCGCGCACCAGCCGTTCGACGATGAAAAATCCTGTCTGGACGACCGTGACGCTGACGGCGATGAGGATGGCGGCGATGGCCCCATCGGGGAGCCATTCGAGGGACATGCGAAGTTGGGTCAACAAAGCCTGCAAGAGATGTCCTTTTCAAAGCGGTGCGACCGCGGGCTGGAAGACGCGCGGGTTGGCCGTTTCTAATCGTGCTTGAATGAATTCCAACGCGGCAGGCAGTGAATTGGTTCCCCGCTGCGACATCGGGCACCGGACGAGGGGCAGGTCTTTCGGGGCCGGTCCATCTGGACTTACCTCCTGCGGAATGGCAAAACGGCGCGGTCCTCCAGCGCTAGCGGATTCTGATGACCTTCAAGACCTTTTTCCTGCGCGTGTTCACGTGGTGGAACGGCCAGACCTTCGGCACGCAGTTATGGACGTGGCGGTTTGGCGAAGTCGTCGGCGACGACGAATTCGGCAATCGCTACTATCGCACCCGTGGCGGAAAGATCGATCCGACGCTCGGCTTCGAGCGGCGCTGGGTCATCTACAATGGCTATGCGGAGTCCTCGACGGTGCCGCCGTCCTGGCATGGATGGTTGCACCATACGGTCGATGTTCCTCCTACCGACGAGGTCTATGAGCCGCGTTCGTGGCAGAAGCCGCACCGTCCGAACCTGACCGGGACGCCGGCCGCGCATCGGCCGATCGGATCGACCCTCTCGCAGGGACGTCGTCCGCGTGCGACCGGCGACTACAAAGCATGGACGCCGGGCCGGTAATCGGAGCCTGCTGCCGCCCTTTCAACGCCGCATTCCCCGTGTTAACCCGGGCCTTGGCCAAGCGGCAGAATCTCCAACGGCGCACTTATTCGTGTGATGCCGGAAGACATGCCGCGCGGCAGTGAATGCCTGAGGCCCGATGAACCGGATTTCCATGCGATGTCTTGCGCTGCTGGCGGCCACGGCTGCGATAGCCGTCGGGCCCGCACACGCGCAGTTCGGCAACATTTTTGGCGGTTTCGGCGGTCGCGACGAAAGCGCGCCGCGGCCTCCGGCCGATGTGCCGAGCGGGGCACCCTCGCAGGCGCCGACCCCGGCTCCCTTACCGCCACCTGCGATCTCCTTGCCTCCCGACCAGAGGCCGGCGCAGCGATCCGCGCCGCCCCCGGCGCGCAATCAGGCCAATGGCGGCGGAATCCAGTCTCAGCCGCTGCCGCCGCCCCCCGGCGGTCTTTCGGCGCCGCCGCAACCGTCGCAACCGGACAGTTCAACGGCATCGCAGCAGCCGCCTTCCGCTCCGCCGGTCAAAACCTTGCCGGGTCTGCCGGACGGTCAACGCCAGCCGCGCGGGACGGCGCAGGATTCGCAGCCAAATTCTCCCGGAACCGGACAGAAGACTGAAGAGGCGTTCGTCGAGCGCCCGGGTCCGCATATCGCCAATCCGGGTGCGATCTTCGCCGGCCTCGACAAGATCACCGGCCGCATCACCAGCTTCACTGTTGCGATCGGCGAGACGGTGCAGTTCGGCGCACTGCAGGTGACGCCGCGCGCCTGTTACACGCGCAAAGGCAACGAGACCGGCAACACCGACGGATTCATCGAGGTCGATGAGGTTACTCTGGAAGGTGAAGTGAAACGCATCTTCACCGGCTGGATGTTCGCGTCGAGCCCGGGTCTGCACGCGGTGGAGCATCCGATCTACGATGTCTGGCTCACGGATTGCCAGAAGGCGCCGCAGTCGGTGGCGGAAACGAAGGCCGACGACAATGCGGATGATAAAGCGAACGACGCATCGCCGCCGCCACCTGTGCGTCGCAATCCGCCGCGCGGCCGGCGCAGCAGCACCACGCGTTAAATCAAAATCCATGACCGCTTTACTCTAGGCCTCGCAATAGGCAGTGCAACGCGGTCAGCATGCGCAGCTTGGCGGGCTCGCCGACGAGCCTATCCCATTCCTTACGTGCCAGTAGTCCTGGTTCGCTCGGGCATTCCGGGATCATCGGCTCTGGCCGTGGCTCTTGGTCGCGCATGCTTGCGGATTCCAATCGCCGACACTTGGCCAAATATCTGAGGAGTGGAGCAAACCGTCGCGGCACCAGCATGTTGTCCGCTGCCGGCGAACGATATAGCCTTTGTCCGGCGTAAAAAATAAATCCGGGGAGGATCCGAATGTGTGTCACTCGCCTCCGAGCGTGCCTGGTTGCGCTCGCCGCCGCGCTTGGTGCAAGCGCCTTGTGCCCCGCCTCTGCGGCTGAATTCTATGCCGGCAAGTCTGTCGACCTTCTGATCGGCGCGCCGCCCGGCGGCGGCTATGATATCTACGGTCGCACGGTCGCGAGGCACATCACTCGGCACATTCCCGGACATCCCAACATCGTGCCGAAGAACATGCCCGGCGCTGGCAGTGCGCGAGCGGCAGGGTATCTCTCCAAGGTCGCGCCCCACGACGGCACTGTGATCGCCAACATCATGCCGGGAGCAGTTATCGGTCCGCTGCTGGATCCGAGTATGGAAAAGATGTTCAACCCCACAGCCGTGCAATACATCGGCAATGTCAATAACGGGGTTCGCGTCTGCGTCTCGAGCGCACGGTCAAAGGTCAAGACTTTCGATGACGCGCGCAAGATCAAGGTCAAGTTCGGCGGTGGGCAGAAGAACGATTCCACGCACGATTATGCCTTGATGCATACGCATACAACCGGCGCGATCTGGGACGTAGTGCTCGGTTACAAAGGCACCAATGATCTCTCGCTCGCACTCGAACGCGGCGAGATCGAAGGAATCTGCGGCTTCGATTGGGCAAGCTTGAAAGCGCAGCATCCGGACTGGGTGCGCGATAAAGCCGTGAACGTTCTGATTCAGGACGCAATCGAACCGAACGAAGAACTCACGAAGCTTGGCGTCCCCCATATCATGAAATATGTGACAAGCGAGACAAACCGGAAAGTGGTCGAGTTCATCCTCAGCCAGCAGGTGTTTCAACGCTCCTTCATCGCGCCGCCGGGCACCCCGCCTGATCATCTCGCGATTCTGCGAAAGGCTTTCGATGAGACCATGACCGACCCGGAGTTTCTGGCGGATGCGAAGAAAATGCGCATTGATGTGGCGCCACTGTCCGGCGCCCGTGTGCAAAAAGTGGTGCACGATCTGTATGCCGCGCCGCCCGATGTGGTCGATCTGGCGCGCCACGCGATAAGCCCGTAGGTCCCGCCAGCCGAGCGTTGCTTGTGCGCATCGCATTTCAGCCGCGCTGATAACCGCCTTTCCGTCTCCTGAGGGTCAATTTGACGGCACTCCAGCGGCATTCGGTGCCCTGGATTAGCTGCGCTTGTAGCGTGTCTCACCGCGCGCCAGCGCGACGGCTTCCGCGCCGCTCAGATTATGCCGCGCCGGAATGCGGAAGAAATCGCCTTCACCGGACAGGGACGCCTCGAGCTGCTTGTGATAGGCGCGGCGCGGTACCTCGACGGCGCCGAATGTCCGCAAGTGTTCTGTGATGAATTGCGTGTCGAGCAGTGCGAAAGAGCCGGCCCGCAACCGTGCCACCAGATGCACGAGCGCAATCTTGGATGCGTCGCGGCTGACGTGAAACATGCTCTCGCCGAAGAATGCGCGCGCGAGCGATACCCCGTACAGACCGCCGACCAGCGTCTCGCCGTCATAGACCTCGACGGTATGACAGTGCCCGCGCTCGAACAGGCGGCGGTAGAGATTTTTGATCCGGCTATTGATCCAGGTCCGGCCGCGGCCCGGTTGCGGCGTGGCGCAGCCGTCGATGACCGCATCGAAGTCGCGATTGATGGATATGGTAAACGGAGTCGTGCGCAGGGTCCGCGCCAGGCGTGCGGAGATACGGAAGCCGTCGAGCGGTATCACGCCACGCTGTTCCGGCTCGATCCAGTAGAGCGCGTTTTCTTCAGCGCTCTCCGCCATCGGGAAAATGCCGCAGGAATAAGCCTTGAGGAGCACCTCAGGCGTGATCTCCACGAGCGCGTTCTGGGCAGGATCGCGACTGGCCATGCGGCGTGAAACGGTCTTTTCGGTTGACGCAAAAAGGTTCGAAGCGGGCGGAAACTGCGCCGACGCTCTCCATAACGTGACCCTTTATAGCGCCCGGGCGGTCAAATCGGAACGGCTTTTCCGCGCTTCGTTAAGACGACGCTAAGTAAAACCCTGCGAATTTTAGTCGAATGGTGGAAACTTCACCGCGGCTCTGTATTGGGTTTCAGGTGGTGCCGAAGCGGGAGTGTTGGGCGCCGCGTTTTGTTCGGATCATCTCTGTCGGGGAATTGCGTCATGCAAGCAGTCGCAGAGTCAGTCAATCAAACGACGGCCGATAAAGTCCATGTGCTGATGGTCGAGGACGAGTTCCTGATCAGCCTCGTGGTGGCCGACGCGTTGGAAGAGCAGGGGCTTGCCGTGCATACGGTCGACAACGCCGCCGATGCACTGGCCTATATCCAGTCCGGCGTTCCCGTCGATGTGCTCTTCACCGATATCGAACTACCGGGTGGGGTAAACGGCAAGGCGCTCGCACTTCTGGTGCGGGCGCTGCGCCCGGACTTGCCGATCGTCTTCGCATCGGGCACGTCGCGGGCCGACGATCTGCGTGAATTCTGTGTCCGCTCGGCCTTCCTGCCCAAGCCCTATCGTGTCGAGCAGGCCGGGCGGATCATCCAGCAGATGATGCGCGCGGCATAGATACGCATTTTGCGTGGGCATGACCTTAAGCCGCAGGCGCGCTCGCGACGTCGAAGGAAATGACCGTGCGCGCTCCCGCGTGGGCCGTGTCCTGCACGACGTCCGCACCGAGCTTCACCGCCATCGCCTTCACGATGCGCTGGCCGAGTCCGGTGGACTGCACCGTGCCGCTCTCGCTGAAGCCGATGCCGTCATCTTCAACGGTGAGCGTGGCGCGCTCGTTCGGCAATGATTTCAGCGCCACGCGGATCGGCCCGCTGCCGTTCGGATAGGCGTATTTCATCGCGTTGACCACGAGTTCGTTGACGATGACGCCGACGGCGACGGCGCGGTCGGGATCGGTTTCCACGTGATCGCAGGAAAGCGTGAGCTGCGGCTGGGTCTGGTCGGCCGCGGTGCGGTTGAGGTCGCCGATGATGGCATCGAGATATTGATCGACGGCGACGACCTGGACGTCGTGTGAGGTGTAAAGCCGGCGATGCAGTTGAGCGACCGCCATCACCCGGCTCATTGCCTCCTGGAGTGCCGCCTTGACGCCGTCGGCCTGGGAGCTGTTCGACTGGAGCTGCAACATCGACGCGATGAGCTGCAGGCTATTGCCGACGCGATGGTTGACCTCGCGCAGCAGCATTTCGCGCTCGACCGCGAGTTTTTCGAAGCGATCGCGCGCGGCCCGCACTTCAGCCTCTGCATCGTCCCTGGCGCGACGGATCTGTTCGGCTCTGCAGGCTTTTTCCGCAGCGACCCGCAGAAGATTGATGAACTCGCCATGCACGTCCTTGTGGACATAATCGACGGCGCCGGCCTTGAGCGCCGAGACGGCGATCTTGCTCTCTTGCGAGGCCGTGACGAAGATCACCGGCGGCGCGTCCGGCATGTCGCGGATTTGCGCCAGTGCTGCAAGACCGTCGATGCCGGGCATGTTCTGATCGAGCGCGACAACGTCGATGTCACCTTCCTTGAGGCGCGCGATGCCGCTTGCCGCGTCGCCAGCGGGCACGACACGCAATCCCTGGCGCGTCAGCCCGCGCTCGACCAGACGGCGAATGCCGTCGTCGTCGTCAACAAAGAGAAGCGTGATCGGCTGATCGGCCATTGTCTTGGTCGCTCGGAGGGACTTTTTGTTGTTCGGATTTAGTTGGTCGGAGGAACCTGGATGACGGTGAAGAACAGGCCGAGCTGACGGATCGCGTTGGCAAAACTTTCGTAATCGACCGGCTTGGTGATGTAGACGTTGCAGCCGAGGTCGTAGCAGCGCTGGATTTCGGTCGCGTCGTCGGTGGTGGTGAGCACGACGACGGGCGAGCGCTTGAGGTGTTCGTTCTGCTTGATCTTGCCGAGAATATCGATGCCCGTCATGTCGGGGAGGTTGAGGTCGAGCAGGACGAGGAGGGCTTTTCCCTTGCTGACATTGCCGGTCTTGTCCGGCCCGAACAGGAAGTCCATGGCGGCTGAACCGCTGGTGAACGGGATGATCTCGTTGTTGACACCCGCGCGGCGGATGTTCTTCTCGATCAGGCGCGCATGGCCTTCATCGTCCTCGATCATGATGATCGTCACGGGCTGTTGGGCGTTCATGCCGCATTCCTTTCTTTCTCGCTGGTCCATCGCCGCGGAAGGGTGACGGAGAATACGCTGCCTTTGCCGATTTCGGAACTCAGCGACATGGTGCCGCCGAGCCTGCGGACCAGCGCGCGAACATGCGCGAGGCCGATGCCTTCACCGGGCCGGTCCTGAACACCGGCGCGACGGAAAAGATCGAAAACGCGCTGGTAATCCTCAGGCGCGATTCCGCGGCCGTTGTCCTGAACCTCGAAAATAACGTGGGTATTGGTCTGTCGCGATCGGACTTCGATGCGGCCCGGCTCCCCCTTGCGCAGGTATTTTAGTGCGTTATCGATCAGATTAGAGAAAATCTGTTCGAGCGCCAGTTTGTCGCTCATGACCGGCGGCAGTTTGGCGACTTCAACCGTGGCATCTCTCTCCTCGGCCTGGTGTGCCAGGCTGTCCGAGATGGTGCCGAGAAGCGTATCCATGTCGACCAGTTCGGCATTCAGCTCGCGGCGTCCCTCGCGGGATATTCTGAGAATGGCGTGGATCAGACGGTCCATCTTGCCGATGGACGTCTTGATGAAGCCGATGGCCTCGTCGAAGTCCTTGGCGATCTGCTCGTCCGCGTCGCTTGGCGGGCTGTTCGCCTGCACTTGCAAGGCCGCGATTTTTTGGAAGGCGTCGTCGCGCAAAGCCTCCAGTTCAGCCGTGAAGCCCATGATGTTAACGAGAGGCGAGCGCAGATCGTGGCTGACGATATAGGCGAAGCGCTGCATTTCGTCGTTGGCTTCGCGCAGGTCGGACGTTCGCTCGGCAACGATGCCCTCAAGGTTGGCGTAACCCTCTTCGAGGGCCGCCCGCGCGCGCTCGCGTTGCATCAGCGTTCGCCGGAAGAGGAATACCGACAGCGCGCCGATGGTCATAAGGAGCCCGAGGGCCAGAAGGCCCAGAACCAGCAGCGTCAACTGCAGTCTATTGGCGTCGTGCGACCGTTCGTCGAGCAGATTGGCTTCGACCGCCAGCATGCGTTCGAAGATGCCGCGCAGGCTTTCCATGCGCCGTTGGCCAGCACCTGCCTTGACGATGTCCGAAGCCTTGTCGCGCTGCCCTCCCGTTGCCAGTTGGATCGTCTCGCCAAGTTCGTTGAGTTTGCTTTGCAGAAGAGGCTCTGCTTCGTCGAGATTGGCTTCTTGCCGCGCACTATCCGACACGAGCATTCGCAATTCGTCGAAGTTCGGACGAATATCGGCAACGGAATCCTGATAGTCCTGCAGATAAATCGGCCGATCCGTCAGGATAAACCCGCGCTGTGCCGATTCGGAGCGGCGTATCGTCAGCAGAAGATTGGAAATCTTTTTTTGCACCTCGATTGTATGCGAGACGCTCGCGGTCGCATCATTGAAGCGATCAGAGATATAAAACTCTGTGATTGAAACTAGCAGCACGATGGCGAAACCGATCGCCAACAGCGTCGTCTGGCCGAAGACTGGGAGGCGTTTCAACATGCGCCGACCGCCCCTTGGTGGCGGCGATACGCGTGCGCCGTTGTTGTCGCAAGCGACCTAATGGCCGTGTTCCTTTTCGAGGAAATGTTCGAGCCAATGGATGTGGTAGTCGCCGTCGATGATGTCGCCCTGGCGGATCAACGTGCGGAACAGCGGAATAGTCGTCTCGATCCCATCAACGACGATTTCGTCAAGCGCACGGCGCAGGCGCATCAGGCACTCCGGCCGCGTCTTGCCGTGAACGATCAGCTTGCCGACGAGGGAGTCGTAATAGGGCGGGATCGTGTAGCCTTGATAGACCGCTGAATCGATACGAACCCCGAGGCCGCCGGGGGGATGATATTGCGTGATCGTTCCCGGCGAGGGAACGAAGGTCTGCGGGTTCTCCGCATTGATCCGGCACTCGATGGCGTGGCCGATGAACTTGATATCCTCCTGCCGGAGCGCGAGGTCGGCGCCGGCAGCGACGCGGATCTGCTCGTGGATCAGGTCGATATCGGTGATCGCTTCCGTCACCGGATGCTCGACCTGGATGCGGGTGTTCATTTCGATGAAGTAGAAAGCGCCATTCTCGTAGAGGAATTCGACCGTCCCGGCGCCGAGATATTTCAGTTCGCGCATCGCGTTGGCGACGATTTCGCCGATCTCGTCGCGTCCCTTGCTGTTGAGAGCCGGCGAGGGGCTTTCCTCGAGCACTTTCTGGTGGCGGCGCTGAAGCGAGCAGTCGCGTTCGCCGAGATGGACAGCGCGGCCCTTGCCATCGCCGAGGACCTGGACTTCGATATGGCGCGGCGTCTGCAGATATTTCTCGAGATAAACCGCGTCATCGCCGAAAGCCGCCGCTGCTTCGGTGCGCGCCGTGGCGAGTGCGTTGGAGAGTTCGTCCTCGCTCTGCGCCACCTTCATGCCGCGTCCGCCGCCGCCGGCTGCTGCCTTCACCAGCACCGGATAGCCGATGTCACGCGCGATCGCGAAAGCGTCGTCGTCGGCCTTCACGCCCCCGTCGGAGCCGGGCACGACAGGAATGCCGAGTCGCTTGGCCGTGCGCTTGGCCTCGATCTTGTCGCCCATCAGGCGGATATGCTCGGCCTTGGGGCCGATGAATGTCAGGCCGTGCTCTTCGACGATCTCGGCAAAGCGGGCGTTTTCGGACAGGAAGCCGTAGCCGGGATGCACGGCGTCCGCGCCAGTGATCTCGCATGCAGCGATCAAAGCGGGCACATTAAGATAGCTGTCGCGGGCCGGCGGCGGTCCGATGCAGACGCTCTCGTCGGCCAGCCGCACATGCATGGCGTTGGCGTCGGCGGTGGAATGAACGGCGACCGTGGCGATGCCGAGTTCCTTGCACGCGCGCAGGACACGCAATGCGATTTCCCCGCGATTGGCGATCAGGATCTTGTCGAACATCACTCGATAATCATCAATGGCTCGCCGAACTCGACCGGCTGCCCATCTTCAAAAAGGATTTGCGTCACCGTGCCGGCGCGTGTGGCCGGGATCTGGTTCATCGTCTTCATGGCTTCGATGATGCAGATCGTCTGACCGGCTTTGACCGCGTCTCCGACGTCGACGAAAGGCCGTGCGCCCGGTGAGGAGGCGGCATAGGCCGTGCCGACCATCGGTGAGGTGATCGCGCCAGGATTTTTTGCGTGATCCGCCAGAGTGGGGAGGGCCGGCTTTGCGCCAGCGCCAGCCGGCGCCGATGAAGCCGCCGGTGCGGCGACATAGGAGACCGGCGCAGCGCCACCGCGCGCGACCCGCACCCGCAAGCCGGCGCGTTCAATCTCGATTTCCGACAGGCCGGTTTCGTCGAGCAGCGCCGCAAGATCGCGGATCAGCTCCTGATCGACGGCTGAGTCCTTTTTCGCCTGCGCGGAGGCGGCGGACGATGCGGGAGGCGTTTTCGGGGAAGCAGGTGGGACCACGATCAGCTCTTCTTCTTTTGCGTCGATGCTTGGTTCAGATTTTTGGGTTCAGATTTTTGGGCTAGATTTTTTATGTCGCATTCTTTTGCGTCAAGCGCAGCAGCCCGTCTATCGCCAACGCATACCCTTCGATGCCAAAGCCGCACAGCGAGGCGGTTGCTGCCGCGGCGACATGGGAATGATGACGAAACTCCTCGCGAGCGTGGATATTGGTGATGTGTACCTCGATCACGGGAATGCCGGCTGCGATCAGCGCATCGCGGATCGCAACAGATGTGTGGCTATAGCCGCCGGCATTGATGATGATTCCGGCAGCCGCTTGCGCCTTCGCCTCATGAATCCAGTCAATCAGGTCGCCTTCCTGGTTGGACTGGCGGAAAACAGTGGCATAGCCGTGGTCAAGCCCCGTTTTTATGCACAGCTTTTCGACGTCTTCGAGCGTGGCATGGCCATACTTCTCAGGCTCACGCGACCCAAGCAGATTCAAGTTCGGGCCATTGAGGACGTAAATCGTTTTGGCCATGGCGCGAATGGTGCGTGGAAACGGGGTGAGGGGCTGCGGCGCGCAGGAGAACCCGGTGCGGCGCGGTGGATAAGCGCGATTGATTCCAACAGTTTAGAGCATGATTTTGTCCGAAAACCGCGGCGCGCTTTCCAGCATCATGCGACGTTGGTTATAGGGGCTTGCGCCGCGCAGGGGAAGCCCGGCGGTCCCCGGCCGGAGGCGGGGCCGGATTATGGTGACGCACGAACTAACGGCACCAAGCCCCGGATGTCCGAAGGGAATTCGCATCAGGGGCGCGGCCTCGCAGGGCCGCACCGACTAGATGTCGGCGATCCGGCCTAGCAGGTGGCCTTGCCGCAGCGGGCCGTGTTGATGCCGCTGCGCAACCCGTCCAGACCGACGGCTCCGACGATGACCTTGTCGCCCACCACGTAAGACGGCGTGCCGTTGAGACCGAGAGCGGTGGCGAGCTTGTAGCTCTCGTTCACCCGCGCGACGGCCTCCGGGCTCGCCATGTCTTTCTTGATCTTCGCCACATCGAGGCCGACATCCTTGGCAACGGCAAGGGCGCGATCGCGATTGGCTTCACCCCGGCCGCCGAGAAGCTCGGTGTGGAAGGCGAGATATTTTGAAGGGTCCTGCATTTCGACGGCGGTGGCGATAAGCGCTGCTTCCTTCGAGCCTTCACTGAGCACCGGAAATTCCTTGAGAACGACCCGCAGCTTCGGGTCGGACTTCAGCAAAGTGAGCATGTCGCCCAGGGCATGTTTGCAGTAGGCGCAATTGTAGTCGAAGAATTCGACCAGCGTGACATCGCCCTTGGGGTTGCCGAGGACGACCTGGTGCGGCGAATTGAAGATGGCGTCCTTGTTCTCCTTCAGCGCGCTCTCATGCTTGTCGTTCTCTGCCTGCGCTTGGCGCTTCTCCAACTCGTTGAAGACCTCCTGCAGCAGTTGCGGGTTCTTCAGCATGTATTCGCGGATGATGGTTTCGATGTCGCCGCGCTGCTCCGGCGTAAAGGACGAGGTGGCAGTCGTTTTCGGCACCGGCGTGCTCTGGGCATCCTGACCGAACGCGCCGGATGTCACGGCGCCGGCTCCGATCAGGGCCGCGGCGAAGGTTGCCGCCGTCAGTGTCTTTCGCAGTGTCATGCGCGTTGTCATGTCAAACCTTCCTTGTGGCCGGCTATTTTTGAGCCGGCGATTTGTAACCGATAATGTCGTCCGCCTTCACCCAACCCGGCGAGCCGATGGGAAAGCGGCCCTTGGCGCGATTGGCGAGATCGCGTGCGGTGCGCATGTCGCCGCGCGCGGCTGCGGCCTGCGCCGAAGCGAGGTCGGCTTCCGCATAATTGCCTTCCTGACCGAAAGCCATGGCGAGTTGGGTGTAGCCGTCCGGACTGTCCGGCTCACGCGCCAAAGCCGTGCGCAGGAGCGTGACGGCTTCCTTTGCGGTCGCCTTGTTGTTGGTTGCGATCAGGGCCTGCGCCAGCAGGATCTGGATCAAGGCAGGAGTCGGCGCCAGCCGCACGGCCCGCCGCAGCGGCACAACGGCCTGGGCCGCCTTGCCGCGCTCGAGCAGCGCCTGGCCCTTGAGCTCGTAGAAATAGGGATTGTTGGGCTCGGCCTGGATCAAGCCGTCGATCTGGCGCGTCGCCGAATCCACGCTCGAGAAGCGATAAGCCGCGATCGCGCGCGCGTAACGCGCCGCCAGCGACGTGTCCGAGAACGGATAGCGGCGCACGACCTCGTCCGGCCGGCTCGTGAAGGCGATAAGTTTTGCCCGCATGAGGTCGTGGCGCGCCTGCAAGGCCGGCGGGTCAAGCACATTCCAATAGGGGCTTGTCTTGGCGATGCCTTCGAGCGCGGCGACGCGTTCCTGCGACATCGGATGCGACTGCAAATAGGGATCGACGGTTTGCGCCGCGTAGAGTTCCTGGTCGGCGAACCGCTTGAAGGTGTCGTACATGCCCTTGGCGGATTGATGCGTCAGAGTGAGGAAGCGGACGCCGGCGCGGTCCGCGGATTCTTCCTGCGTGCGCTGGTAGGCGATCAGCGAGCGCTGGATCGTCATCTGCGGCGCCATGAGGGCGCCGGCGCCGATATTGCCGCTTGACTGACTGCCCGAGCGCGAGGCCGCGACCATGGCGCCGACGCCGACAAGGAGCGCGATGATCGACTGCGTGCTGGCGCGCGCCACTTGCTCGCGCATGCGGGCGAGGTGGCCGCCGACGATGTGGCCGGTTTCGTGCGCCAGGACGCCGATGATCTGGTTCGGTGTCTTCGATTCCGTCAGAGCGCCGACATTGACGAATATACGGTGGCTGTCGGCGACGAAGGCGTTGAAGGCCCTGTCGTTGATGATGACGACCTTGATGTTCTGCGCCCCCAGCCCCGCCGCCTTGAGGATGGGGCTGCTATAGTCACGCAGGAGTTGTTCGGTTTCGGCGTCGCGGACAATGGGCAGGCCTCGTGCCTGCTGCGCCCGCGCCGGCACGGCCGACGCAGCCAGTAACCCGGCCATGACAACCGACAACACCCGGCCCAGGCCGCGCCCGTGGCGTTGCGTGTCACGCTTGGGATGCAAGGACGAGCTTTCGGAAAACGGATGGCTCATGAGGCTCTGCAGGGGACTGGACTTGTGACTGTAGCTGGCGACGCGCTGTGACATGAAATCGTGTGTGCTGTCGTGGAGTTATTTTGGATGTGTTGGGTTTCGTGATTTCGGGACGCGACTGGATCGCACCTGACCGGACCTGATCTTTATCCCGCAAAAACGTAAATCCGCTCGTCCTCATGCCCGCACCAGAACGCTAGGCGGGGGGCCTTTGGGGGTCAAAGCAAATCAGCTTGAAGAGCGACAAAATCGGGCGAATACGGCATTACCGGGGCGTGGGGCTGGACGTTTCGGCGGCTTTGCCGTCTGTGGCATGGCGCGCGGGGCCGAATCCCATAGAACCTGACGCACGCTGCCAGATGCTGACGCCGGCGGACATTGCGCCGAGGAAGACCAAGGATCGGAAAACGTGACCAACGGCCGTTCGCCTATTGACCCGCTCGCGCCGTCGCGCCGCAGCGATGTCCCGCCCTTCATGGTGATGGATGTGGTGGCTGCCGCGGCGCGCATCGAAGCCGCGGGCGGACGCGTCATCCACATGGAAGTGGGTCAGCCGGCGGCACCGGCGCCACACACGGCCCGCGAAGCTGCGCAGGCGGCGCTCGCGCGCGGCGCTGTCGGCTATACCGAAGCGCTGGGCCTGCCGAGCCTGCGGCGCCGCATCGCGCGACATTATGGCGAGGTGCACGGCTGCGCGATCGATCCCAACCGGATCGCCGTGACGACGGGGTCGTCGAGCGCCTTCACCCTCGCTTTCCTTGTTTTGTTTGAAGCAGGCCACCGAGTCGCGCTCGCCAATCCCGGTTATCCACCATATCGGCACATCCTTTCTGCGCTCGGTTGCGAGCCGGTCCTGATCGAGACATCGGCAGAGACGCGTTGGGCGATAACGCCGGACGCGCTGATCGCCGAACATCGCCGCCGTCCGCTCGACGGATTACTGATCGCGAGCCCGGCCAATCCGACCGGCGTGATGATGTCCCGCGATGCTATGGCTGCGCTGATCGCTGCAGCGGAAGCGGAAAATATCCGCGTCATCTCCGACGAAATCTATCATGGGCTCGACTATGCGTTTCGCGCCGAGACCGCGGCGGCGCTGTCGCCGCGCGCAACGGTGATCAATTCCTTCTCAAAATATTTCTGCATGACAGGCTGGCGCGTCGGCTGGCTGGTGCTGCCCGAAGCGCTGGTGCGGCCGGTCGAACGCTTGCAGCAGAATCTTGCCATCTCCGTGCCAACGCTCTCGCAGATTGCTGCCGAGGTTGCCTTTGAGGGACGCGCGGAAATGGAGGCTGTGCGTTCGACCTATGTCGAGAACCGCGCCATCCTCGTCGACGGGTTTCCGCGCGCAGGGCTGGACACGTTCCTGCCGGCGGACGGCGCGTTCTATCTCTATGCCGATGTTTCGCGCTTCACGACCGACAGCCTCGCTTTCGCTCGGCAGATGTTGGAGGAGGCCGGTGTCGCCGCTACGTCCGGGGTCGATTTCGATCCCGTGCACGGACACGCCTTCATGCGCTTCTGCTATGCCGGCGCTAGTGCCGATATGCACGAAGCCGTGGAGCGGATTTCCGGGTGGCTGGCGAAGAGGTGAGGGCTTGTCGTGAGTTTGCTCCACTCACACCGCGCCGCGTGCGGGGAACGATAATTTATGCGTCTCACGCTTCATTCAGCTTGGCGATATGCGGTTCGACGGCGAGTGATTTCAGCGTGGTGATCGCAGCTCCCGGCTTGGCGATGGACTCGAGCGCGCGGTGATCGGCGCGCCATTCCTTCGCAGACACGGTGTGTCGTGTGTAGCCGCGCAGATTGGCAAAAAATTTCAGATGCGGATTGTCGGCATAGAGCGGCTGTGTCGACGGCGCGTCGATGGCGCCGTCACCACCTGAGGAAATCGACGTCGCCAGAAATTCGACGCCGGCCGGGGACCGACGCGGCTTTTCCCGTTCGATCTCCATGGCAAAGGCTTTGTGCGCATCGCCCGACAACACGACGGGCATCTTCTTGTTCGCGGCATACATCGCGAGAATGCGTTCGCGTGCGGCGGGCGCGCTGTCCCATTTATCCATGTTTTCCGCATGCGCGATGGCTTCGCCGTGCTTGAGGAAGGCGCGCCAGTTCAGTCGCCCAAACATGACCTGTTGCGCCAGCACCTGCCACATGCCGGTTGCATGCTTGAGATGGTCGGCGAGCCAGTGCTCTTGTGGCGTGCCCATCATCGTACGGGTGGAAATCTCGGCTTCCGGGCAGCTCGGCTTGATGCCATCGCCGCACGGCTGCTTGGTGCGGAATTGACGCGTATCGAGAATGGCGATGTCCGCCAGTTTACCGATGCGCACCGCGCGATAGGAGCGCAGGTCGGGGCCGCGCGGCATCAGGCCGCGGCGCACCGGCATGTGCTCGTACCAGGCCTGGAATGCCGCGGCGCGCCGGAACAAAAAATCCTCCGGCGGCGTGTTGCGCGCGTCAGTGTCGCCGGCCCAGTTGTTGGCCACCTCGTGATCGTCGTAGCTCGAATAGAACGGGCACGAGGCGTGCGCGGTCTGCAGGTCCGGATCGGATTTATAGAGACCGTAGCGGCGGCGATAATCGGTGAGCGTAATGCAGGCCTTGAAATCTTCCGGCAGCGTGCGCGGCAGTGGCTTGTTGTTGCCGTCCGCGGCGCGATGGGCGCCCTCATAAATGTAATCGCCATAGTGGATGACGAAGTCGAGGTTTTCGTCGGCGATGTGCCGCCATGCGGTGTAGTAGCCGCCCTCCCATTGCTGGCAGCCGGCGGATGCGAATTTGATCCGGTCGACGGCCGCGTTCGGTGCGGGCAGCGTGCGGGCGCGACCCACCGCGCTGTCGGCATCGCCGGCGCGGAAGCGATAGAAATAATCGCGGCCCGGCTCGAGGCCATCGACCTCCACATGCAGCGCATGCGCCGTTTCGATGTGCGAGGTCGCCGTACCGGAGCGCACGATGGCGGTCATCTGCGGATCGGTAGCGATGTCGAAGCGCACCGGTATGGGCTTGCGCGACATGCCGCCGCGCGCCTTCAACGGCATCGGTGCAAGACGCGTCCACAACACGAAGCCATCGGGCGCGGGATCGCCGGCGGCGACGCCGAGCGAGAATGGAAATTCCTTGAATTTTGCCTGCGCTGCACCGATGCGACTGACGCTCGCGGCCGCAACGCCGACAATACCCTGAAGCACCGTCCTGCGGCTTACAAAAGGCGCCGTCATATCGCTCTCCATGCGGCTCGCTGCGAACCACATTTAGTTTCGCTGGCTAGACTAGCGTAACGCAGCCGCAATATTTCCGCCATCGACGGTGGTGACGTCGCCGGTGGTTTTGAGTTCAAGCGCTTGATGCAGGAAGGCCTGGGCGACATCCTCCGCGGTCACTTCGCGGGCGAGCAGATTGCCGCTCATATAATCCTTCTCCGACAACCCGCGTGCCTGCGAGCGCGACGCGATCATGTCGCTGGTCAGAAGGCCGGAACGGACACGGTCGGCATTCACCGCATTGGCGCGGATGCCGTCGGCGCCGTAGTCGAGCGCATACTGCCGCATGAGGAAGAACGTTGCCGCTTTGGGCAGGCCGTAGGGTCCGAAATTCGGTCCTGGATTGACCGCCTGCTTGGAGACGTTGAACAACAGGCAGCCGCCGGTCTGCTGCGCCATCATGATACGCACGGCATTTTGGGCGACACGCTGGTGGCCGTAGAAGTTCAACTCAAAACTCTTGCGCAGTACCGCTTCGTCGACTTCGCCGATGCGGCCCTGCCACGCGGCGCCCGCGTTGGAGATGGCGATATCGACGCCGCCGAAATGCGCGGCGACGGTATCGAACGCGGTGCGGACGGACTCGGCATTGGTCACGTCGCAGGCAATGCCGATGGCCGATCCGCCGATCGCCTTGGCTTTGTCTTTTGCGGCCTGCTCGTCGAGATCGAGGAGGGCGACTTCGGCGCCGGCCGCGGCGAAGGCGCGTGCGGTGGCCGCACCGATGGCGCCGCCGGCACCCGTAATCGCAGCAATCTGGCCGGCGAGGGGCAGTTCCTTGGCCGAGCCGAGCTTTGCCTGCTCGAGTGACCAGTATTCGCAGTCGAACATGTCGGCTTCGCTGATCGACTCGAAACGGCCGATCGCTTCCGCGTCGCTGATGCCTTCGACCGCGGCTTCGGCGAGATCGGCGGCGACGCGCGCTTCCTTCTTGGAGCGGCCGAGACCGAACAGACCGAGCCCGGGCACAAGCGCGACGCGTGGCAGCGGATCGAGGATTTTCTTCACGCCGCCGACGCGGGCATTGTTGCGTTCGAAATAGGCGCGGTAATGCGCGATGAAGGCGTCGACCGCTTCGCGCGCGGCGCGCTTGAAATCTTCCGCCTGACCGTCGCGCGGCGCGGCCACGATCAGCGGCCAGTTTTTTGTGCGGATCGTGTGGTCGGGCGTAATGACGCCAGCCTGACTGTAGCGCGTGACCTCCGCGCCGTTGACGAAATCGAGGATCGACTGATTGGCGCGGAAATCGAGCACGAGTCGGCGATAGTCGCCTTCGAGTGTCTCGTTCTTGAGGCTGCAGGCGCCGCGCAGCACCGGCGCGACATCGGCGAGCGGCGCGATCCTGTCGGGGAGGGCCGCAGACACGAACACATTCTTGCGCCCGCGCGACAGCCGCTCTTCGGCGCGTGTGACCATCGCGATCATCCGCTCATAGGCTTCGCGTGCATCCGCGCCAAAAGTAAAGATGCCGTGCTTGTGCAGGATCAGTCCTTTGACTTTCGGATTTTCTTCGAACACGTCGGCGGATTTCTTGGCGAGCGAAAAACCGGGCATAATGTAGGGCACGATGCCCATGCTGCCGTCATAGACCTCTTCGCATTTCGCGACGCCGTCCGGCTGATCGATCAGGCTCAAAACGGCGGTCGAGTGCGTGTGGTCGACAAATTTATGCGGAATGAAAGCATGCAGCAGCGTTTCGACCGACGGATTCGGCGCCATCGGATCAAGCAGGTTGGCGCGCTGCACGCGCACCATGTCCTCATCGCTGAGCGCATCGAGGCTGCGTAGCGTCTTGAGTTGTTCGAGCCGCA
>Ga0310811_10002206_pt1 | contig 24294 bp, 7 predicted proteins | sample YCmetagenome_FD_207642 | JGI IMG/M metagenome (GOLD analysis project Ga0310811, IMG submission 207642) | Soil microbial communities from experimental microcosm in Duke University, North Carolina, United States - YC | ecosystem: Engineered > Artificial ecosystem > Soil microcosm > Unclassified ... | reverse complement strand
CGGCGGTGAGGTCACTGCGCCAGTCTTTCGGATAATCACGATCCAGCGTATCGCGCAGGTTGATGATCGCGTTCGTCGTCACCGTCTCCTCCCGCGTGAGCAGATAGATGGCCCACGCCTGGATGCGCGCCTCCGCAAGGGAATCCGGCGTATTCTCCGCCGCCATGCGCGAGAGGTTCCGCAGGGCGGAGGACAGCATGTCGGCCGGCGGCGCGAAGCCCGCGGCCTTCGCCTCGACCAGGAGCTGGGTCACATAGACCGAGATGAAATCGATCCCGCCGCGGGCATTCGCATCCCAATAGCCGAATCCGCCCTGATCGCTCTGCCGCTGGCGCAGGAGGGCGAAGGTATGCTCGATCCGGTCGGCCGCCTCCGCGCGTGACAGCCCGAAGTCCACCTCATCCGCCAGCGCCAGCCGGCAGAGCGCCCCGCTGGTCAATTGCTCCGAGCAGCCATAGGGATAGTCGGCCAGGTAGGCCTGCAAACCCCTGGCCAGTCCCAGAGGGAGCGCCGAGACCGTGGCCTCCAGCCGGCGGAACTCCGGCCTAAGCACCGCGTCGAGCGGCATCTCGAACGACGCGCCGGAGAAATGCGCGCTCCGCACTTCCGTGCGATAGGGCACCGCCGGCCGTACGCTCATCGTCGAGCGGCGGCGTGACTCCTCTCCGCCGCCGGAGGCGACGAACTCCAGGCTCGCCGAGCCGAGGGCATCCCGCGCCCGCACGGTGAAGAGGCAGGTTGTCTCCGCATCGTGGGCGAGTTGCAGCGGCATCGCGGGCGATTTGAGGATCTCCAGATGCTTCGACGGGTTGGCGGCGAGAATGACCGCGGCATCGGCGCCGCCGTTGTTCACCGTCACTCCGACATCGAACGTATCACCGGGCGCGACCGCCGTCGGCGCGGAAGGCGTGATCACGTAGCGGCTGCGGATGAGCGCCTCTTTCTGAACGCTGCCCACCGCCGAAGGAGCATACGCCACGGCCATGACTTTCAGCGTGCCGTTGAAGAAATCCGGTACGTCGTAGGTGACCGTGCGCTCGTCCGGCCCGGCCTCGACGACCCCCGACCAGAAGACAACCGGCTTCTCCGTCACGCGGCGGAAGGGATTCAGGTTCTTCGCCAGCATGTCGGCATCGCCACCCGCTGCGGCGATGGAGCGGAGGATGGAATATTCCGGCAGGATGAGATCGACGATCTGCGAGGTGCCGACCATCAGCGCGGTCTTCCGGAAAAACTCATCCAGCGGCTGCGGCAGTTGGTAGTCGCTGACCTGGAGGATGCCCTGGTCGACGGCATAGATGGCGATGCGCGAAGGGCGGTCCGCATGATAGCGGATCGTCAGCGGCTCGCCGGGCTTCGCCTGGGCGGCGACATCGAGCTGGATGCCGAGACGCCGCTGCTCGCGCCCCACCGTGATCGGCTCCACGGCATAACTGAGCGGACTCATGAAGACCTCGCGGGAATCCAGAGCCCGCACGAAGGTCACATTCAGATAACCCGTCCCCTCGAAATCCGCCGGGATGCGCAGGTGCTGCACCGAGCTGGTTGTCGAGGCGGTGAACCACGCATGCGCGCAGACCCGATCGCGCTCCAGCGTGATCAGGCCGCTGCCCGTGTAAGGTGCGGTGATCGCGATCTCGACGTCCTCGCCGGCGCGATATTCACGCTTGGGCAGTTTGATCTCGAGTTCGGCATTCCGTTCGACCGATCGCGAGGACTCGCCCTTGCCGACCACCGTGTATTCGAACTGGTTGACCTTGGTGCCGGTGGAGTCGAACACCTGCATCATGAAGGAACCAGGGCGCGAGGTTTCCAACTCGAGGGCAAATCCCTCCGGCGCGAGCGTGCGGGTCTCGATGCCCGCGTCGCGGTCACGCTCGACCGACTCATAGGCGTAGTTTCCATTCTCCTGCCGCCGGAGGGCGGAGATGTACGTGCGCTCGGTCAATCGGAACTGCATGCCCTCGAGCTGGATCGGCTTCAGAGCCCGATCGATCGCGAGGAAATTGACCGTCCGTTTGGTCCCGACCGGGATATAGGAGAGATCTCCATCCGCTTTGGCGCCGACGACATGATCGAGCGCCGAGACGAGCACTTGCTGCCCTGTACCGACACTGCGGCCGCCGCCCCCCTCGAAGCCCTCGAGGGAAATCGACAGCGCGTAGGTCACCCTCGCAAATCGCTCCAGATCGAGATCGATGGTCGCGGCTCCCTGGCCGTCGGTCGTCGCGTCCGGCAGCTTGACCGAGCGCAGATCGTCGGCCGTCCACTCCCGCCACGTCGGATCGTCGAACCGATAGCCGGGATAGGCACCAAAGACAAACCGGCCAGGCATCAGATCGAGGCTGGCCGAGATCTTGCGGTCCGTCGCGGGCGCGCCGTAGAGATTCTGGAGCGAGACCAACGCCTTCACGTCCCTGGGTGTGATCCAGCCCTGGGTCGCGGGCTGGTTCAGTTTCGCCGTGATCTTCATCCGATCGGGAAGGAATTCCTTCACCCACGGGCTGGTGCTCGCCAGCAGGCTGGCCCGCTCGCGATCCCGTACGAGATAGAGATTGATCACGTAGGAACCCGTCGGCGAGGCCGCCTCGGTGGGATACTCGATCTCTCCGAAACCGCCCTCAGGCGCGGCGATCCGCTTCACGAGGACCGCGCGCCCCCGCGCATCGACGACCTCGATCTCCAGTGGCAGCCCGGCGGGCAACGGCAGCCAGTCGCGGCGCTTCACGATATAGCCGGCATGGATCGTATCCCCCGGTCGATAGACCCCGCGCTCGGTAAAGAGGAAACCCGTCAGCTCCGCGCCGGAACGCGCCTCGTCGCCACCCGTGTCGAATCTCGAGAAATCCAGCTTCCGGTCCTGGCGATTGTAGGGAAGAAACGCCACGTCGTCGCCGAGCCGCGCCACGAAAGCCACTGGCTCCCGGTCGTGCTCCTCCTTGCCCACCGCCGGAAAACTGATGTGTCCCTCCCCGTCGGTAACGCCTTGCGCGACCGCCACGCCGTTCTTGCCCAGGATCGAGGCCTGCACTCCGGCCTGCGGGAGGCCGGTCTTGATCGAGGCCACGAAGAGCTCACGGCTGTCGTCGGCATTCTCCTTCACGATCAGGCCAAGGTCGGTCACGAGCAGGAAGCGCGAGTCCTGTGCCCCATCGATTGATTTCTTTGTCTTCGGGTCCCAGCCCCGGGCGGTCAGGAAGAACAATCCCCGCTCGCTACCCCCATCGGCTGGCACGGCCAGTCGTGCGCCAAAGTCGAAGGCGGTGAAGTTCTCGGCGAACGGCCCGACCCCGGCGAGGGTCTGGCGCTCCGTGGCGAGGCGCGAAATATTCTCCTCGTCGAAGCAATAGCTCCGGAACTCCGGACTCCCGAAGTTGCCGCTCGTCTGGCTCACGAGATGATTGATCTGCGAAGTCGCCACCCGGGCGATGCGATACTCGATCGCCGGGATGTTCCGCGATTTCACCGAGAGCTTCCGCTCGCCGGACAGAGCCAATACCGACCCATCGCCTTCGAATGCGACCGTGGGCGATGGCTTCGGCACCGAGGCGATATTGTCGTAGGTTTTTCCAAGGACAAACCCGCCCGGCGCGCTCAGGCCTTCGTCGATGCGGACGTAGAGCTGCCCGTCCTCCGGCACATGAAAACGGAAGGCGTGTTCCTGCGTGACCGGATCCCGGGAAGGGATCACCTCCAGTGCGGCGCTCCGGCTGTTGGACAGGACCTCGGGCGTGATCTCACGCGGCCCCTCCCAGCGCGGCTCCGAATCGTCCGCTGTCGGGGGCTTTTTCGGCAGGATCCAAAGGTGCAGAGCTTTCGCGAGGTCTCTGGAGGCAATCGCTCCGGTGGTCGATACGGTCAGGACCTGATCCGGCTCGTCGCGGTCATTGCGCACGATCGTCGTGTCCGATCCCGAGATCCGGAAGAAACTATAGAGATCGGGAACGCGGCACTTCGCCGTCACGTCATCCCGGGTAAAGGCCCCGCCCTGGACCGTGCGCAGGCCGGCCCCGAGAGTCAGTTTCACGAAGTCCTCCTGCTCCGGGAGCGTGACCGGCTTGGTCCGCAGATAGGCGACGCGATGATGCTTGTCATAGCTCACGCCGAACGGCTCGTCGGTCTTGCGCCCGAGCATGAAAAACCCGGCGTGGGCCACCAGGCTTTGCGGATCGACCTGGTGGCTGAGATCGACGGTCGCCACCACCTGCTTCACCGTCGGATCGCGCGGATCCTGATAGAACTCGATCTCCCGTACCGTCGCCGTGAAATCCGGCGTCTTCCAGTCGTACCGATAGCTGGCGAGGCGCACATGCGCCGGCAGGGCCGCCCGGTCGATCGTCACCCGATACGACGTGGCCGCCGGCCAGTCTTCACCTGGCTTGAACCGGAGCATGTTATCGCTGATCCAGGCCCAATGCCCTGGTACGGAAGGCTCCATCCGCACCCCGGTTGTCACCTCCTGCCCGATCTGGTCCAGAGGCGCGACGGACGCGCCGAAGCGGAGGACGAGATTTTCCGGGATCAGGCTCTCCCTCACCGGCGTGAGGCCGGGCCGCATGACCTCCACCGCAACCGTCACCGGCTTCGGCAGGTGACTTACCCACAGCCACCCTCCCGCAGTAGCCAGCAAAGCCGCCAGAAGGAGCAGACTCGCGATCTTCCGCCGCCAGATCAGCGCCGCCAGCCCGCCCGGCCACGCCGGCGGCCTCCAGTGAAGATCGCCCACCAATGAAGCCAGAAACCGCCGGATGTTGTGCATATTCGCTCCCGTCAATACGGAGCGTCCGGGAGCGATCTTTCAGCGAATTGCAGATTTTTTTCGCGGCGGCGGGTCCTCTCGGATAGAAGGGCCTTTTGTGAACTCCGATCCCTTTCTGGTGACGCGCCGCAGCCTCGTGGAGAGGCTCGCGAACCGCAGCGACCGCCGGATCTGGCAGGAGTTCTTCGACACCTACTGGAAGCTCATCTACAGCGTGGCGCGAAAAAGTGGCCTGAGTGATGCCGAGGCGCAGGATGTCGTCCAGGAGACGATCATCACCGTCTCCCGCAAGATCGACAAGCTGCGGTATGACCCGAGCGTCGGCTCGTTCAAGGGCTGGCTGCTCCACATGACCCGCTGGCGCATCGCCGATCAGTTCCGCAAGCGCCAGCCCCAGCTCGCCGACCTGCCCACGATCGACGAGGACCGCCGCACCGCGCCGATCGACCGTATCCCCGGGCCGGAGGGTTTCAGCCTCGATGAGACCTGGGACGAGGAATGGCGCGCGCACCTCCTCGAGGCGGCGATGGATCGCGTGAAGCGGCGCATCGACCCGCGCCAGTACCAGATCTTCGACTGCTATGTCGTGCGCGAGTGGCCGGCCCAGAAGGTCGCCGAGCAGCTCCGCGTGAACATCGCGCAGGTCTATCTCGCAAGGCATCGGATTTCGGCGCTGATCCGGCGCGAGGTCGAGCTGCTGGAGAAGGGCGAGCAATGAGCGACGCCCCGGCCCAAGTCCCCCGCATTCCCGACCATGAGGTCCTGCGCATCATCGGCCGCGGCTCCTATGGCGTGATCTGGCTGGCCCGCACGCTCACCGGTCAGTTGCGCGCGGTGAAGGTGATCGACCGGGCGAACTTCGAGAACGAGCGGTCCTTCCAGAGGGAGTTCGATGGCATGTCGTCCTTCGAGCCGATCTCGCGGCAGCATCCGGGCTTCGTCCACATCCTGCATGTGGGCCGGAGCGAGGGCTTTTTCTACTACATCATGGAGCTCGCCGACGATGTCGCGCAGGGCGGGAATATCGACCTCGACGCCTACCAGCCGCGGACCCTGAAGAGCGAGCTGGACGGCCGCGGCCGCCTGCCGCCCCACGAATGCATCGAACTCGGCATCTCGCTCACCGACACGCTCGAGACGCTCCACGGCCACGGCCTCATCCACCGCGACATCAAGCCGGCGAACCTTATTTTCGTCGGCGGCGTGCCAAAACTCGCCGACATCGGGCTCGTCGCCGCGAGCGGACAGTACTCGTTCGTCGGCACGGAGGGCTATGTCCCGCCCGAGGGCCCCGGCACCGCGCAGGCGGATGTCTTCAGCCTCGGAAAGGTGCTTTATGAGATCACCATGGGGAAGGACCGGCTCGACTTCCCCGAGATGGCCACCCGGCTCGACGAGATCGCGGAGAAGGACCACGTCCTCGGCCTGAACGACGTCCTGCTCCAGGCCTGCGCCGCCAAGGCTTCGAAGCGCTACGCCTCCGCCCGCGAGATGCACGAGGCGCTGCTCCGTCTCCGTGGCGATCGCAAGCGTCCCCGGTCGATCTTGCCGGCCTTCATTGCGCTGGCCGTTGCCGCTGCGGTGACGGCAGGCATCTGGTTTTCCGTCCGCCCGGCTCACGTCCCCGCTCCGGTCCCTATTGCGCGGGCCACTCCGAGCCCCACGCCCGCCGCTTCGCCAACGCCCGCCCCCGTCCCGGTGCATGGCTCCCTCACGATCACCACGGAACCGCCTGGCGGCAAAGTCGTCGTCAGCCGGGGAACGGAGAAGCTCCACGAGGGCAGCTCGCCCTTGCAGATCGACGACCTCCCCGCCGGGGACTATACGGTCTCCGGCGAACTCGGCTTCGCCTCCGCGTCAAACACGGCCACGGTGCGGAATGGCCAGCCGACCGCGTTCACGCTCCGCTTTCCCACCGGCAACGGTACGGTGAAGATCTCGAGCGCTCCCGGCGGCGCGACGGTCTACGAGAACGATGTCGAACTCGGCCGCACGCCGATGTCCTGGGAGGAAGTGACGCCCGGCCCTCACCGCTATAAACTCCATCTCCAGGGCTACAAGGACACGACCGTCGAAGGCGTCGTCCATCCCGAGGAACAGGCGGTGCTCCTCGCCCGCCTCGAGCACAACCTCGGCCCGGAACCCGGCAAGCCGTGGACGAACAGCCTCGGGATGACCTTCGTGCCCGTCGGCAACGTGAGATTCTGCATCTGGGAGACCCGGGTGAAGGACTATGCCGCCTTCTGCACGGCGAGCGCCCGCGCCAGCACCACCCCGGACTTTCCGCAAGGAGACGATCATCCCGTCGTTCTCGTGAACTGGCACGACGCCATGGATTTTTGCACCTGGCTCACCGAGAAGGAACGCCGCGAAGGGCTCATCAGCGACCGCCAGGAATACCGCCTCCCCTCGGATCACGAATGGAGCGAAGCCGTCGGCGTCGGCGCGGAAACCGGCAACACTCCAGAGACCCGCGACGGGCTTTTCCACAAGATCTACCCGTGGGGCAAAGATTGGCCACCGCCGAAGGGCGCGGGCAACTATGCCGACCAGTCGTTGAAAAAGAATTTCATCTCCGGCTATACCGACGGCTTCCCGCAGACCTCGCCGGTCGGCAGCTTCACGCCCACGGCGGGCGGCATCTACGATCTCGGCGGCAATGTCTGGGAATGGTGCCTCGAGGGCTACAAGGGCGGATCCGATCCACACGACTGGGGCGTGCTGCGCGGAGGCTCCTACGCCAACCGCGTCCGCACGGAAATGGAGTCTTCCTACCGCAACGTGGTCTCCCGCGACGACCGCGATGTCATTTATGGATTCCGCGTCGTCCTCGCGGACGACACGGAATAGTCATTGGCTATTTGTCATTGGTCATTGGCCAATGCCTCGTCGTTCGGGAGGGCGAGGCTTCCGCCGAGCCGACTTTCATCTTCAATTTCTCGTGCGACTTCGTTTGCGACGAATGTCCTTCTGCAGGAGAAGTCGGCGCGGCGGGAACCTTGCCCTCCCCTTTTTGGATGCGCTCCGCGCGGGTTTCTTTATTCGCTCATCAACGACTCGAGCAGGAGCGTGGCCAGCTCCTGCGTCGCGTCGTCGAGCTCTCCCAGCCGCTTCTTCAGCCTTTGCAGATTCTGCGCCTCGATTGCGCCGCGCACCTCGGTGACCAGCGCGTCGATTCGTTCGCGATCCGTCGACGGCACCTGGCCCTCCAGCTTCATCAGCGCCATGTCGATCGCCGGGAGCATCTCCTCGGCCTTCAGCCGGGCCTCGACGAACTGACGGTCGGCCATGTCCTCGAAGGCATGCTCGACCGAAGCGCCGATCATCGTTTCCACGGCATCGTCCGCGACATCCACCGCGCTGCGCATCTCGACGACGGTATCGACTCCCGTTGCGACGTCCCGCGCGAGCACGTGCAGGATGCCATTGGCATCGATCTCGAATTGCACGCCAACCCTCGCGTGGCCTTTCGGCGCGGGCGTGAAGGCGAGGTCGAATTCCCCGAGCTTCCAGTTGTCCCTCGCCAGCTCGCGCTCGCCCTGGAGCACGGAGATACGCATCGCCGTCTGCCCCGCCACCGCATTCGTGAACATCTCGCCCTTCTTCACCGGGATGGTCGTGTTGCGCGGGATGAGCACATTCATCAGGCCGCCGAAGGTCTCGATCCCGAGCGAGAGCGGGGTGACGTCGAGGAGGGTCACGTTCTGCACGCTTCCGTCGAGGATTCCCGCCTGCAGCACCGCGCCGAGCGCCACGGCTTCGTCGGGGTGCTGGCTCACATTGGGCTCCTGTCCGAAAATCTCCGCCACCAGCCGCCGCACCACCGGCATGCGCGTCGCACCGCCAACCAGCACCACCGCATCCAGATCCGCCGCCTCGATGCGGGCATCCGACAATGCGCGCAGGCAATGCGCCCGCGTGCGCTCCAGGATCGGCAGGCAGACGGCGTCGAATTCCGAGCCGCCACTTTCTTTCCGACCCTTCGCTTCCTCCCGGGAAACGCCAAGCTCCTTCGCGATGGCCTCGTCAAGATCATCTCCGCCGAGCCTTGTATCGCCGTGGGTTGAGAGCACCTGAAAGACCCCACCCGCGAGTTCAAGGATGGAAATATCGAAAGTCCCGCCGCCGAGATCATAGACCGCGACCTTCGAATGTTCGTCCAGCTTGTCGAGCCCGTAGGCCAGCGCGGCCGCCGTTGGCTCCGCCAGCAGACGCCGCACTTCCAACCCCGCCAGCTCGCCGGCCCGCTTCGTCGCTGCACGCTGCGCGTCGTTGAAATACGCCGGCACGGTAATGACCGCCTCGCGAACCTCCGATCCGAGCGCCCGCTCGGCGATCGCCTTGAGCCGACCGAGAATAAGCGCGGAGATTTCCTCCGGCGTGCGCCCATGCCGCCGCTTCGTGCCCCCCATGTCACGCTTGATCGAGGCCACCGCATCCGGCCGGGCCAGCGCCGGCCAGCCGATGTGTGGTTCACAAGCCTCCAGGGTCTCGTCGAACGCCACCGCCGACGGCGTCAGTCGTCGCCCGTCCTCATCCGCAAAGAGAATGGGAAACCCTGCCTCCATCGCGCCGATGAGGGAATTCGTAGTGCCAAGGTCGATGCCAACGATCATGCGACGACTCTGAAAGAAATCGGCGCTCTATGCGCTAGAATTTTGCTCCGGCCTCTTCGGAGAATGGAAGCGTCTCATATCCTCCGCGATCCGCCGTCTTCGATCCCTGCGATCAGGATTCTATTTTGGCCTGCTTCTTCCGATCGCCGCGCAGCAAGACCAACGTCATCAGACCAAATCCAAAAAGCCCGAGCGTCGAGACCTCTGGTACCGGAACGAAATTGACCCGCAGCACCGCATCATCGTTCCCATCGAATTGGATGCCGAATCTTGCGTTCAGGTCCGCCAGCGAATAGTCGCCCTCGGCGACGTTGATCCCGTCGACCAGAAGAAAGCTCACGGACTCCACGCCCGAAAAATTCATCACCAGTTTTGAGCCATCTCCTTCGAGCGTCAGCTTCGCGCTATCTCCGATCGAATCGTTCGAGGTCAGGGTGAGTGTTGCCCCGTCCGAGATCGTGACAAACCCCAACCCCATACTGGAAGCAATCACCATCCCCTCCTCCACATATGTGCCGCCCGAATAAGTGTTCGCTCCGGCTAGAGTCAGTGTTCCGGCACCTTTTTTATCCAGGATGCCTGGTCCCGTAAGCGCGGGAACGATCGTGATCTGATGGCCGTTGCTATCAATCACGGCGGAGGAATCGTTGGCACGATCTCCACTAAAAGGGTCATCGGTACCACCAAATTCGCTCCTGTCTAGAATCGACACCTTCGAGAATCCACTGATGAAAGCAGCGTTATCTTGAGAGGCGATAAGCCTGCCGCCGGAAAAATTCAGTGTGCCCGTCCCGTGATCGAGGCCGATTCTGGAAGTTGTCAATCGGCCCCCCTCCAAATTGACGAAGCCAACGGAACTGTCGGCTCGCCCCACCGACACCCCTTCGGCGCCGCTCAACATGACTGCGCCGCCCCGTACAGTGAGAGTTCCGTTGCTGCCAGATCCAGTCCCACCCACATAGACGGTACCAGCACTGACCGTCCCACTCGATACGACCAGTGCCCCTGAGCCACCACTTTCCCCGAGAATGATTGTCTGATCATGGAAATTCCCGACCGGTGCCTCTACATGATGATATTCACCCACGAGCAGAGCTCCGCTCACCGACGACCCTACGCCAATCCGCACCGGTCCCGTGCTATTAAGGACGGAATCGTTCCTCAAGGAATAGAATCCACCGGCGGTCGAGTAGCCGAGATTCGGAGTGACGGGCAGACCGTCCCACACGCCGATTTGAAGCTGTCCAGTCGCATTCAGCGTTCCACCCGTCTGCTCAAGGTTACCCGTGACGCCTCCGTGCCCGATTCCTACCGTGATATTGTTGAGATTCGCAACTCCGCCGGACAGGTCGTAGGTACCGAAGTCTCCACCGATACTGAACTGCCCCACGACTTTAGATAAGCTGCCTCCGGTTTGATTCAAGAACGCGATCCCACGGTCGCTTCCAACCTGAAGATCACCGGCAGCATCTCCGAGCACCGTAAGGTTCCCGCCAGGCATCAGATTCAAAGTGCCCTGATTTGAATGCCCTACTCCCAATGCCAACTGAGTGACGGCCGGAACGACTCCATCGATCGTGACGGTTCCCCCATTATTAATCTGAGCCGCTCCAGTCGGCACACCGTTTGGGTTCCAACTGGCCGCCTCGTTCCAGTTTCCAGTCGAAGCGTTCCAGGACGTCTGAGCTGAGCTAAGCGCGCAGAAAAGCAGAAGATATATCGCCCCTGAAAATGTCGCCAACCACCCTTGGAAACTTTGGTATCCCAAACTCTTCATTTCGCAAAATTCGCCAGCAGCTTGCCTCAAGTCAACCAGCTTCACCCTCGGATTTCGCATCTGAAAATGATCACTAGCCCTCTTAACCGCTTTCACGATGAGCCGCCTTGCGACGATGCATCGATGGCGGTGTAGTGATCACCACCCGTTTCCGCTCTGGGTCACGCTAAAGCTGCCCTTCGACAGGTCGCGGAAGGAAGGTTGATTCGGCAGGAGATTACGCACCGTGTTCCGTTGGAAGCTGGCGGAGCCTTTTGCCTTGGCTGCGATCTCGACTCCCGCCCCGGCAGGATGGTCGATCACGTTGCCGGTGATGGTGGCTTTCGCGACCTCGCCGGAGATCTCCAGCCCATTGCGCCGCGAATCCCGGATGACATTGTTCGTGAAGATGACATTCGTCGCGGCGGAGATGGAGACTCCATAGCGATAGGTGGCATTCCAACCACCACCGCGCAGGATCACGTTCCCGGTGATCGTCGCTGACTCCAGCGGCTGGCCGGTTTTCCCGAAGATCGAGATATCCATGCCGTTGTTCGACGCGGAGTCGGAGACGAGGTTGCCTTGCACGAGAACGTTCTTCCCTCCCGCGACCCGCAGGCTGTTCGCCCACCACGGAGCGACCGTCGTGTTGTTGAGAATCTTCGTGCCGTCCATCTGCGAGTTGTCGCCCTTGTCGCCGGCGTCCGAGTACGTCGCGATGCAATCATCGCCCGATCCGCGGATGAAATTGTTCTGCACGGTGAGGCGCATGCCCTGGGCATCGGGATTCTTCCGGTTGCCGTTGTTCACGTTGATACCGTCGGCCCAACTGTCGGAGACGCGGCTGTTCTGGATCGTGCCATCGCTACCCGTGAGCCATTGGGCGTCGCAATGCTGCACCCAGACGCGATCGATCAGCCATTTCGAGCCATGAGACGTGATGCCGTAGTCGTCGCCACTCACGCCGCCGATCGCCTTGTAGATGGCATTCGAGTCGATGGAGACATCGCGGAGGACGGAATTCGCGCCCAGGCGGATGGCCGAGCGCCACGGCAGCTTCGGCGGCGGGAGGGGAATGTTCCGGTAGATCATGCTGAACCACACGCCCGCTCCGCTGACCGTGACGCCGGTGAGATCGAGCCCGCCGGAGGCGAGGCTGTTCACCATGAACTTCCCGGTCGGTATCCAGACCTCCTTTCGCTTCGTCCGCGCGTCGGTGACGCACTTCTGGATCGCCTCGGTGGAGTCCTTCGTGAATGCGGGGTCCGCTCCGTAGTCCACAATGGAGAGTGATCCGGGCGGCTGCTTCGCCGGGCCAGCGACGCTCTCGAGATCGACGCAATCGACATGGTAGAAGGCGCCCGTATTCGCCGCATCCTTGCGCAGCATGAGCGTCGCGCCGGCTGGGATCGGCTGGCCTGCGATCAGCGTGCGGTTGTCGTTGTAGAAATGGTAGGCCATGCCGCCGCCATTCGGATCGTCGGGCGTGGTCGAGGATTTGCGATAGACCCACGACTGCTTCGAGCTGAGCGGGACGGCCTGGCGCAGGACGCCGTTCACGTAGAGATTCAGCGTCACCACCTGCCCGCCGCCCTCCGGCGTATCCGGGACCGACGCCCGCACGACGAGGGCGTTCGCATTCGAGACCGGGTTCTTCCAGGAAACCGACTGCCCCGCCGCGGTCAGCGCGACGTAGCCGCCGCCGGAGGCCTCCAGCTCAGGCGTCGCGACCGTGGGCACCGGCGTTCCAATCACGAACATCTTGGTCTCCGCTCCCCCGCCCAACTGCCCGCTCTCCGCCTCGACGGTGACAAACGGAGTCGTGGCGCCGACGGCGAAGGCTTGGTGGTGGGAAAAGGTGAGCGCCGCCGTGATGAGCAGGGCACCGTGGAGGAAATCAGAAAGTCGGGGGGTCATCGGGAAAACGGAATCGGGAGGGTCATGACATTGCCGGAAAGCGGGTAGCCCTCACGACGTCTCCCATCTCTAGCGCGACTCATCTTTAACGTCCAATTTTCGTTCTCAAGAACTGGTAACCTTGGAAAATTCCCCGAACCAAAGTCGGACGTGAGCGGAGTCACGCCCCTACCCTGGATGGTAGGGACGACGCTCCGCGTCGCCCGTCGCCTCCCTTTCCTACCGCTCGCGGGCCATCCGGCGGCGGCGGACAAGGACGATCACGCTCAGCAATGCGGCCATGCCGGCCGCGTAGGCCGAGGGCTCGGGCACGGCCACGATCTGCAATGCGTAGTTGTTGCCGGTCTGCACGAACTCCCACTGCGCGCTCGGATAGAGGCCCAGCACCTGCGACGAGCTGAAGTTGTAGGTCCCGGTACCGCCCGAGGTGAAGAGTTGGAAGGTCTGGCCGCTCTCCGGGATGTAACCATCGAAGGTCACGACCAGCGAGCCGCTCCAGTCGGCGGTGCCGCTGACGTTGATCGTGCTGAAAACGCTGGCCGCCGTGACTTCCAGACTCACCGTCCCCGCCGAGGACTGGGTGAGATTTCCAGTGATCGCGAGCGCCGTATTGCTCTCCTGGGAGATGGTGCTCTTGTTGACCACGTTGCCGACGATCGAGGTCGGATTGTAGATCAGGCCCTCGTTCGTCAGCGTGCTCGAGGAGTTCAGCGCCACATTGCCCTCGATGCTCCCCTGGTTGAGGACGTTGAGCTGGGAGCTGCCGGTGTATTTGATCGCATTCGGCACCAGCGATCCCGAGGAAACACTGCCTCCGCTCTGGATGGTGACGAGGTTGCTGGAGTTGCCGCCATCCACCCAGATGCCGTAGTCGTTCACCCCCGTGCCTCCCGACACGGAGTCCCCGACGGTGACGTCCACCTTGCCGAGCCCGTGATTCCCTGCGGTCACGTTCTGGGCGAAGATGCCGGTCGAGCCCGCACCCGTGGTCACGACGGATGCTCCGGCCGTCGTGACCACGGTCACGTTGCCGGTGGTGCCGCCGCTCTCCTCCGAGATCCCAGAGGCATTCGAGCCACCGGTCGAGCCCGCATAGCTGCCGAAGAGACCGCCGCCTCCGCCGATGGATTGCGCCACGATGCCCGAGGCCCCGGCTCCGTTCGTGAGGATGCCGCCATCGAGGGTCACGTTCACGTCTCCACCATAGCCCAGCGCTTTGCCCGCGGCGTTGGTCGCGTTCCGCGTGGCATCCAGCCCGCCCGAAGAGTCGGGATTCACGATGCCGCCCCCGCCGCCGATCGACTGGGCAACGATGCCATGAGCCCCGGCCCCATTCGTCGTGATGACCGGCGTCTCGACGACCGATGGCGCGGGGATGGTGAGATTCACATTCCCGCCGTTGTAGTGATCGAAGCTGAGCGAGGCATCTGTCGCGCCGAGGATGGCCGAGCCGCCGGTCTGCTCGCTGGTCGCGATGCCGCCGCCGCCGCCGATGCTCTGCGCGACGATGCCAAAAGCATTCGCGCCGTAGGTCGTGATCGTCACGTTAGCCGTCGAGGTCACGTCGTTGCCCTTGCCGTCGGAGTTCGCGCCACCAACGCGGATGTCCGGGCCATTTCCCTCTGGCGCGGTGGGGGCGACGCTGCTGCCGGCACCAACCACGCCGCCGCCGCCGCCGATCGATTGGAGGATGACGCCGTAGGCGCTGGTGCCGACCGTCGTGACCGAGCCGGTGCCGTTCAGATTCACCGTGCCGCCCGTCCCCCCGCGCGATCCGGAGACATCGGCCGGATTTCCTCCGCCGAGGTTGATCGTGCCGGAGGAGACGCTCGATCCATCGGAATAAAAGCCGCCGCCGCCGCCGATCGCCTGCGCGATGATGCCGTGGGCACCATACCCGGTGCCTCCCGATTCCGCGAGACCGGTGCTGATCGAGCTGCCGGTCAGCGCGAGGGTCACGGTGCCGCCGTTGCCCTTGCCGGTCTGGGCGCCGAGCTGCACGTCGAGATCCGCGATGGCGTTGCTGTTCGTGCCGAAGATCGTGCCCCCCTTGCCGCCGCCACCGCCGACGCTCTGCGCGACGATGCCGTGCGACCAGTCGCCCTGCGTCGTGATGGTGGATGAGGGTGTGACCGTGACGCTGCCGCCGTCGTTCGAACCGGTCGAGTGACTGTTGATGCCGAAGTTCGCGCTCACGTGCACCGGCAGCACGCCGACGTTGAACTCCTGATGAAGCTGCGTGGGATTGTTACCCGTCGTGGCGATGCCGCCGCCGCCGCCGATGCTCTGCGCGACGATGCCCGACGCATCGCCATTCTGCGTGAGAATGGTGCCGGTCTGCGTGACCTGGACCGGACCGCCCACCGACGCGGACGATCCTCCGGTCGTGCCCTGCGCGCCAATGCCGAGGCCGAGAGTGGAGGCGATGTCCGTGCTGCCGTCCGCGCCGATGCCGCCGCCGCCGGAGACCGACTGCGCCACCACGGCATGCGAACCGTAGCCGGTCGTCGTCACGGAGCCGCCGTTATTCACGACGACCTTGCCGCCATTGTGTCCGTCCCCGCCATCGCCGCCCACGGCCACGGAGGTGTTGTACTGGATGGTGAGATCGTAGCCGTCGACGAGGCCGGGATTCGACCCCGCGGTGGCCGACCCGCCGATGCCGCCGCCGCCGCTGATCGATTGGGCCAGGATGCCGTAGGCCCTGCTCCCCGCCGTGGAGAGCGTGCCAGTCTGATCGACGAGGACGTTGCCGCCCGCTCCGCCGGTGCCGCCATCCCCGCCCGCGGCCACGCCGATGGTGAGCTTCGGATTGTAGCCCTTCACGATGGAGAAGAAGTTCACCACCGTGCCGACGATGCCCACGCTGGCCGTCGCGTCGGACGAACCGCCCGCTCCACCGCCACCGCCGATGGACTGGGCGAGGATGCCGGTCCCGTCGCCGCCTTTCGTGGTGATCGTGCCGCTGTTCGTCACGGAGACCGAGTTGCCATTGTTGGCCGAGGTCGTCGCATCCCCGCCATCGCCGCCCGTGCCACCGACGCCGAGATTGATCGTGAGCTTGTAGTTGTCGCCGGAGGAGTTGCCCCCGCCCGCGAGTCCGCCGCCGCCGCCGATCGCCTGCGCGACGATGCCCTGCGAGCCGGAGCCGAAGGTCGAGATCGTGCCGTTGTTCGTCACCGTGGTGTATGCGGAATGCCCGCCGCTGCCCCCACTGCCGCCCACGCCGATCGTGATCGCCGTCGCGGGATTCAACGGATCCTCGGATTCCCCCTCCGCGGCCTTGACCGGGTCGGTCTTCCGCCCCGCATTGCCGATGCCGGCCGTTCCGCCGCCGCCGCCGATCGACTGCGTGACGATGGCCGGGGCATTCTGCCCGTAGGTGTGGATCTCGGACGACACGTTGTTCGACGCGCTCGCGACGCCGCCGGATCCCCCCTGGCCGCCCGTGCCGCCGACCGCGACGGTGAAGTCCCCTTTGGGGCCGGAGAGAGCCACCATGAGGCTGGCCGCGGTCGAGTCTCCGGCATCGCCGCCACCCCCGCCGACGGATTGACTGAGCAGGCCGTAGGAACCGTCGCCCCAGGTCGTCACCGTGCCGGCGTTCGTCAGGCTCGCCGCGCCGCCATCACTGCCGGAGCCGCCCGCGCCGCCGACGGTCATGTTGAAAGAGATCGTGGCCGGAACGATGCCCGAGATGGGGCTCTGCAAGGTCAGGTCCTTGCCGGTCGCGCCGCCGCCATGACCGCCACCGCCACCGATCGACTGGGCCATCATCCCGGGAGAGTCCGCCCCGCCCATGTTCGGCAGGCTGGAGGAGATCTCGGGATCCGGGATGCCGGTCACGATGGAGCCGTTGTTCGTGCCCGTGACCGTGCCGCCGCTCCCGCCGACGCCACCGGAGCCGCCCATCGCGTAGTTGATGGAAACCGCGATCGCGATGTCGCCGCTCATCGCCGCGCCACCCGTGCCACCGCCTCCGCCGACGGACTGCAGGAGCAGGCCGCCGGAGTTGTTGCCCACCGTCCGGACAGTGCCATTGGAGCCTACGCCCGCGGTGACCGTGCCGCCCGAGCCGCCGCCGCCGGCCGCCCCGCCGATGCCCACGCTGACGAACTCGCCCAGCGACGTGGCCGCGCCGCCGTTGCCGCCGCCCCCGCCGATGCTGTGCGCCACGAGCGCCGCGGAGTGCTCTCCAAGCGTCGTCAGGGCGCCGTTGATATCGACCGTGATGTCGCCGCCGGTCCCGCCGGAGCCTCCCCGGCCGCCGACCGCGACGAAGATGCCCTTCGCATTCGCACCGTTGCCGCCGCCTCCGCCGATGCTCTCCGCCAGGATGCCGAGCGAGTTCACGTCGTACGTGGTCACCGAGCCAAAGGGATCGATCGTGAGATTGAGCGCGCCGCCCGAACCTCCCGAGCCCCCCTTGTCGCCGACGAAAACGGCGGGCTGATCGCCGCCCGCGTTCCCGCCGCCGCCGCCGATCGACTGCGCGATGATGCCGATCGCCGCATCGCCGTGGCCGAGGCCGTCGCCCGTGGTGACGATGCCGGAATTCAGCACCGTGATCGCGCCGCCCTTGGTCGCACTGCCGCCGCTGGTGGAGTTGTTTCCGACCACGAGGCCCGAGGGCGTGTTCACGTCGCCCGAGGGGACGAATGCGTTGTTGAGCACGCCACCCGCTCCGGTGCTGAGCGCCACGATGCCGTAGGCGCTCTTGCCGAGCGTGGTGAGCAGGCCCGTATTCGTGATATTCACCACGCCGCCGTCGCCATGGGTGTCGGCATTGTTGATTCCGAGATAGGACTCGCCCGGAGTGGTGGTGCTCGTGGTCACGCTCGCCCCCCCACCCACGCTGAGCCCCGCCAGGCCGATGGCCAGCGTGCCGGCCGTCGTCACGGCGCCCTCGTTGATGATCCCCACCGTGCCGCTGTGGGCGCTCGCGCCGTTGCCGTTCACCACGTTCTGGGAAAACGGATCGACGAACGACTCGCCCCCCGCACTGATCGCCAGCACGCCTGCCGCAAAGACCGAATCCGCCGATCCCGTCGTGATCGAGGTGTTCGCTCCGTTCAAGGTCACGAGGACATTGCCCGCCTGCGACTCCTTGCTCCGCTGCGGATCGCTGGGCATGTACACGACGCTGGAAGCGTAGACGCCGATGCTGTTCACGATGCCGTCTCCGTTCGCCTCGTCGGTCAGGTTGATGGTGGATCCATTCTCGAGCAGCACGCCGACGTCATTGCCGAAGGCCACGCTCGAGCTGCTGTTCGCGAGGGTCGCGCCGGTCGCCGTGGCCAGCACGCCGAAGCCCGTATCCGCCGTGTTGTTGATATGGCTGCCATTCAGGTCGACCGACACATGCTTGGGCGCGCCCACGTCGAAATCCTCGGAGCCCGGCCCATTGGCCGACGAGGCCGAGATCCCAGCCGTGATGATAGTGCTGTCCGTGCCAGGGCCCGTCGCCTGGGACATCGAGATCGTCGCGCCGGTCACGTTCACATCCACGCTCCCGCCCGGCCGACTGGTCCCGGCGGAGGAGTTCTGCAAGCCCCATGAGATGGCATTGATGCCGCTGAGGTCCGCCGTGCGGAATCCCGCAGGAATCAGAGTCGACGAGGTGTTCGCGCGCGCGCCATTTCCCGCCACGGTGATGTTCCCGGTATTGTTCACCAGAATGTCGCCACCCACCTCGGGCGCTCCGTCGTAGGTGAACGGCTGCCCCAACACCTGGATGGCGGCCGTCCCGATCGAGCCCGTTTCGCCACCCCATATGTTCTGCACATTGATGGAGGCGGAACTCGTCAGCGTAATATCGCCACTGCTGCTCCCATAGCTGAACAATGACCCGGCGTCCTGGTCGACCTCCTGCATGGTGTAGTCGAAGGTGCCCGAGATGGTATTGGAAAGGGTGTAGGGCACATTCTGCCCGGAGGAGGTCAGGAGGAAAAAATACGCCGGCACCTCGGCACCGTTCGTCACGGAGGTGCTGACCGTCGTCCCATCGAGAACCGGCCCGGACACTCCGCCACCGGAGTCGTAGACAAGGATTTGCGCATTTGCGGTCAGCGGGAAAACCACCGCCACCGCCACCAAGGCCGCAAAAAGCCCACCCCACACCCGATTATCCGGTTCTTTTGCCAACATGAACTAGGCAATACACCTGAGAGATCAATTTGCAACCGACAAGATATAGGGCCCTCCAGAGGTCCTCCCCACTCTGCCGCCTGCCTTTCTATGACATTCGTTTTGACCTCAATTACAAAATCTAGGTTGATATATACGACCAATATAGTCGTATATATCTATGCACCTGCTCATCGGTCCTACGTTTCCCGGTCTTTTGCCTCGAAAGCTCCGCCTGCGCCCGTGCCGGAAAGACGTCTTGCGGGTCGCGGCATTTGCGGGATTCGCTCCCTTCGCATGGCGGGAGAACGGGGTGCCTCAGGGACGGGATCTCGCGTTCCTCCGCCGGTTCGCCGAGAGCGAGGGCTGGGAGTTTCAGGTCGATTTCTTCGAGTTCGATCGTCTCTGGGAGCGCCCGGCGCTCGGCCAGATCGACATCGCGGCGAGCGGGATCTCGCTCCTCTCCCGTGGACAGCAGGCGTCCATCGCCTGGAGCCGGCCCTACGCCGAGGTGCGGCGGACCCTGCTCATCCGCCGCAATGACACCGCGCGCTTCCGCCGAATGGACGACTTCCGAGGCGCACAGCTTGCGGCGGTCCCGGGGTCGGCAGCCGACGGCCACACGATGAAGACAAAACCCGCTTCCGCGAGCCTGACCTACTGCGAGACTCTGGAACAGGGCATCGACGATCTGCTCGCCGGCCGGATCGACGCCGTCGGCACCGGCGACATCAGCGCCCGGCACCATGTCGCTCATCGGGAAGGACTGGCGACGATTGACGTGCATGGCACGGCCCCTCGGGAATATGTGGCCTTCTCCGTCCGCCGCCACCATCCCCTGCTCCGGCGCCTGAACGCCTTCATCGCCCACGCAGGGGCCGGCTATTGAGATCCCGGATTTCGTCGCACCAACCCGGCATTACGTTCGAAAACAGACAGCCCCTTCGCGATCTTCGCGGCCTTCTGTCGAAGGTATTTAGGAACTCAGTTCTCACCGAAGATCGCGACGGGCGCGACGACAGGAGGCCGGCGATTCCTTCCGGCAATACTTTCCATTTGGAGAGTCAGAACACGCCCTGAAATTTCAGGATCACTCCCTGTTCAATGGAGGCCAGCTCGCTCCATCAGCATCGACTTTCGACGCCGCGATTCCTCGAATCTCCCGCGAGAAACATACCCCCAGATCCATCCCCTCAATACCCCTCTTCAGTTTCGCTAAATAAGCCAAAGCACAATCCCCGAAATCGGTGAATTTGCTAAAAAACCTCACAAATCCCTCCAGTTCATATACCTTTGGGCTACCCAAAAACCCAAATGTCCCCCCTGAAATTGAAGCGACAAGTCCGGCGCGCGTTTTTCTTCATCGGTCTGGCCCTCGCCTCGAGCTCGGCGATGGCGGCGAATCCCTTCGTTCATCCGCTCTTCTCGAGTCACATGGTGCTCCAGCGCGACGCGAGCGATCCGGTCTGGGGATGGACGACCGCGGGCAACACGGTCACCGTGGTCGTGAAGGATCAAACCAGCGCCACCCTCCAGACGAAGACAGCCACCGCCGGGAGCGATGGGCGCTGGCAGGTCTCGGTCGGTCCCTTCTCCCTCGTGCCGGGCAATGCCGCCTACAGCATGACGGTCACGGCCTCGGGCCAGACGGCGCAGAATTTCACCGACATCCTCATTGGCGACGTCTGGCTCGGCACCGGCCAGTCGAACATGGATTTCGCCATGTCGGCCATGGGAACGAATGGCACCTACAACATGGCGAACGACATCGCGGACTCGGCGAATTATCCGACGATCCGCGAGTTCCACGTCAACGACGTGTCCGTGACCACACCGCAGGTCACCGTGCCCTCGGCGACCTGGGCCGTGGCCGGTCCCTCGACGACGGGATCCTTCTCCGCGACGGGCTATTTCACCGCCCGGGCGATCTACAAGCAGCAGGGCATCCCCATCGGCATCGTCCACTCCGCCTGGGCCGGCACGGAGATCAAGCTCTGGCTCGACGCGGGCACCATCTCCGGGTTCGGCGACCTGCGGCAGCTCTACTTCGACCAGACGACCATCCCGCCGGACCTCAGGGACCTCTACGCCGGCGGCTACAATGGCATGATCGCTCCGCTCGCTCCCCTCAGCTTCAAGGCCATCATCTGGTACCAGGGCGAGTACAACTACGACCGCCCCGAGCAATACGGCCGCCTCCTCCCTGCCTTGATCAGCCAGTGGCGCACGCTTTTCAACCAGCCCAACCTGCCCTTCCTCATCGTCCAGCTGCCGAATACCGACTCCTACGCACAGATCCGCCAATCCCAGCTCGACACCGTCCGCAACGATCCGAACACCCGCCTCGTCGTCACCAACGACATCGGCGAGTCCATGCTCCATCCGCCGGACAAGGAAGACGTCGGCCTGCGCGCCGCTTGGGCGGCCAACGATCTCGTCTACGGCAAGTCCGGTCCCACCGGCGCCCCCCTCTTCACGAGCGCCGTCGTGAGCGGCAACACGATCCGCTGCTCGTTCTCGAATGTCGGCGGCGGCCTGATGGTCGGCCGGAAAACGATCAACCAGAGCGGCGCGCAAACGCCCGTGCAGCAGGTCGTCGGCGGCACGCTCAACGGCTTCACCATCGCCGGCTCGAACCGGAACTTCGTCACCGCCACGGCGACCATCGACACCGCCACGAACACCGTCGTCGTCTCCGCCCCCAGCGTCTCCAGCCCGCTCTACGTTCGCTATGCCTGGACCGCCGCTTCTGCCGGCAATCTCTACGCCAAGGTCACCGACTCCGGAGGCAACGTAGTCGAGGGCAATCCCGCCTCCCCGTTCACCAATGACCCCTCGATCAAGATCTCCGCGAACAACGGCAACGGCTCCGCGACAACGACCATCGGCAGCCACCCCTCCGTGAGCGCTCCGTCGAATACGGGAGAGACCTTCGATCACTGGAGCGGCGACGCCTCCGCCCTCGCGAGCGCGACCAGCACCTCCACGACCGCCACCATCTCGAAGAACTATACCTCGGTCTACGCGAACTATCTCGTCACCGGCTCGCCCGCCAATCTCACCACGTCCAGCGCCGTCGCCGGCCAGCTCACCCTGAGCTGGAACGCCATGACCGCCGTACATTACAACATCAAGCGCGCCTCCACCTCCGGCGGCCCCTACACCGCGATCGCCACCGGCCTCGTGGGTGTCACCTCCTACACCGACACGAGCGTCACTCCCGGCGCCACCTACTATTACACCCTCTCGGCCACCAGCGTCCTCGGTGATGGCCCCGACTCCTCGCCCTACACCGTCGTCGTGCCCACGGGCGTCACCGGCCTCACGGTCACCGGAGGCGCCGCGCAGGTGAGCCTGAACTGGACGGCCACGTCCGGCGCGACCTCGTACAACATCAAGCGCTCGACCACCAGCGGCGGCCCCTACACCACGATCGCCAGCGGCTCCGCGGCCACCAGCTACATCGACCGGGCGGTCACCAGCGGCTCGACCTATTACTACATCCTCACCGCCATCACGGGCAGCGGGGAGAGCGTCGCTTCGAAGGAAATCTCCGCCATGCCGTCCTTCCTGCCTCCGCCTCTCGTCGACGCCGACATCGGCACCGTCGCCGTGCCCGGCGGCGCCACTGCGAATACCTCGGGCGTCTACACTCTCGTCGCCTCCGGCACCGGCTTCGGCGGCGCGTCGAATTCGTGCAACTTCGCTTATTCTTCCACCCCAGTCTCCGGTGACTTCACGCTCACCGCGCGCGTCACCTCCCTCGGCACCGCCGCTCCCGAGGTCGGCGTCATGGCCTGCTCTTCGCTGGACCCGGCCGCTCCCTTCGTCCGAACCTTCGTCACCGCCACGCAGACCTGGTACCAGGGCCGGGGCACCGCCGGAACCAACCCAGGCACCTCCGTCTCCACCAGCTCCAGCCGCTGGGTGCGCATCGTCCGCACCGGAAACTCCTACCGCGGCTGGGTCTCCGCCGACGGCTCGACCTGGGCCACCCAGGGCACGGCCGTCTCCTTCAGCGGCAGCCCGTACATCGGCCTCTTTGCCACCTCCAAGAGCTCCAGCTCCGTGACCGTGACCCTCGACAATCTCACGCTCTCTCCCACCTGGACGCTGCAAGCTCCGCCCGCGCCTACCGGCGTCAAAGCCATCACCAATCCCGCCGGCAATCAGGCCACCATCTCGTGGAACGCCGCCGCCGGGGCCGCGACCTATGACGTCAAGCGCGCCACGACCAGCGGCGGCCCCTACACGAACGTGGCCACCGGAGTGAACGCAGTCAGCTACGCCGCCACCGGCCTGACCAGCGGCACGACCTACTACTACGTCGTCTCCGCAAACGACAGCATCGGCGCCAGCTCGAACTCCGCCCAGGCCATCGTCGACCTCACCGCCCCCATCGTCACGGCGAACAACGTCACCGCCCAGGCCACCACCTCCGCCGGGGCGAACGTCACGTTCTCCACCAGTGCGATCGACGACATCGATGGCGCTCTCTCCACGACGAACAATCCCGCCTCCGGGTCATTCTTCCCGATCGGCACGACGAACGTCACCGCGAGCGCGACCGACCAGACCGGCAACACCGGCACGAAGGTCTTCACCGTCACCGTCGTCTGGCCCACCCCGGCCAATCTCGCCGCCACGGCCCTTTCCGAGACTCAGGTCCAGTTGACCTGGAGCGCCAACAGCTCCAACAACGCTCCTTTCGTCATCCAACGCTCCCCGCATGGTGCCAATAGCTGGACCACGCTCACCGGCAATCTCGCCGCCGGGTCCACCAGCTACATCGACGCCACTGCCGCGGCCTCCACCGAGTACGACTACCGCATCCAGAGCACCGGCAGCGGAGTCTCCTCCGCCTTCGCCAGCCTCTCGACCAGCACGCCCGCCGGCATCGGCGACGGCATCCCCGGCGCATGGCGCTATCAATACTTCGGGAACGGCACCACCGTCACCGCCGCCTCCGGCACGCACGCCGACCCCGACGGCGACGGCATGGACAACCTCCAGGAATACCTCAGCGGCACCATTCCGACGGACGCCTCCAGCGCGCTGAGGGCCAGCGTCGCCCTCTCCGGCAGCGATGTCCTCGTCACCTTCCCATCCGTCTCCGGCAA
>Ga0310811_10002205_pt1 | contig 24301 bp, 22 predicted proteins | sample YCmetagenome_FD_207642 | JGI IMG/M metagenome (GOLD analysis project Ga0310811, IMG submission 207642) | Soil microbial communities from experimental microcosm in Duke University, North Carolina, United States - YC | ecosystem: Engineered > Artificial ecosystem > Soil microcosm > Unclassified ... | reverse complement strand
CATTGACTAAGCCCGCGGAGACTTTGAAGTATGAATGATTTTTATTCAATCTGTCAAACCACTTGGAGTGGTCCAGACAGGCAGGCTCAAGCGAATCAAATTCAAAACCGCTACTGATGCTGCTTTGATGTTGAGTAATCGATCGGTGGAGAGTTGAAGTTTTCTTGTCACCGTGTGATGTTTATCGGAGTATGCAATCCAAACCAAGCCCACGGGCTTCTCGGGAGTAGCCCCGCCAGGTCCAGCGATACCACTTGTAGCTACACCAATATCCGTATTGAATTTTGCTCTAACAATGTTCGCCATCTCAATAATCGTCGGTTCGCTCACCGCTCCGTGCTGTTCTAAGACCTCAGGCCTTACTCCAAGCTGTCGCATTTTAATTTGGTAGTCGTATGGTATCATGCTGCCCAGAAAATAACTCGAGCTCCCTGGCACGCTTGTGATCAAATGAGACACATAACCTCCTGTACAACTTTCCGCAACTGACAACGTCAGGTTCTTTTCGCGAAGCATTCTACCAATAGCTTCTTGAATCGATTCGTCCTTCATACTGTATACGTACTCACCTATCAATGGAAGCACTCTTTCAGTCAGCCCCTCGATTTCGGTTTTCAGTATGTTCTCGTCTTTGCCCATACCCGTCAACCGTAATTTGACTTCTCCGATACTGGGGAGATAGGCAAGCTTTATATGGGTCGGCAGCGATTTTTCCCAAGTCGAAATCTTGTCGGCAATGATGGACTCTCCAATGCCGATCGTCCGAATAATCTTGTGAACGATTGTTGGTGTCGCAAATTTCTCTTTTAGGCGGGGGATCACCTGTTCACTCATCATGCGCTTCATTTCATAAGGCACGCCTGGCATGGACATAAACACTTTTCCGTTTCTCTCGAACCACATGCCCGGGGCCGTTCCAATGGCGTTCGTGATTTTAGTGCAGCAGACTGGGAGTACCGCTTGTTGCTTGTTGGTTTCGGTCAACTCTCTGCCCCTGCTTTTAAAAAAAGCGGTGACTTCCTCCAAGGCCTCGGCGTGAAGTTTCATTTCACAGTTGAAGTGTTTTGCAAGCAATGGTTTAGTAAGGTCGTCGCTGGTGGGGCCAAGTCCGCCAGTAATCAAAACAATGTCCGCTCTTTTTTCTGCTTCTGCGAACGCCGTAAGTATATCTCCCTCCATGTCGCCCACCGAAGTTTTGCGGATGACTTTGATCCCCACTTTATCCAACTCAGCGCTCATCCACTGCGAGTTCGTGTCAACAATTTGTCCGTAAAGAATTTCGTCACCGATAGTAAGTAACTCCGCGAGAATTGATTTCATAATGAGAATAATGGAAATTTTATGGTATGGGAAACAGGATAACCTTGCATTTTTGAACGGCAAATATGGGAAAGATTGTTGAATTGACTTTGAGTCCTTTTGTTGTAGTTTAGTTATGAATATGAAATCATGGGTCTAGAATCACTTGCTCGACAACGCGAAATCTATCTAAATGGTTTTGCAGGGATCAATTCTTTTGTTCCTGTTTCGTTCTCTGAGCTTGAAGAAGCTGCCCGCAAAAGACTTTCCACGCGGGCCTACGCCTACATTGCCGGAGCCGCGGGCAACGAAAGCACGATGCGAGCAAATACACAGTCGTTTGAAAAAATAAAAATTGTTCCGCGAATGCTGCGAAACGTGAGTGTGCGCGACACAAGTGTTACCTTGTTCGATCAGAAAATGCCGTCGCCGATTTTGCTTGCACCCGTCGGCGTTTTGGAATTGGCTCACCGCGACGCCGATTTAGCGGTCGCCAAAGCCGCCGCGGCATTGAACGCCCCTTACATTTTCTCCAATCAAGCGTCGCAACCAATGGAGGAAGTTTCCTTGGCCATGGGCAACAGTCCTCGATGGTTTCAATTGTATTGGAGTACGTCGAATGAACTAGTCAAGAGTTTTGTGCACCGTGCCGAAAAAAGCGGTTGCTCTGCCATTGTCGTCACACTTGACACAACGATGCTGGGTTGGCGTACACGCGACCTCGATGTCGCGTACCTGCCGTTTCTGGAAGGACGCGGGATTGCACAATATACTTCAGATCCCGTGTTTCAAGAATTAATGAATGAGGGAGAGGCACCCGCCACAAGAAAAATCACATGGCAGTCGTTGATCGGGTTGATGCAAATAATCAAAAATTATCCGGGAGCAAATTTCTTTTCAAAACTCACATCAGGCCGCCCCATCAAAGCCGTTCAAAAATTTATCAGCATCTATTCCAATCCTTCACTTACGTGGAACGACCTAGAATATTTACGCGAAGTGACCAAACTACCGGTGGTGCTCAAAGGAATCCTGCATGAAGCCGATGCGCGCAAAGCCATCGACTTCGGCGTGGATGGAATCATCGTCTCCAATCACGGCGGACGTCAGGTGGATGGAAGTATCAGCACAATTGATGCCCTTCCATCGATTGTCGATGTGGTTCAGGGCAAGATTCCCGTATTGATGGACAGTGGGATTCGCGGCGGTGCTGATATATTCAAAGCGCTGGCGCTCGGAGCGAGAGCTGTTTGTGTAGGAAGGCCTTACGTATATGGATTAGCAGTGGCCGGTGAACAAGGCGTAAAAGAAGTTTTACAAAACATAATGACCGATTTTGAATTGACGATGGGGCTGGCCGGTTGTGCCGTCGTTTCCGAAATTACTCGAGAAAATATTGCGACCAATTAACAAAAAATAGATTTTCATGAACCAATCCTTAAATAGATTTGCACCCATTATGAAACAACTCACCATCACGATTATTGGGCTTTTGTTTGGCGCCTGTGCATCCACCGCCCAGTTGAACAAGGTCATCGATGAAGCCAATCAACTTTTGAAGACACCCAAACCGCTGACTACGGAAGAAGTCGCTGAAGGTTTAAAAGAAGCTTTGACCAATGGGATCAGCAAAGGGGCAGATTTGACATCTCAAATGGACGGCTATTTCAAAAACCCCGAAATAAAAATACCCTTCCCATCCGACGCCAAGAAAGTGGAAACCCGACTACGCCAAATGGGCCTGGGCAACGATGTCGACAAATTTATATTGACCTTAAACCGTGGTGCGGAAGACGCAGCTAAAGAAGCAAAACCAATTTTTGTTGATGCCATCAAATCAATGTCGATCAGCGACGCCTGGGGAATATTAAAAGGTGAAAATGATGCCGCCACTCAGTACCTGAAGAAGACCACCACGGCTCAGCTCAAAACAAAATTCGGCCCCGTCATTAAGGCTTCATTGGATAAAGTCAGTGCAACAAAATATTACGGAGACTTGGTGAATACGTACAACAAGATTCCATTGGTACAGAAAGTAAATCCCGATTTGAATGCCTACGCGACAGACCTTGCCATTCAGGGACTGTTCACAATGATTGCCAAAGAGGAAAAAAGCATCAGACAGGATCCCATCGCTCGAACCACCGATTTATTGAAGCGGGTTTTCGGAGCACAGAGCAAATAATAGCCAAACCATTAGTTTTCGACCTTCTTGTATTTGACCGTCCGTTCGTCGCTGATCACGCCACTCCAATTCATTCCAAACGCAAAGTCATATTTATGACCTTCAGAGTCCGTATGTGGTGTCATGTCGAAAGGAACATCTTCCTTTTGTAACTCCACCGTTTCCATGTTTGCTGGAATTTGCAGCGGCAATAATCCGGAAGGCTCAAAATGTCCCGTCAGCACATCCAGGACAGCCTGATCTTGGACCGAAAAATTAACCAGGATCGCATTGGCAAATTTTTCGAATTCGTTGAACACCGCAGGATTAGCCAGGTGAACAGAAACAATCACAGGTTTCCCTTTCATTTTTTTATGAGTATCTGTTACCATGGCGAGATCCGTAAAGTTGATGGCTTTTGATTTTTTGCCCGTGTACGATCTATTGGTGAATTTTTCCAATGGATCGCCGCCAGCGATACTATGGTCGCGAGCCAATTTAGCCGTGTATTCGTTGTATTGTAAACTGATTGGCACATATCCTGTGCCTCCTTTTTTAGCGTTCTCGGAATCATAGCCGTCGCCTGAATTTGCTCCGTCGATGAACACTAATGCTAAGTCAGCCTCCTCCGGATTGTCGGTAACAGGAAAATATTTTCTGACGATATCCAAGCTCACTGGATAATCCAGTTTCTCCGGCGTCGGTATGCCGAGAAAATTTCGTCCGGCCGGTGTGAATTTCTTGGGCACATAAACTTTTTTTTGCGTCCTGATGGGGAGCACCTTGTCTTTGTTTTTTACCATCACCATTGATTTCAGTTGAGCATCGTAACCTGCGCCCATGAAATCAGGTTTTCCTACTGTCGCTTTTGATTCCTCGATATTCAAATACGGGTTTTCAAACAGGCCCGTACGAAACATATTTCTGAGCAATCGCACCGCCGACTGCTCGAAGCGTTTGCGCATGAACTCCTCCCCTTTCTCTTTCACCCCCATGTTGTATGCCTCGATCACAGGTCCCTTTTCATTATTTCCACCAAATTGATCAACGCCTGCCATCAACGCTTTATGGTGTCGTTGCGCCACCGTAAGACCTTCTACTCCCCATGGTTTCCCGGTGATGAATACATCAATCGCCGCTTCATTGGCGGTGACTGACCAATCCGTACAAACCACGCCGTCATAACCGTATTTTCTTCGAAGCAGGTCGTTAATAATGTAACTGTTATAGCTATTCCCTACGTTCTCATTGTTCTTTGGATCTTGATTAAAAGAGATCGTATAATAGGGCATTACCGCTGCTGCCATGTTCGTTTTCCCGCTCAACTTGAAAGCTCCTTTGATGAAAGGCGCCAGGTGCATGACAAAGTTATCGCCCGGGTACACAGCATATTTTCCGAAACCATAGTGTGCATCACGTCCCGCCTCACCAGAACCTCCGCCCGGCCAATGCTTCACCATCGTATTTACACTTTCATAACCCCAACCATCTGCTATTTCTTTTCCGTTAAGTGAAGTCTGAAAACCGTCCACATAAGCGCGTGCCATGTCTGCGGCAAGGTCAGGATCCTCGCCAAATGTTCCGCTGAACCGATTCCACCTCGGGTCGGTGGCGATGTCAATCTGTGGCGACAGCGCCGTTGAAATCCCGAGTGCACGATACTCTTGTGCGGCGATGTGGCCAAATGTCCTTACAAGTTCAGGCTCGAAAGTGGCGGCCATGCCTATTGACGTGGGCCACATCGAAATCTTGCCACCCGCACCCGCATTGAATTCTGCATTGGCAACGGTCCCGTGACGAGGATCCGAGCTTGTATTAATAGGAATACCCAAACCTATTCCCTCCACCAGCATCTGTGCATTGTTGTTCCATTGTGCTGCAACCTCCGGGCTCTCGACCATCGTGATCAGCACGTGCCGAACGTTATCTTCTGCCAGAAATTTCTTTTGCTGGTCGCTGATGTCTGCCGCTTTTGCTCCACTCTCCTCAAATTTCTTTCCGTTGTAGGTTCCTGACATGAATCCAGCACTGCTCGCAGGAATTCGTTGGTGGCGACTGTACAACATCAGTCCCGCGATCTGTTCCACAGATAATTTCGAAGCCAAATCCTTGGCACGTTCATCCACGGGCAGGCGCCAATCTTCGTATTTATCCAGTACCCCATTTTTGTTCAAGTCCTTGAATGCATATCGGTCAACCACCATTAGCTTCACCCCAGATGATACGGTATAACCCAGAGTCTGTCCACCTTGGTTAGTCACTGTTTTTATATCAGTACCCATCTCCTTCCACTTTGGGCCACAAGAAATGAGCATTATCGCTAAAAGGAAGGCAAGGTTATTTTTCATGCGACTATATTTATTTTCAGTTACACAATACTAATCAAAATCATTGTGTAATATTTACACAATAGGTCAATTTTATCAAAAATTTATGCCTACACGACTCCCGCCCCTAAGGCAAGATTTTCTGAAAAATGGTGCCCACGTCTATTTGCGCCACCTATCTGTGGATTGCGTCATCTTTGGATTTCACGAAAACCAATTGAAAGTCCTGTTGCTGAAATGGCAAAATGGCCCATGGTGCTTGCCAGGCGGTTTCGTGAAAAAGCATGAATCCTTGCAAGAATCTGCTACCCGTACGCTGCGCGAACGTACCGCTTTGAAGGACCTATTTCTACAACAATTTTTCGCGTTTGGCGATCCATCCCGAGAAAAAGGAAAGTCAAAAAATGAGGAGTTCAAAAACACGTGGCTCGCTGATCGCTTTATTACCATCGGTTATTATGCACTCGTCGAACATTCCAAAGTAAAGCCAAGGCCAGACGTGCTTTCGGATGAATGCGCCTGGTGGGACATTGACTCCGTGCCCTCCATGGTATACGACCACCACCAGATCCTGGAAAAAGCAATTGATGCCTTGCGCATAGATCTCTACTCGCATCCCGTGGGATACAATCTGTTGCCAAGGAAGTTTACCATGCCCGAACTGCAGCGTCTTTACGAAACGATCCTGGGCAAAGGCATCGACCGCAGAAATTTTCAGAAAAAAATGCTATCACTCAAGATCCTCGAGCGACTAAAAGAGCGAAAAACAGGTGGTGCACACAAGGCCCCCTACTTCTACAGATTCAACTTGACACAATATAAAAGGGCCCTGACTGTAGGATGGGCAGGGTGGTTTTAGGCTGCCAAACTCCGTGAGCGGAGTTGAAAAATTAAATCGATATTTGCACCTCAATCGATTTAAATACACACTATGAGCCTTTTTCAAAAACACGAACCTGTTCTCAAAAAAGCTGTTGAAGCATTGCACTCGAGGGTTTTCTATGCGGCGTTTCCTGAGCATCCCGCGCCCGCCATCTATGGCGAAACCGCAGACGCGGATGGACAAACGAAATTCAAAAATCAGCTTGGGAAAAAATTTGAAGAGCTGAAGCAGTCGGGAGCAACAAATTGGGGAGGACAGGAAGAATCACCTTACACGCAGGAAGCACTCCATATTTCATATCCTCTATTTCCTGTGAATACATTGATTGAAAATTCGAGAAAAGCGTTTGGTCAGTGGAGAAAAGTATCCGTTCAAGATCGCACTGGAATTTTGATGGAGTCGCTCGACCGCGCCAAGAAACGTTTTTTTGAAATTGCCTACGCCACAATGCATACTACGGGCCAGGGATACATGATGGCATTCCAAGCCAGCGGGCCGCATGCTGCCGATCGTGCCTTGGAAGCAATTGCTGCGGGCTACGAAGAATTAATTCGTTTTCCGGAAAAGGCAATGTGGGACAAACCGATGGGCAAATTCAACATCCAACTAAATAAAGAATGGCGCGCGATACCGAAAGGAATTTCTGTCGTGATCGGATGCTCTACGTTTCCAACTTGGAATTCCGTCACTGGAATTTACGGTAGCTTGATCACGGGAAACACGGTTATTGTCAAGCCGCACCCGGGAGCGATTCTGCCCATCGCGATTTTCGTTGCAGAGATTCAAAATGTTCTTTCCGAAAACAACATCGATCCCAACACCTGCCAACTCGCGGTAGATACGTTCGACAAAATGATCACGAAAGATTTGGCCGAACATCCTGTTGTTAAACTCATCGACTATACAGGCAATTCAGCTTTTGGTTCGTATCTCGAAGCCCTTCCCGGCAAAGTCGTGTTCACAGAAAAAACAGGTGTGAACTCGGTTATTCTCGACTCGGTAGAAGATGCAGAAAAGGCGGCTGCCAATCTCGCATTCTCTGTGAATTTATACAGTGGACAAATGTGCACCGCTCCTCAAAATCTCTACATCCCGGCCGATGGGATAAATACACCCGCAGGCAAAATTTCGTTCGATGACTTTGCTCAAAAGTTTGCAGCCCAAATCACCAGCCTGGTAGATAATCCAAAAGCTGGGCCGTTTGTACTTGGCGCTATTCAAAATAAAAAAACGAGTGAACGGGTTGCGGAAGCGGAAAGACTGCCGGGCAAAGTGATCCTTAAATCGAAGCCGATCGAAAATCCGCAATTCAAAACCGCGCGCACGGCTTCACCAATAGTTGTGGAAATCGATTCTTCCAAAAAAGAAATTTTCAGTAAAGAACTATTTGGTCCGATTGCGCTACTCATCAAAACCAAAAACACCAACGAATCAATTGCTCTTGCCCAAGAAATGGCTATCAAACATGGTGCTATTTCATGCGCCGCTTATACTACCGACGCAGCTGTGCGCGAAAAGATTGCAGATGAAATGTCGCTCGCTGCAACCCCGGTATCGTTCAATTTGACAGGCGGAATTTACATGAACCAAAATGCGGCATTTTCCGATTTCCACGTGACGGGTGGAAACCCTGCGGGCAATGCATCCTTCACCAATCCAGAATACGTAACTAGGCGTTTTACCTGGGTCGGTCATAGAGAACCAGTGAAAATATAATTTACCAACAGAAAAAATTCGGAGCTCGTGTATGCGGTTTCAAAGAAATTTCAGCTGGTCTTACAAAACGTTGCCAAGCATATTTCTTTAACTGATGGCGAGGCCGAATTTTTTCTTTCACAATTGCAGGAAAAAAAGATCAAGAAAAAAGAATTCTTGCTTCACGCGGGCCAGTCTTGCAACGTGATCAGTTTCGTAACTGCCGGCGCCCTTCGCGCATTTTACGAGGATGCCGATGACAAACAGTCAACGATCATGTTTGCCATCACCGATTGGTGGATCACCGACATTACCTCTTTTTTAAATCGGACTTCCGCCCTGATCTCAATTGAGGGTGTTGAGGATTCGGAACTGCTTCAGTTATCGAATGATGCCCTTGAATTATTATATTCTAAGGTACCCAAGTTTGAAAGGTTTTTCAGGGTACTCATGCAGAATTCTTATGTGCGCGAACAAACGCGTGTACTTCAAACCTTGTCGCTACCTGCCGAGCAACGTTATCAAAATTTCCTGAAGAAATATCCTGCAATCGCGAAGAAGGTTCCACAAAAACACATTGCCTCTTATTTAGGCATAACACCTGAATTCTTGAGCTTCCTTAGGAAGAAGAAACCGACTCGCATTTCTTAAGATACCTTAAGCTCAGTTTGCAGGCAAACTACATTTCTTTGCAAAAAAGAAAATTATGATGATACTAATCGCGGGCCCCTACCGAAGCAGGACAAACGACGACCCTAAACTAATGCGTGAAAACCTTGTCAAGTTAGAGTCGTATGCGCTGCACATTTTTAGGCTTGGTCATGTTCCGATGATTGGTGAATGGGTTGCGTTGCCATTAATCGAGTTGGCTGCCTCAAAGAAAATAGGAGACGATGCTTGGAATGAGGTACAGTACCCTGTGGCTCACCGACTGCTCGAAAAATGTGACGCTGTCTTGCGAATTTCAGGTGAGTCAAAAGGAGCAGATCAAGACGTGCGAATCGCCAATGACCGTGGCTTGAAAGTATATTACCGTCTGGACGACATCCCTCGCGCTTAATCAAACAAATTTCGTTACACCTGGCACTGCGATCGGATAGTATCCGTCAGCATTTGGTACTGTAGGTGTTGCCGCGTTCCAGTTGTATTCTTTTGGTTGGATGTTAAGATTGGCGTTGATTGCCTTGTCCCATTCAATGATTTGCCCACTGTAAGTAGCCATGCGCCCAAGAATAGAAGTCATCGTGCTCTTGGCGCCATTCTCGGCATCGGCAAATTTGTATTCGCCCTTAGCAATGGCTTCGAACAATTCGTCGTGCTCGGTCTGGTAAGGATCATTGTCTTTTCCCTCAAACTGATATTGCGTGTTGCCTTTGGCATCGATGATCTTGGCCGCTCCGCACTGAATTCTTCCTTTGGTGCCGACGAGAAGTTCATCCACGCGGCTCATGGTGCCGGGGATATGTCGGCATTGGCTATTGAGGATACTTCCGTCAGCGTACTGGAATTCCACGTAGTGATGATCAAAGATTTCACCGTGGTCTTTACCCTTTCTGACTTCTCTACCGCCCATGCCTTGGGCCTTTACCGGGTAGCCGCCTTTGAACCAATTGATCACATCCAAGTTGTGAATGTGCTGCTCGGTAATATGATCTCCGCACAACCACACGAAGTAATACCAGTTGCGCATCTGATACTCCATTTCCGTCTGACCCGCCTTTCGTGCCCTCACCCATACGCCGTCGTTGTTCCACCACGCCTGAGCTGAAGTGATGTCGCCGATCAGGTCTTTGCGTTTGTACAATTCACGGTACGAGTTTTGGTAATGACGTTGAAGCCCAACAACTACATTTAATTTTTTTTGCTTCGCCTGCGCCGCACTCGTCAGAACTTTCTGTATACCCACAGGATCAGTGGCAACCGGCTTCTCCATAAACACATGTTTTCCTTGGTTGATCGCTTCTTCAAAATGAATTGGGCGAAATCCAGGAGGCGTGGTCAAGATCACGACGTCGGCCAGGGCGATGGCTTTTTTGTAGCCATCAAATCCGGTGAACTTATTGCCTTCAGGAACATCGATTCTGTTCTTCAAATTTCCCGGCCGGCCGGTAACATCCGATAAATCATCCGCTGTCAACGACAAGTAACAACGATCCAGATTATCTCGAAAAGCATCGCACATCGCTACAAGCTTCACGTTTTGTTTTGTGCTCAATGCTTGTGCCGCTGCGCCTGTACCCCGACCGCCGCACCCTACCAATGCAATCTTGATGGTGTCATCCACACTGTTCAGAAAATTGGCGTTGGAGAACAACGGAGCTGCAACCAAACCTCCAGCAAGTAATCCAGATTGTTTGACAAATTCTCTGCGTGTTGACAGGTTCTTGTGAAATGTTGTTTTCATAACGATCGTTTTTTAGCTAATGTAAATTATAGAAAAACCCAAAAAGCCCGAATAGGAATTCCACGAATTCCAAATTCTATTTACCCATGTATTTCCTATAAAAGGCTTCTATGTCTTCGGCGGACGGCTGTTTAAGCGGTCTCACAACCCTAAAACCAACGGATGGTGCCTCCGTCAGCCACCATTTGCTTTTGGGAATTTGTGGGTCGCGTTTGTTCCATGATGGATCCGATTTTATTCGATTGGCAATACGCAGATGTGCAGCGTCGTCAGAATAACCGCCACCTTTCAACACTTTTGGATACCTGGAATTGCCGACGGATGAAAATGGGTCCAAGTCGTTGGTTCGAATTTTTTCCAAATATTTCTCATCGTAATGCTCGAGTGTCCACTCACTCACATTTCCGAGCATGTCATATAATCCCCATCCATTTGCGAGCTTCTGTCCTGCTGGATGAAATTTGTTCTCGCTGTTGTCACGAAACCATGCGTACTTGCTTAGCTCAGCAACATCGTCTCCAAAAAAATAGCTTGCTGTACTTCCGGCACGGCAAGCATATTCCCACTCGGCCTCCGAGGGCAGTCGGTAGAAAACTCCGGTTTTAACATACAGCCACCGACAAAACATCATCGCTGCATATTGAGATAGACTATTGACAGGATAGCCTCCCTCCTTCCCCATTCCCAAGCTGAAATCGATATACTGCGGACTCGGGCGGGTGACTGCATCGACCACATCGTTTTGGCTGACACTTTCATCTTTGTAGAAAACGTCAAACGCATCGCGACTTACCTCACAAGCGCCCATCCAAAATGCCGACACGCTTATTTCCTTTTGGGGGCCTTCGTCTGAATTTCTGTTTTTTTCATTTTCCCTACTGCCCATCACAAAATTGCCAGCAGGAATAGGCATCATTTTAAAGCGATAAAAAGAACCGGGCACTGCCTGCTCGTAAATTTTGAAACTTTGATTTGCCTTTTGGGCCAAAGATGAAATGGACCCACTAGCAATGACGGCAAGCAAAATACTTCTTCGAAAATTATGCATGAGATCTTCCCTTCTTCCAAAAATGCTTAAAATTTCTTGAGGAGTAAAAAATCATTTTCGATTTCCGATGTTCGACTATAAGTAAGGCGGCATTCAGCTTCCGAGCTAGGCGCTTAGCGCTCCAGATCGGCAATAAGCCACATGCTTTGGTGAGCCAATCCGCCAATGCGCCATCCTTGGCGATAACCGTAACATCGCGTTGTGAAGTAATCCCATACCCCGTCAATGGATCGATCACGTGCGAATATCTCTTGCCGTGATGTTCAAAGAATTGAAACGTGTCACCTGAAGTCGCCACTGCGGCGTCGGTTATCAGGAGCTGGCTTGAAAGTTGACGGTCGAGTCGGACAGACCCAATGGCTACAGTCCATCCGTTGGTGTTTGGTGGTCGTCCGATGCAAACAATGTCTCCACTTACGTCAACCAGCGCGTTTTCTATTTTTCGCGATTTCAAGAAGTCAATGACACGTTGGCCAATGTACCCTTGTGCTATTCCGCCAAGATCAAGTTGCATTCCTGTTATCAACAATGCCGCCGTGCCCGCTATTGTGTCCAGTTGAATTTTATCGAAACCAACGAGCTGCCGTTTCTCCACGACCGTCGCAGAGTCAGGAAATATTTTCGACTTCCTTGCCTCACGCCACAACTTTGACAGCGGCCCAACTGTGATATCAAACGTTCCCTGACCCTTCAAATATGCTTGTTTTGAAAGTTTCAAAATTTCAAAGAGAGCAGCTGAGCATTTGACGGTAGTAGCCGTTCCTGCAGTCGCACTTAGACGATTCAATTCGCTATTCGGAATGTAATCGCTGAAAATGCTCACCAGGGAATCAACCAAGAGATAGCTTTGGTGAGAAAGTGATAGGGCCCTTGCTGAATCTTCGGCATACATGACGATCGTTAACGGTGAGCCCATCTTATTTTCTGTAAAGCTGAACCGTTTAAGTTGAGCATGACCGACCATAACGCTCAGCAACAGAAAAACGAAAAAATAAATGTTCCGCAAGGCGATATTCGTTATTATTGAATTGACCTAAATTTAATTCATAAACCAACATAGCCATGCAACGGAGAACATTCTTACAACAAACGCTGATTACGAGTGGTGCTTTATTGAATTCGCCTCTGCTTTTCGCGGGCAGCAAAATAAAGGCGGTGCCAGAGGAAAAACCCTTCCATCTAAATTATGCGATCCACGATGGCATGTTTAAGAACTCTGCCGGCGATGATTTTATTGAACAAATAAAATTTGCCCACGGCATGGGCTTCCGCGCCATTGAAGACAATGGCATGATGACAAGGCCTGTGGAAATGCAAAAAAAAATTGGCGATACACTCGCGAAGCTGGGCATGAGCATGGGGGTATTTGTCATCACGTCTCAAAACTGGCATTGGAAAACCAGCCTTGCGTCGGGTAAGCAGGAATGGATAGACCTGATGTTGAAAGACTGCAAAGAAGCGATTGAGGTTGCCAAACGTTGCAATGCGAAATTTATGACGGTTGTTCCGGGCAACTACGACCGAAGTCTTCCAATCGATTTCCAAACGGCCAATGTCATCCGCGCACTTCGCTTGGCATCCGATATTTTGGCTCCGCAAGGGCTGGTGATGGTCTTGGAGGCGCTGAGCGACAATCCCGATTTGTTTCTGCGCCACACTGATCAAACATTCATGATCTGCAGAGCAGTGAACAGCCCCGCGTGTAAATTTTTATTTGATATGTACCACATGCAGCGCAACGAAGGCGACATAATCAATAACTTGACGCGCACTTGGGATGAAATCGGCTACCTACAAATCGGCGACAATCCGGGCCGCAACGAACCTGGTACCGGCGAAATGAATTACAGAAATATCTTTAAGCACATTTATAATAAAGGGTATAAAGGAATACTGGGAATGGAACACGGCAATGCGATTGCTGGCAAAGAGGGCGAACAGGCATTGATCAAAGCTTATCGAGACGCGGATAATTTTTTCTGATCTGAAAATTTCGGTTTCTCTTTTATTTCCACTTGACGCTTGATGCTCTCCTCCAAAGAAATAAAAGTCTCTGTGCGCTGCACCCCCTTGATGGTTTGAACGTGCTCGTTGAGTACTTCACGCAAGTGCTGCGTGTCCTTACAAATGATTTTGGCAAACATGCTGTACACCCCTGTGGTATAGTGCAGTTCTACAATCTCCGGAATTTTCTTCATCAACGATACACAGTCGTGATACTCAGATCCCTTCTCTAAAAAAATCCCCAAGAATGCGCAGATATCGTAGCCTACTTTAGACGGATTGATCTCCAGATGCGACCCTAGCACCACACCCATCTCGGTTAATTTCTTCATGCGAACATGGACAGTACCGGTGGATATCGTCAAATCTTTAGCGATTTCCGTGAAGGGCGTCATTGCATCCCTGATCAATTTTGACAAAATCATCTTGTCGACTTTATCAATCTGTGAATTGTGGGCCATAATTGAGTTATTGATTTACTATAAATGTAATTATTTACAACGTATTTTATCATTATTTTAAATTTCAGTCTATTTTATTATGTTTTTGCGAATCAGTTGATCGGCACGTTATTTTTGCTTCTAGCAAACAAAGAAATTTTATGTGTGGAATTGTTGGAGTATTTGATATCAAGAAGAACTCAAGAGATTTGAGAACTCAGGTTTTGGAAATGTCCAAGAAGATCCGCCACCGCGGCCCTGACTGGTCTGGAATCTATTCGGGAGAAAAAGCAATCCTTGCGCACGAGCGTCTGGCCATTGTTGATCCGCAATCGGGAGGGCAGCCGCTGTACAGTAAAGACAAAAAATTGGTGCTCGCAGTGAACGGCGAAATCTACAACCATCAAGACCTGCGAAAGCAACTGAATGGATCCTACGAATTCCAAACAAAATCAGACTGCGAGGTCATCTTGGCCCTCTACCGGAAAAAGGGACCTAGTTTACTTGAGGACCTCAACGGAATTTTTGGTTTCGCCCTTTATGACGTAGAAAATGACAGTTACCTAATTGCGCGAGATCACATCGGAATAATTCCATTGTACATCGGTTGGGATATTTTTGGAAATTTTTATGTGGCGTCAGAACTGAAAGCACTCGAAGGAGTTTGCACAAAAATAGAGCCTTTCTTGCCGGGTCATTATTGGCATAGCAAAGAAGGTGAAATGAAAAAATGGTATCAGCGTGAATGGCCTTCCTACGATGCCGTAAAAGACAATGAATCGTCAATCGATCTGCTGCGCAGTGAACTCGAGGCTTCGGTTCACCGTCAGTTGATGTCCGATGTACCATATGGAGTTTTGCTCTCTGGAGGACTGGACTCGTCGGTCATCTCTGCCATTGCGAAGAAATTTGCAGCCAAGAGAATTGAATCAGGCGATACGCAAGAAGCTTGGTGGCCACAATTGCACTCATTTGCAGTAGGCCTGACAGGCTCACCCGATCTCGCCGCTGCAAAAAAAGTTGCCGAACACATAGGCACAGTTCATCATGAAGTGAACTTCACTGTCCAAGAAGGGTTAGATGCGGTGCGTGATGTAATCTATCATTTGGAAACGTATGACGTTACCACTGTGCGCGCGTCCACCCCGATGTATTTGCTAGCACGTGTTATCAAGTCGATGGGGATAAAAATGGTTTTGTCGGGCGAAGGTTCGGATGAACTTTTTGGTGGCTACTTGTATTTCCACAAGGCACCAGATGCCAAATCCTTTCATGAAGAGACGGTGCGGAAACTAAGTAAGCTGCACTTATACGATTGTCTTCGCGCCAACAAAGCCCTCGCTGCCTGGGGCGTGGAAGGTCGCGTTCCTTTTCTTGACAAAGAATTCATAGATGTGGCTATGAATTTAAACCCCAAGGACAAAATGGCGGGCAATGGAAAAATCGAGAAATGGATTTTAAGACTATCTGCCGCAAAGTATTGCATGGCGTCAAAAAGAACAGTTCTCTGACGGTGTTGGCTACCATTGGATCGATTCACTCAAAGAGTTGGTAGCAAAAAAAGTGAGTGACGAGCAGATGGAAAATGCCAAGTATCGTTTCTCCATCAATCCTCCGATGTCGAAAGAGGAATATTACTATCGTTCTATTTTTTCAGAGCATTTTCCTTCCGACTCGGCCGCTCTATGTGTTCCCTCTGTTCCATCGGTAGCGTGCAGCACACCTGAGGCACTTGCGTGGGATGCCTCATTCAAAAACATGAATGATCCTTCTGGGCGTGCAGTAAAAGCGGTGCACGTAGAGGCTTATAGTTAAGGAATTGGAAGCTGAAAAAAATGGGACAGAATCCGTGGCTAATGAGAAACAGTAAAATCATTTGCTGACGTGGCGGTCTTTCCATCGACAGTGATCGAAATTTTTCCAGTAGTTGCACTTGCAGGGACAACCACAGTAATTGATGCGCCAGTGACATTTGCGACAACTGAAGTAATTCCGTTGAATTTTACGATGTTCACCTCACCTGTGGCACTGAAATTAGAACCGATAATTGTAACACTAGAGCCGACCATACCTGACATGGGGGAAAAACTATTGACGGTCGGGCCGCCAGAAGTCAGTACTGGTTGTGGAGGATTTGGAATTGAGGCATTTCGTTCTGAACAAGAAAAAATAGTCAGCTTTAGTATTTTGAATGGCTATTGAGTCATGCGAATTGCGAATTCGTTGGATGCCATGACTACTAGGGAATCATTCTTTTGACGACCAAATGGCTAATGGTATTGTCACATTCGCCAACCGAAGAATTAGTGTTCATTCTCAGGATTAGGTAGGGATAATTGTCAACTGTAACGTGGCTTACAGTTCCTCCAACATATTGATATTGAGGGGTATAAGTTTGACCCGAGTTAATATTTGTTTCGATAACCCAGGCCCCAGCGGGTAGATCGGCACCGTCGTAAATGGCATCCATTGAAAAATAGCTTTGAATGGCTGCATTGGAGTTTGTCAACGTTGCTACAGAAGCGCCTACGTTTTCAATGTCAAAGACAAAATATGCTCGGGTTCTGTCGCCGCTAATGCTGCTAATGTTCACATTAGAAAGAAGTAATTCAACTGCATTACAGACTTGGAAAGGGTCTGCAGAAGTTCCCGTATTTGGCCCAACGTTAACGCTGATTTGCCCAGTGGTTGCTCCTGCGGGTGCGGTGGCCGTAATTTGGGTTGGTGTTGAACTCGTAACCGTTGCGGCCACTCCGTTGAACAACACGACGTTGTATGCAGGATTAGATGAAAAATTTGTGCCCGCAATAACAACCGGTATTCCAGCCGATCCAATGGTGGGAGAGAAACTTGTAATGGTGGGTATCAACTGCAAAACAGAAAAGCTACCGGCAGATGTTGCCGTCGCTGTACCTATCGTGAGTGATATTGTACCTGAGGTCGCGTTCAGAGGCACATCAACGGTCAGTTGTGTTGACGTTGAATTGATAACCGTTGTTGCTGTCCCATTGAAACTAACAAAATCGTAAGTAGAATTAGTTGAAAAGTTTGTGCCGGTGATCACTACCGAAGTTCCAAACACTCCACTCGATGGATAGAAGCTGGTAATTGTCGGTACTAACAAGGTAAAGTTGCCTGCGGATGTTGCCGTTGTTGTTCCTATCGTTACTGATATTGTTCCCGAGGTCGCATTTTGTGGTACGTTCACAATCATTTGTGTAGATGTCACTGAAGAGACAACGGCCGTCACGCCATTAAATTTGACTGTGTTGTTACCTGTGGCGGAGGCGTCGAAGTCCTGCCCGGTAATGATTACCTCATCGCCGGCCACTCCCGAAGTTGGCGAAAAGCCAACAATTGAAGGGTGAAGGACAGTGAAATCAGTTGCAGAGTTTACAGTACTCAAGTTCACTAGAACTGAAATTTTTCCAGTTGTCGCGCTGGACGGAACATTGACAGTCAAAGAAGTGGGTGAGGCGTTTTGCACGGTGGTCAACACCCCGTTGAATTTTACTATATTATTGGAAGCTGTTGGATCAAAATTGGTGCCTGTTATCGTAACGGATGATCCCTCGGTTCCATACGAAGGAGAAAAGCTGTCGATCGATGGATAAAGGACTGTAAAATCCGACGCCGAGGAGAAAGTGTTTCCATTTATCAGAACCGAAATTTTTCCCGACGACGCACCAGAGGGAACGGTCACGGTCATGGAAGTGGCTGACGCCGTTATCACTGTGGCTGTCGTTCCATTGAACTTGACGATATTATTCGAGGGTACTGGATCGAAATCATTGCCGGATATCGTCACTGACGTCCCCGCTATTCCGATTGCAGGTGAAAACCCCGTTATCGAAGGCAATACATTAAAATCAGACTCGGAAGAGAAGGTGATTCCATTTATTACAACAGAAATTTTTCCGGATGATGCGCCTACGGGAACGGTCACCGTTAAAGAAGTGGTTGATGCCGTTACCACTGTCGCGGCTGTTCCATTGAACTTGACCGTATTATTCACAGGTGTGGGATCGAAGCTATTGCCAGATATTGTTACCGACGTCCCCACTTTTCCGCTTGCAGGTGAAAAACCTGTTATGGGGGCCAAAACAGTGAAATCAGTTGAGGATATGCCTGTCTTACCATTTGCCGTGACGGAAATTCTTCCCGTGGTTGCTCCCGCGGGCACAACTACAGTGATCGCTGATTTTGTCACTGAGGAAATAGTCGACGTGAGACCATTGAATTTTACAATGTTAGCTGCCGCCGAACTACCAAAACTAGACCCATTTATTATAACCGTAGACCCCACCACTGCTGCAGTTGGAGAAAAATCAGTGATTGTGGGATTCGGAACTGTGTGATCCGGTGAACATGAGAATATTTGGCAGAGGATGATTAAAGCACAAAATGTTATAGATGCTGGAACATGTTGTAAATTCATTGATTACAGGGATTTGCCAAAGATGCTTAGGTCACATCACCCCCGCTATGACATGTTCATGCTATTTTTCAGCTCACCGTTTTCGCTAGAAAGTGTAATTTTATCGGGCTTCTGCTCTGACAAAAATTAACTCTATATAACAATGAACGATTTAACCTTAATCACGACAAGCACAAACCTGGAAGGCTACCGAATTGTAAAACAACTGGGACTTGTGCGCGGCATTACCGTTCGTTCACGAAGCGTGCTCGGCAATCTAGCCGGTGGCTTTATGATGATCTTTGGCGGAAGGAGTGCCATCTACACTGAGCTTTGCGAGAAAGCCCGCGAAGAGGCTTTACAATTGATGATCCAGCATGGCAAGCAAATGGGCTGCAACGCCATCATCAATATGCGCTACGATGCCAACGAAGTAATGAATGGCTTAACAGAAGTGCTAGCTTACGGAACCGCCGTTGTCGTCGAGAAGACTGCTTAGCTCGTTATTCAGACTGCTGATACAGTTGCTGGCCCGTCGCGAAGTCGTAAAGCGTGAGGCGGCGTAGATTGAAATAAGAAGTCCAAAAGGACTTCAATGCCAAGAGATAAGCACGTTTGGCGTTGTCTTTTTCCTGGAGTGCTATGTTCAAGTTGGTGATATCTATTTTGCCAATCAGGTAGCGATTTTGTGCAACCATATAACGCTCTTGAGCTACTTCGTCGGATTTTTTTGTAATCTCAATTTGAAGACGCAGTAGATCGAACTGCCTCACTTGTGTCAGTACTTCTTGCTCAAAGTTGACCTCATCTTGAGCAATAGTGAAGTCGTTCAATTTTTTGGTGGCAATCGCCGTTTGCGTATTGGCCCTTCTCACGCCCCAATCTATGATCGGAACGTTGAACGAAACGTTGAACAACTGTTGCTTGGATGGATTGACATATAGGTCTGACACGGACGCGCCGAGATTATTAAGCCCATACTGAGCGGTGATGTTCGTTTGGTAGCGCTGTCCCTTGGCCTGCGCTACGATGGCCTCCGCCTCCAATCTTCGTCTCGCAAATGCGATGTATTCAGCTCTATTTCTTTTGGCATAATTCATTGCCTCCTCCTCACTCACTACAAAAGGCGGGACGTCCTCAGGCATAGTCAAATTGAATGTCTCGCCATCTTTTATTCCGATGTAACTTCTCAATGCCAGCATTTTCAATTGCAAATCTAGCTTTGCCGACGCTACGTCCGATCTGGACCTCAACAATTGCAGCTCGACTTGCAGCAACTTATCTTGTGAGGTAGTACCAATATTGTAGCGTCCGGTTTCGATTTTATGAATCGTGTCATTGTTGGCCAAATTAAAATTGGCGATTTGCTCGTTTACTTGTGCTGTGAGAACATCGAAGAAGCGGCTGGCTGCTTCCTGTGATATTGCCTCCAACTGTTGCGCATACTGACGCTTCGACTCTTCGAAAACTATTGGCTTCGTTTTTTTGTCCCACTTCAGCTGGTTGTAAGAAAACACAGGTTGGTTTAAAAAGATATTCATCACCTGGCCATTCCATTGTGTTTTCTTTTGGATCTGATCGTTGAAATAATTGTAGCCTGTGTTCACGGAGATTTGACCACCGGTCCACGGAATCGGTTGCTGCAAACCGAAATTCAAGTTAGGGTTCGTTTGGTTGATTGGGATGTAAACGATCGTTCCATCGGGCTGACGAATTGGTGTAATACTGTTCGTATACGACGGGGCGCTTCCGCTTAATCGCAGTTGCGGATTGTAGTTTGTTCGGAAAGAGCGATACTGCCAATAACTGGTTTCGCGTTGTGTCTGCGCCTGTTTGAAAACGGGCGATTGGCTCACGACCATTTGTATCACATCATTGATGGAATACGTTGCTTGCGAATAAGTGAGTTGAGTGAGCAGGGATAAGCTCAGTGCAAAGAAGTATTTATTCATAACGCAATGATGCAATTGGATCTTGTTGAGCGGCTTTGCGAGCAGGTGCAATCCCGAAAATCAACCCCACAGTTGCTGCGACACCAAATGATAAAACGATAGACGAAAAACTGATGATGGTTGGAATGTTGGCAATAGAGGATACCACATACGCCAACGTAATGCCGAGTGCGACTCCGATCAGCCCGCCTGTGCCACTGATCATGACAGCTTCAAAAAGAAATTGTTGAACAACATCACTTTTCTTGGCACCGATGGAAAGGCGGAGGCCAATTTCTTTGATTCTTTCCAGTACCGACGCCAGCATAATGTTCATGATGCCAATGCCACCCACCAGCAATGATATGCCTGCGATGGCGCCCAGAACATAATTAAAAATGTCGTTGGTGCGCTGTTGTTGTTTTAAGAGTAATTCGGGAATCTCAATTTCATAGTCAATTACTTCGTAGTGTTTTCGTTGAAGGAGGCGCGAAATAATCTCAGCCGTTGCCTGCATCTTTTCCGTTTCCCTCACTTGCACCACTAACCGATCGAGTTGGTGATAGTTTTTCTTTTTTTCGTCACTCTCCGGTGTCGCGCTTGAATTGAAAACCATACCTCTACTTTGCTGTGCCGCTAACCTCAACTCTTCGGCCGTGATCATATCGCGATTTTCGTAGCGGATCAAGACACTCTGAAGAGGTGAGTATACGTCCATGTTGAAATCACGAATACCGAGTTTACTTATGCTCGTTTGCGAAACAGTACGCTCACGCAGTACTCCTACAATGGTAAGCCAATGCGGCCCGACTTTAATATTCTTTCCGATCGGGTTCTCAGTGGGGAAAAATTTGCTCTTGATATTAGAGCCAATCACACAGACGGGTAGTCCATGTTTTAGTTGTTCTGGATTGAACAGGCGTCCATCGGCGAGTTGAAAATCATAAATCTGAAAATACGAAGGTTCGACGCCGACCAATTTTGCAGAGCGTCTGACACCATTGCGAATGATTGTCGTCTCCAGGATAATCTCAGGGCTCAGTCGGCTCAACCCCGGCACCGATTCTTCGATGCTGTGCAAGTCGCGTATTGTGAGACCGGGCGAAAATTTCTTTTTCTCTTTTTTTCCGTTCGCTTCCTGATTGAGTTTTTCTTCCTTTTGTTCAACAATAGGCTTGATCACGATATTATTTACGCCGACTAGCTTAATCTGATTGAGGATCTCCTGTTGCGCACCGTTTCCAATGGCAAGCATGGCGATTACAGCAGCTACACCAAAGATGATACCCAAAGCTGTAAGCAAGGACCTAACGCGATTAGCGCTCACCGCGGAAATCGCGATGTAGAGATTGACCAGCAATCTTTGATAAAAAATATTGTTGATCATTACTTCGAAGGAGAATTGAGGCTCACCGCTTTTTGAGCTGCGGCTGGTTTTTCCTTGCTGTCTTCATCTTTTTTCTTGCGCTTGCCATTCATCTCCGGCAAAAGATTCACGCTGGTGTCTTCGTTGCCTGGAGGCACAGACAAATACAGTCGGTCATTTTCAGTGATTCCACCGGTCACCACGGCCTCATTTGAATTGGTTTCGCCCACGATCACCTCTTGTTTCACCATGCTTGCCCCACTTTGCTTAAACACATACGTCACGGTATCGTGATCGCTATGCAGGCATTCGAGCGGCACATAAAGCGCTTCAGCAACTTCATTGGCAATGATCTTGTTGCTGGTGGTCATGGATGGCCTCAAGGTGGCATCCGTACCATCGATTTCGACAAGTACCTCAAAAACTTTGGCGTCTGAATTGGGGCGCTGCTCTCCTACGTTGGCCACGTGGATTACTTTGCCGGTCAATTTCTTATCCGGGTAGGCGTCAAGACCCACCTCTACGCGCTGGCCCGGCTTAATCTTGCGTATATCAACCTCGTTGACAAAAGTCTTCGACTGCATTTTCGTGAGGTCAGGCAGTGTAGCCACTGTTGGATCCCACATGTGAATTTGTGACCCGGCCTTCACTGGCTTGCCGTCCCATCCTTTTTCATAAATCACCATCCCTGCCTCGGGTGCCTTTACATCAAATGACTCAAGGATTTTGTTCATGCCATCGAATTCCGATTTCACTTTTCGGAGCTCGGCTCCTACCTCGTTCATCTTTTCAACGTTCTGACTTTTCTTGATCTTATAATTGTCTAACGCTTGTTGGTACCCTCGCTTCGCCTTGTCGAGGTCAATTTCTGTTTGCTTAATAGTGGCGGGAGGCTCAAACTTCGATTGTTGACGAACGATATCTTTTTCTTCGACCGTATACCTTAAATTGATCAGTTCATCGCGCGATTGACGCATGATCAACGTCGTGTCTAGTTGCGTTTGAACGAACTTACTGTTGGCTTTCTCATAGTCGATCTGTTTCTGCGAAAACTTGTTATGGAACTCAGATCGATCGAGTGTTGCTATCCAATCACCTTTCTTAACCACGGTGCCTTCGTCTACAATGCTTTGAATGGTCACTTGCCAGACCTGAAAATTGCGGAGGCCGCCGGGTCCCATAATCTTCACCGAATTTTTTGCTTCTAATTCCCCTGTCGTCTCGATTTCTACTTTGAATTTTCCCTTCTTGACGACGGCCATGATGTCGGCTACGTCACCGTCTTTGTTTCCTCTGACGACAAAAAAGCCAACGAGTAAAACCACGATGACTGCTCCTGCAATGATGATGTTCCGCTTCATAGACAATGTGTTATGGTTAAGGCGTATTTTGGGTATTAACTAATACTGTAATGTCTAATAAAAGGTTACAAGTTTGCGATTATTGTTCTGCCGTTCATAAAAAATTGCGTCAACTGCACTATTTGATGAATCAGGCCTCGAAAAAGTTGAGTGAAACAAGGGATTGCATAACTTTATTTCCTCGCTCTACTCCATAATAGTTATAACAGTTTGTTAAAACGCCCACAGAAACCCAAAACTTGCTCATGAAAAAGATAGCGCTCATTTTGATGGTGGCACTGATCATCGGCTGCCAAAAGAAAAAAGAACCGGTTGAAGTATTACAAGTCAGCGGCCACCCATTATGGATCATGCAAGGAAATGTATACGAGGTAAATGTGCGCCAATACACCTCGGAGGGAACGTTCCGTGCGTTCGCCAAAAACTTGGATCGATTGAAAGAAATGGGTGTGCAAACACTCTGGTTTATGCCACTCAATCCCATCAGCAAAAAAGATAGAAAAGGAACCTTAGGCAGTTACTACGCAGTGTCAAGCTACACTTCTGTAAATCCCGAATTCGGCACGCTCAATGATTGGAAAAACCTCGTGACCGCAGCTCACGAAAAAGGAATGAAGGTAATCATCGATTGGGTACCCAACCACACGGGAGCTGATCATCCTTGGCTGACATCGCATCCAGAATTTTACGCCAAAGACAAAGATGGAAACCCAGCGGTGATGATGGACTGGACAGATACGCGTCAATTGGACTATCACAACGCTGTGATGGAAGATAGCATGATCGCGTGCATGAAATATTGGATGACCAACACGTCGATTGACGGCTTCCGCGTTGACGTGGCCTGGAATGTTCCTGCTTCTTTTTGGAACAAATGCATCCCTCAACTTAAACAGCTTAACAATGACATCTTCATGCTGGCCGAAGGCGACAAGCCTTATCTCCATGAATCCGGATTTGAT
>Ga0310811_10002204_pt1 | contig 24301 bp, 22 predicted proteins | sample YCmetagenome_FD_207642 | JGI IMG/M metagenome (GOLD analysis project Ga0310811, IMG submission 207642) | Soil microbial communities from experimental microcosm in Duke University, North Carolina, United States - YC | ecosystem: Engineered > Artificial ecosystem > Soil microcosm > Unclassified ... | reverse complement strand
TGGTCCGGGTGCGGCCGTTCGTCAGGGTCGCCGGAAACCTGTCGCTTTCCGCCTCCGATTTGTCCGCCAACATTCCCCCATTCAATCCGCAGCGCATGCTCGCCGAGTCGACGCCCGGTGGAACGGCGACGCCGGACGACGCGCCGGCGGCGGAGCCGGACGCTGAAGTCTCCTTCGTCATGCGCGACCTCGCGCCGATGCTGCCGAAGATGAAGATCGCGGCGCTCACGCCCAATGACGAAGTGATGCAGCGCGTGCGCGAAGCCGCCGACTGGAGCGAGAAAGCCGCCAACCACCTGCCGGTTGCAGCCGACATCACCGGTGTGAAGCTCGCTTACGCCGGAGAAGCCACTCCGGATCCCTATGCCGGTTTCGAAGCCCGCATCGTACCGGAAAACATCACGCTGCTGCCGAAGACGACCAACGAAACGACCGGCGGCAATTCCTTCAACGAGAAGATCGTCTTCGCTAAAAAAGGCGATACCGTCGGCAGTATTTTGCGCGACCTCGGCGCCAATGCCGACGATATTTCGGCCATCGGCCAGGTGCTTGGGCCTCGTGCGCGCGATGGCGGCATCAAGGAAGGACAGAAACTGCGCGTGCTGATGGCGCCGATTCCGGGCACGCAGCGCCTGCAACCCATCCGCGTGATCATCGCCAGCGATTCATCGATCGACGCCGTGGTGGCGCTTGCCGATACCGGCAAATACGTGCCGGTCGATGTGCGCAACGTCGACAATGACGCGGTGGCGCAAAGCTCCGAGGACAATACCGACGACACCGACGCGCCCGGCATCAGGCTCTACCAGAGCATCTACGAGACCGCGCTGCGCAATCAGATTCCGCGCCCGATCATCGACGACCTCGTCCGCATCTACTCGTACGACGTCGATTTCCAGCGCCGCGTACAGCCCGGCGACTCGTTCGAAGTTTTGTATGCCGGCGAGGACGAGCAGCCCAATTCCGACAGCCGCAACGAGGTCCTGTTTGCCTCGCTCACGGTCGGCGGCGAGCAGAAAAAATTCTACCGTTTCCAGTCGCCGGACGACGGGCTCGTCGACTACTATGACGAGAACGGCAAGAGCGCGAAGAAGTTTCTGGTCCGCAAGCCTGTCGCCGACGGCATCATGCGCTCCGCCTTCGGCATTCGCCGCCATCCGATCCTCGGCTACACCAAGATGCACACGGGCGTGGACTGGGCGGCGCCGACCGGCACGCCGATTTATGCCGCAGGCAACGGCGTGATCGAGAAAGAAGGCTGGGAATCCGGCTACGGCAAATTCATCCTGATCCGGCACAACAACGGATACGAGACCGCCTACGGCCACATGAGCGCCTATGCCAAGGGCACCGAAGAAGGCACGCGCGTGCGCCAGGGCCAGGTGATCGGCTTCGTCGGCTCGACCGGCCTGTCGACCGGCTCGCACGTGCACTACGAAATCCGCATCAACGGCCGCTTCGTCGATCCGATGCGCATCAAGCTGCCGCGCGGCCGTGAATTGCAGGGCAAGATGCTCGCCGATTTCGACCAGGAGCGCGACCGGCTCGACGGCATCATGGCGCGCAAGCCCGCGCGCATGGCCGCGAATACGCCGAGCGGACGGTAAACCACCCTATTTCTGCGCTTTCTTCCCCCTCCCCTGGAAGGGGAGGGTGGCGAGCAAAGCGGGCCGGGTGGGGTCGCGCGCATGGCGGCACGGTAGAATTTACAAAACGGGAATTTCTCGCTGTCATGGCCGGGCTTGTCCCGGCCATCTCGCTTATGTGAGCACTGCGCCGTTGCCCTCCTAAACGAGATCACCGGGACACGGCCCTGCGGGCCGGCCCGGTGATGACACTTTGAGGCCTGGCCGGGGCTTACGCCGCCTTCGCGACCTTGCCGTTGAAGGTCAGTCCCAGCTTGTCGCCCGAGATCGTAACCTTCTCACCATCCTTGATCTTGCCGGCGAGGATCATCTCGGCGAGCGGGTCCTGCACCGACTTCTGGATCACGCGCTTCAAGGGGCGCGCGCCATAGGCCGGATCCCAGCCCTTCTCGGCGAGCCAGTCGCGGCCGCTCGGCTCGAGCTTGAGCGTGATCTTGCGATCGTCGAGCAGCTTCTGCAGACGCTTCATCTGGATGTCGACGATGCGCCCCATCTCCGACTTCTTGAGCCGGTGGAAGAGGATGATCTCATCGACACGGTTCAGGAATTCCGGCCGGAACGCGGACCGCACCACAGCCATCACCTGGTCGCGCACCGCATCGGTGTCTTGGCCTTCCGGCTGGTTGACCAAGAATTCCGCGCCGAGATTCGACGTCATGATGATCAGCGTGTTGCGGAAGTCGACCGTGTGGCCCTGCCCGTCGGTCAGCCGTCCGTCGTCGAGCACCTGCAACAGGACGTTGAACACGTCCGGATGCGCTTTCTCGATCTCGTCGAACAGCACGACCTGGTAAGGCCTGCGCCGCACGGCTTCCGTGAGCGCGCCGCCTTCGTCATAACCGACATAGCCGGGAGGCGCGCCGATCAGCCGCGAGACCGAGTGCTTCTCCATGTATTCCGACATGTCGATGCGCAGCAGCGCGTTCTCGTCGTCGAACAGATATTCGGCGAGCGCCTTGGTGAGCTCGGTCTTGCCGACGCCTGTCGGCCCCAGGAACATGAACGAGCCGATCGGCCGGTTCGGATCCTGCAAGCCGGCACGCGCGCGCCGCACGGCCGTCGAGACCGCTTTCACGGCTTCAGCCTGGCCGACAACCCGCTTGGCGAGTTCATCTTCCATGCGCAGAAGCTTTTCCCTCTCGCCCTCGAGCATCTTGTCGATCGGCACGCCGGTCCAGCGCGAAACGACCTGCGCCACGCGGTCGGCGGTCACGGTCTCCTCGACCATGGCGCCGCTGTTCGCTTCGGCCGCCTCGATGTCATTCAGCTTCTTCTCGATCTCCGGGATGCGGCCATAGGCCAATTCGCCGGCGCGCTGGTACTCGCCCTTGCGCTGCGCATTGGCGAGCTCGGCGCGCAACTGGTCGAGCTCGGTCTTGAGCTTCTGTGCGTCGGAAAGCTTTTCCTTCTCCGATTTCCAGCGGCTGGTGAGGTCGGCGGACTGCTTCTCCAGCTTTTTCAGCTCGCCCTCAAGGCGCTGCAAACGGTCCTTCGAACCGGCATCGCTCTCCTTCTTGAGCGCTTCCTGTTCGATCTTCAGCCGCACGATTTCACGGTCGATCGAGTCGAGCTCTTCCGGCTTGGAATCGACCTGCATCTTCAGCCGCGCCGCCGCCTCGTCGATCAGGTCGATCGCCTTGTCGGGCAGGAAGCGGTCGGTGATGTAGCGGTTGGACAGAGTCGCCGCCGCGACAATCGCGGAGTCGGCGATGCGCACGCCGTGGTGCTGCTCGTATTTGTCCTTCAAGCCGCGCAGGATCGAGATCGTGTCCTCGACTGTCGGCTCCGACACGTAGACGGGTTGGAAGCGCCGCGCCAAAGCGGCGTCCTTCTCGACGTGCTTCTTGTACTCGTCGAGCGTGGTCGCGCCAATGCAGTGCAATTCGCCGCGCGCCAGCGCGGGCTTGAGCAGGTTCGACGCATCCATCGCGCCGTCGGCCTTGCCGGCGCCGACAAGCGTATGCATCTCGTCGATGAACAGGATGATGCCGCCGTCCGACGACGTCACTTCCTGCAGCACGGCCTTCAGCCGCTCCTCGAACTCGCCGCGATATTTGGCGCCGGCGATCATGGCGCCGAGATCGAGCGCGAGCAGGCGCTTGTCCTGCAAGCTCTCCGGCACGTCGCCGTCAACGATGCGCTGGGCCAGGCCTTCGACGATGGCAGTCTTGCCGACGCCGGGCTCGCCGATCAGCACCGGATTGTTCTTGGTTCGCCGCGACAGCACCTGGATGGTGCGGCGGATCTCCTCGTCGCGGCCGATGACCGGGTCGATCTTGCCATCACGCGCGGCCTGGGTGAGATCGCGGGCATATTTCTTCAAAGCGTCGTAGGCGTTCTCGGCCGTCGCGCTGTCGGCCGTGCGGCCCTTGCGCAACGCGTTGACCGCGGCATTGAGATTCTGTGGCGTCACGCCGGCCGCTTTCAAAATCTTGCCGGCTTCGCTGTCCTTCTCGAGCGCCAGCGCAAGCAGCAGCCGCTCGACCGTCACGAAGCTGTCGCCGGCCTTCTCGCCCGCCTTCTCGGCGGCGTCGAAGACCCGCGCCAAAGCGGGATCGAGATAGACCTGCCCTGCCCCGCCGCCCGAGACTTTCGGGCGCTTGGCGAGCGCGGCCTCGACGGCCTGCAGAGCCTGCCGGGAATTACCGCCGGAGCGGTCGATCAGACCCGCCGCCAATCCTTCCGGATCGTCGAGCAGGACCTTCAAAAGATGTTCGGGGGCGAATTGCTGATGGCCCTCGCGCAGGGCCAGCGACTGCGCGGACTGCACGAAACCGCGCGCACGGTCGGTGTATTTCTCGAAGTTCATTGTCTACTCCCTCGGCCCATTATGGCACCGGACAAAGGCGGGTCCCTTCATTCGGCGGCCCGCCTTGGACCTGTATGTGGGTGCCTTTGTTCCAGTTTGAAGAGCCCTCGTGCTTGATCTAAGTCAGCTTCTCCAAGCCGCCGGGACCGCGTCAACAGGAGCACCCCACGCGCCCATGACCAGCCAGTCCGCTACCGTCAAATCGCTCTACCGCTATCCCGTTAAGGGCCTGTCGCCCCAAGCTTTGCCGCGGACTGCGCTGACCGCCGGTCAGACCGTGCCCGCGGACCGGCTCTATGCGATCGAGAATGGCCCGATCGGCTTCGACCCGGCCAAGCCAGCCTATTTTCCGAAACAGCGCTTTTTGATGTTGATGAAGAACGAGCGCCTGGCCGCGCTGCGCACGGACTATGACGAACCGGGCCACGTCCTCGTGATCCACTCGGGCGGGACGGAGGCCGCGCGTGGCGACCTGCGCACCGCCGGGGGCCGCGCCGCCATCGAGCGCTTCTTTGCGGCCTACTGTGCGGACGAACTGCGTGGACCGCCCAAGGTGCTTTACGGCGATGGGCACAGCTTCTCGGACGTCGCCAAGAAGGTGGTCTCGATCATCAATCTCGCCTCGGTCGCCGAACTGGAGACGAGGATCGGCGCGCCGGTCGATCCGCTCCGCTTCCGCGGCAACCTCTATGTGACCGGTTGGCCCGCCTGGCATGAGTTCGATCTGCTCGGCCGCACACTCAACGTCGGCCGCGCGCGTCTCAAGGTCGTGAAACGCATCGTGCGCTGCGCGGCGACCAACGTCGATCCGCAGACCGGCATCCGCGACCTGACAATTCCGCAGACACTGATGCAGAACTTCAATCACATGGACTGCGGCGTGTACGCCGAGGTCGTCACCGGCGGCGAGATCGCCGTGGGGGATATCATCGCCGACGCCAACTGATCCGGCGGGTTATCACCGCTGTAACGTCATTCCGGCGCGCGAGCGCCAGCGAGCGAACGCGGAATCCGGCCGCACCGTCCTATTTCTGGATTTCGGATCGCCGCGGAGCCTGTCATCGGGCCGCGCTTCGCGCGGACCCGTTGGCGGCGGCCGGACTGACTGGGGAATTCCTTCGACAAGCTTCAGCGCACGCCGCGGCCGTTGTCTGCCGCGGCAACGCGGCCGGTGCGTCGCGGCTGCGCCTGCTCGATACGGTCAAACAGTTCCGAAAATGGATCGCTGCGCACAAGCCGCGCGGCAGGTGCGGATACCGGCGCCGTCTGCGCCACCGGCTCTGGCGTTTGCTGGACGAGGCGCTGCCGCGCCAGTGGCCGCATGTCCTTTATCGGGGTGCGTTGCGGCTGCGCCGGCGTTTCCGCCGGGCGCGGCTTCTCGGCCCGCGCCTGCTCGGCTTCGATGGCGGCGAGCAGTTCGGTGATCGGCGAATCGAGCGCCGGCTCGGACGACGGATGGCTCGCCGGACCGCGCTCCGCGACCAGCACGGCGGGAACGGCCCGCCGCTCGGTCGGCATCACGTAAGCGATCACGCGCGCGCGCGGATAGACCGCTTCGCCGACGCGCTTGTTGTGGTTGCCGGAGATGACGACCGGGTTGCCATCTTTGTCGATGCCCGAGACGACGCCGACATGGCCGCCCGTCCTCCCGCGCGACAGCACGGCGATGGCCCCAACTTCGGGCTCGGAGACGCGACGGCCGTAATAGGCGAAGGATCGCGCCGCGTCGGAATTGGTGCCGCTGTAGCCGAGCTTGGCGAGCACGAAATTCATGAAGGTCGCGCACCACAGGCGCTGCCGGTCGGTCGGATTGGTGCCCATGTATTTGCGCGCCTCGATGACCAGCGCCGGCGAACCGAATGGGGGCCTCATCCGCGCGCTGAGGGAGACACGCTCGACCGGCGAGGCACTCCGGGGCGCCACCGGCGCCGGCCGCTGGGCGATCAGCCTCGGTTTCGGCGGCGGAAGGCGGACGGCATGCTGGCGCTTGGGCTCCGCGTTGTGCGGCACGGGCCGGCTGAGCGCGGGCGAATTCTGCAGCACAAGGCTGATGCAGGCGGCGGCAATCGCTGCGCGTGACGCGATCGGCATGAACGATGGGTCCCCACACCCGTGAAACTGTCGTCCGCGCTGGTTTGCCGCGGACAACTTGGGGACGTAGCACGGCGATTTTCGCCGGATTCTCGTAACTGGATTAAGGATGAACTGGTTTACGCGCGGCGCGTGGCCGTGATTCCGGCATCGCAAGGCGCGTGGCTTCATCGCGTGGCGGAGATCAGCTACCTGGAACCACATACGCCCTGATGCGCCCACGCGGATACACGGCCTCGGCGACAGTGCGATTGTGGTTGCCCGAAACGATGATCGGATTGCCGTTGGCATCGATACCGGAGACGACGCCAACGTGTCCGCCACCGCGGCGGCCCATCACGGCGATAGCGCCAACCTCCGGTCCGGACACGCGCCTTCCATAGCGCGCATAAGCCAGCGCAAGATTGCCGCCGCCGGGATGACCGGTCTCACGCAGCACCATGTCCATGAACGCGCCGCACCAGAGGCTGCGGCGCCCGGTCGGATTGGTGCCGATGTAACGGCGCGCTTCCGCGACGAGTGAGTTGGAGGCGTAGCCTGCCGAAGCATAGGCATTCTCCGGCGATGCTGTCCGCCGTGAGATGGTGCGATAGCGCCCCCGGCTCCTGCGCGCCGGAGCCGCGGTGTTCTCCGACTGCGCGGTCATGAAGCCTGCATAACGCGAGTCGCTGTCCGCGCTGCCGAAAAGCGAAGGCGTTGCCGGCGCGGCAGCAACGCGTGTCGCCGCGCGGCGATGATAGTGATGATTATAGCCTTCGCGATGAACGCCCTTATGGACAGGCCTGGCGTCGGCCGCACCCGCAACCGCGGCTATCACAACCGAACAAAGGATAAGTGTTGCCTGTCGGTAGGTCAGTTTCATCAGGTAAATCCCCTTTTCATCGCAGCAATAAACTTGGTCTATCGCAACTCAAACGAAGACCGCTCGTCTTCCCGCCGACAAACCGTGGCTATTTCGTGATCAGCGACTCGTGAACCAACCCAAAACGGCGGGAAATTCGGCATTAATACGCGAATTACACGCTGTAATAGGCCACTTAGGTCATACATTACGTAAACGCATGCCATCTATACGGTCCGGACACGCGGTACTATTTCAGGCTATTTGCCACGCCAGTTCGGCGGGCAATTGATGCGACAAAGGAGACGCTGGGACACGGGAGGGACGGCACTGGACTACGGCCGCTCAGCCAATTCGGCTGATCAAAATAAGTATTGCGTTCGAAAATCGTTCCTTGAACTCTAAGGAAATGAATAGCAGTGCCGGAATACTACTTTAAATAACGCGTATTGATTGAAGTAATACTCATCAGCGCGATCTAATGGGCGTCCTCATGCGAGAACGCTTCCACGCTGCAAGCCTTGATCGATATCGGCAGGGCATCAGCTCTTGCGGCTGAGCAGGAAAACGCCTTGCTCGCCGAAGAGATTCCAGAACCACCACGGCGCATTGAAACGCAATGGCGTGCCCCAGGCGTTCAAGGCCACCGCCTTCTCCATCTTCACGCCGATCTCGCTACAAAGCTGCACGAAATCCTTGATGGTGCAGTGATGAATGTTGGGGGTGTCGTACCAGCTGTAAGGCAGGATGTCGGTTTGCGGCATGTGGCCGGCGAACAGAAGCTGCATCCGAACGGTCCAGTGGCCAAAATTCGGGAACGACACCACCGCGCGCCGGCCGATGCGCAGCATGTGCTCCAGCACCACGCGCGGATGCCGCGTCGCCTGCAAGGTCTGCGACAGGATCACGTAATCAAAGGCGTCATCGGGATAATCGGCGAGATCCGTGTCGGCGTCGCCCTGGATCACCGCGAGCCCTTTGGCAACGCACTGATTCACGCCTTCGCGCGAGAGCTCGATGCCGCGGCCGTCGACGCCGCGTGTTTCGCTCAACAGGCGCAGCAATTCACCGTCGCCACAGCCGACGTCGAGCACTTTGGCGCCGCGCTCAACCATCTCGGATACGCGCACCAAGTCGACGCGCGCACCGCCCGGTGTACGAGCGATGTTGGCAACGGTGAGCTTGGGATCGGTACGCGACAGCATGGCCATCACTTCGCCTCGGAAGGCGCAAGCCCGCGCGCCTTGCAGGCACCGTCAAGGAAGCCGCGCACGATGGCGAACATTTCCGGCTCGTCGAGCAGGAAAGCGTCGTGGCCTTTGTCGGTGACGATCTCGGCGAATGAAACGCGCGCGCTCGAGGCATTGAGCGCATGCACGATGGCGCGTGATTCCGAGGTCGGAAATAGCCAGTCGCTGGTGAAGGAGATCACGCAGAAGCGCGTCGGCGTCCCCTTATACGCATTGGCAAGCACACCGCCGTGATCCGCGGCGAGATCGAAGTAGTCCATCGCGCGCGTCAGGTAGAGATAGGCATTGGCGTCGAAACGCTCGACGAAAGAAATTCCCTGGTGGCGCAGATAAGATTCGACTTCGAAATCGGCATCGAAGGAGAACGTCGGATTCTCGCGATCCTGAAACTTGCGGCCGAACTTGCGGTGCAGGGCCGCATCAGAGAGATAGGTGATGTGAGCGCCCATGCGCGCGACCGCGAGGCCGCGACGCGGATTGGTGCCTTCGAGGTGATAACGGCCGCCGCGCCATTCCGGATCGGCCATGATTGCCTGGCGGCCAACCTCGTGGAAGGCGATGTTCTGCGCCGAATGGCGCGTGGCGCAGGCGATGGGCAGCGCCGCGAAGACGCGCTCCGGAAAGCTCTCCGCCCATTGCAGCACTTGCATGCCGCCCATCGAACCGCCGACCACGGCGAACAAGGTGTCGATGCCGAGATGGTCGAGCAACATTGCCTGCGCGCGCACCATGTCGCGGATGGTAATGACAGGGAAATCGAGGCCCCATGGGGTGCCGGTGGCCGGGTTGGTCGAGGACGGGCCGGTAGTGCCCATGCAACTGCCGACCACGTTGGAGCAGATGACAAAATAACGTGACGTATCGATCGGCTTCCCGGGGCCAACCAGGGTCTCCCACCAGCCAGGCTTGCGCGTCACCGGATGCACGCTCGCCACGTGATGATCGCCGGTGAGCGCATGGCAGATCAGGATGGCATTGGACTTTGCTGCGTTCAGCGTACCGTAGGTTTTGTAGGCGATCTGGAACGGCGATAGTTCGATGCCGGCGTCGAGCTTGAGCGGCTTGTCTGCGCCGAAGCGCGCAACGGCGGAATCTCGCGGATCGTCCGCTTCGCGCGGCCGATCCAACAAAACCCGCGGGCTGCTCAGATTGGCTTCGACCATCTCGCCTTTCGCGCTCCCGGCGCGCCTTCAAGACCTCTTCGCCACCGGCGAGACCGGCGGCCCTAAGGTAGCCGGGGACAGACTGTCAATCTTTACTGGGATTTCAAGCCCCTAGCATAGGTATTCGGCATGCGTTGAAGGTGGGCGGCGCCCCGCAGACGCGAGGCTTGTCCCCCGCCGCCATGTCTTTAAAACCCTCCCCTGAGATAAATTTGGACGGCCGGACGTCGGGCACCAAGGACGCCATTGCGTGCCTGTTGTCGGCCTTAAGGGTTGAGTGTGGGCCATGGCCAAGACACCCGAGGCGCCTTCGCTGGGCGATTTGCGCAAGGAGATCGACCGCATCGACGAGTCGATGCACAAGCTCCTGATCGAGCGCAGCGAGATCATCGACCGGCTCATCGAGATCAAAAAGAGCCAGGAGACAGGCGGCTCGGCGTTTCGTCCGGCGCGCGAAGCGGAAATGATGAAGCGTTTGGTGCAACGCCACAAAGGCATCTTGCCGCTGGATACCGTCGAGAGCATCTGGCGCGTCATCATTGCCACGTTCACTTACGTTCAGGCGCCCTTCTCCGTGCATGCCGATCTCTCGGCGGGTGACGCGCTCATGCGCGATTCCGCACGCTTCCATTTCGGCTTCACGGTGCCTTTCATTCCCCATATGGGAGCCTCGGGCGTCGTTGCGGCGGTCTCAGAATCGAAGGGCGATCTCGGCCTGGTTCCCGCCATCGCCGTGCCGGGCGCCGGCGCCTGGTGGAGCGCACTCGAATTCGACACCGCGCCGAAAATCATCGCCCGCCTGCCCTTCGTCGAGCGCGCCGACCATCCCGCCGCGCTGCCAGTGTTCGTGCTCTCGCGTGTCGCCGCCGACGCCATGGCGACCGGCGCATCGGTTTGGAGCGTGCGGGTCTCCGGCTGGGGCGCGCATGCAGCACAAGCGCTCTCGGTGCTGGCCGACTTCATCGCCGTCCCCGACCGCGCTTTTGATGGGGCCGCCCTGCTGGTTACCCTCCCGGCCGATGTGACCATGGACGCCATCGGCAAAGCGCTGGTTAAGGCTGGCGCCACGGTTCGATCGTCGGCCCTCGTCGGGAGCCACGCAACCCGCTATACGGTTGGCGCCGAGAAGAGTTCCTAAAGACACCAAAAGTGTCGTCGCCCGCGCAGGCGGGCGATCCGGTAGCCCGAAATTCCCGGTGGTTACTGGATGTCCCGCTCGCGCGGGGCATGACAGACCGTGAGGATTGAAATGACCGCGACCCGTCCGCAACCACGACCCGGCGTGCTCGACATTGCCCCCTATGTGCCGGGCAAGAGCACCGCGCCGGGCGTCGCCAAGGTGTTCAAGCTCTCGTCCAACGAGACGCCGCTCGGTCCGAGCGAGAAGGCGATCGCCGCCTATCGGGCTGCCGGCGAACACCTCGAAGACTATCCGGACGGCGCGGCCACCGAACTGCGCGAGGCGATCGGCGCTGTCTTCGGGCTCGATCCTGCCCGTATCATTTGCGGCGCCGGCTCCGACGATCTCCTCAACCTGATCGCGCGCGCCTACCTCACCGATGGCGACGAGGCGATCCACACCACGCACGGCTTCCTGGTCTACCCGATCGCGACGCTCGGCACCGGCGCCAAGCCCATCGTCGCATCGGAGACGCAGCACACGGCCGATGTCGACGCGATCCTCAAAGCGGTGACGGCGAAGACCAAGGTCGTCTTCCTGGCCAATCCGAACAACCCGACCGGCACCTATGTGCCCTTCGACGAGGTCAAGCGTCTGCACAAGAGCCTGCCCGCTCACGTGCTGCTGGTGCTCGACGCGGCCTACGCGGAATACGTCACGCGCAACGACTATGAAGCCGGCATCGAGCTGGTGGCGACGTCGGAAAACGTCGTGATGTGCCGCACCTTCTCCAAGATCTACGGGCTCGCGGCGCTGCGGCTTGGTTGGATGTATGGGCCGGCAAATGTGATCGATGCGATCAACCGCATTCGCGGACCGTTCAACGTCAACGCGCCGGCAATCGCCGCGGGCGTCGCAGCAATCCGCGACACCGCGCATGTCGAGCGCGCACGCGCGCACAACACGCACTGGCTCAACTGGCTCACCGAAGAAATAGGCAAGCTCGGCCTCACCGTCACGCCGAGCGTGGCCAACTTCGTGCTGATCCATTTCCCGGAGACCAAAGGCCGCACGGCCAAGGAGGCCGACGCATTCCTGACTAAGCGCGGCCTCGTCCTGCGCGCCGTCGGCTCCTACAAGCTGCCGCAATGCCTGCGCCTCACCGTTGGCAGCGAGGAAGCCAACCGGCTGGTCGTGCAGTCACTCAGGGATTTCCTGGGGCAGGCAGCGTGAGCGCTTTTTGTTGTCATCACCGGGCCGGCGCCAACGGGTCCGCGCAAAGCGCGGCCCGAGGGCAGGCTCCGCGCCGAAACCCGGTGATCCCGATCAGGGACTACTTTGCCCTCCTAAGCGAGATCCCCGGGACAAGCCCGGCGATGACAGGATCGTTGGCGTGAGAAAACCGGCAGCCCTCTTCAACCGCCTCGCCCTGATCGGCGTCGGGCTGATCGGCTCGTCGATCGCGCGTGCGGCGCGGCTGCAAGGCGCGGTTGGCTCGATCGTCGCCACTGCGCGATCGCCGGAAACGCGACGGCGCGTGGCCGAGCTTGGGATCGCCGATCAAGTCGTCGAAACCAACGCGGCGGCGGTTGAAGGCGCGGACCTCGTCATCGTCTGCATTCCCGTCGGCGCGTGCGGTCCCGTCGCGCAGGAGATCGCGCCGCACCTCGCGCCGGGCGCGATCATCTCCGACGTCGGCTCCGTGAAAGGCTCGGTCGTGCGCGACATGAGCCCGCATCTGCCGAAGAACGTCCACTTCGTCCCCGCCCATCCGGTCGCCGGCACCGAATATTCCGGCCCCGATGCGGGCTTCGCCGAACTGTTCGTGAACCGCTGGTGTATCCTGACGCCGCCTGAAGGCACCGATCCGGCTGCAACAGAGAAACTCCTCGCGTTCTGGCGCCTGCTCGGCGCCAATGTCGAGACGATGACGCCGGAGCACCACGACCTCGTGCTTGCCGTCACCAGCCATCTGCCGCATCTGATCGCCTACACCATCGTCGGCACCGCCGATGAATTGCAGACCGTGACGCGCTCGGAAGTGCTGAAATTCTCCGCCGGCGGCTTTCGCGATTTCACGCGCATTGCCGCGTCCGATCCGACCATGTGGCGCGACATCTTCGTCGCCAATAAGGACGCGGTGCTGGAGATGCTCGGCCGCTTCAACGAGGACATTTCCTCGCTCACGCGCGCCATCCGCCGCGGCGACGGTGATACGCTGTTCGAACACTTCGCGCGGACGCGCGCGATCCGCAAAGGCATCGTGCAGATCGGCCAGGATTCGCCGGCGCCCGATTTCGGCCGCCCGCACCCGGACCTGCCGCACACACCACTGCCGAAACCTTACGCCACGGACGAGGGATGACGCGCAAGCGCACGGCGGGGAAGGACAAGGAGACCTGGAGCAAGCTCTGGCCGAGCCAGCATCCGGAGAAGTCCGTTCCTCTGCTGCAGGCGTTGCATATCCTCACACGTGATGGATCGCTGAACGCGGACTCGCGCCGCAAGCTCACGCAGGTCTTGCACCTCACACAGCTCCTGCGGCCGGCATTGGACATTGCGCTGAAAGAGACAACGGAGCCGGTGCTCGCCGATGTCGGCGCCGGCAAATCCTATCTCGGCTTCGTCCTCTACGATCTGGTGTTCGGTCCGGCGGGCCGCGGACGCGTCGTCGGCGTCGAGGCGCGCGAGAAGCTCGTCGAAACATCGCAGGCGCTGGCGACGACGTCAGGCTTCGAGCGGATGCAATTTATCGCGGCGCCGATCGCCGAAGCCACGATCCCCGGCGGCCGCGCCGACATCGTGACGGCGCTGCATGCCTGCGACACGGCGACAGACGACGCCATCCGCTTTGCGCTGCGCCATGAAGCGAAGGTCATTGCCCTGGTGCCGTGCTGCCAGGCGGAGGTCGCGCGCCTGCTCGAAGGCCATGGCGGCCCGCTGCGCCAGCTATGGCGCCATCCGATCCAGCGGCGTGAATTCGGCGCCCACATCACCAATGTCATCCGCGGCCTGGTCCTCGAGTCGCACGGTTACAAAGTGCGGGTGACCGAATTCACCGGGCTCGAACATTCGATGAAGAACGAGCTCATTCTTTGCGAGCGCCACCAGCGCAGCAATGCGCAAGCGCGCGGCGAACTCACGCGGCTGATCGATCAGCTCGGCGTGAGGCCTGCACTGCTCGACACATTGTCGGTTTAACAGGCGGCTAAAACAGCGCCGGCGTCTTCCCGATCGGGATCGGCCCGAGGAACACCGCGCCATCATTGAAGCGCAGCGGCAGCGCGACCGCGGACTTGCCTTCGAGCGTCGTCTGCTGGCCGAGGAAATTGATGCCGGCGGAAATGTTCGCCCCGGCCTGCTGGCGCGCGAGGTTTCCAAGACCGGGAGACAGGCGATCAAGCGCGCCCGCGAGGCGATCCATCGCCGGCGAAGTCTCCACCATGCGCTGGGCACCGATCTTGTTGAGGAAGGTCTCGAGACCGGCGATGGTCACCTGTAGCTGGCCTTCGAGATGCCCGTCCGGGTTTATCGACAGCGCGCCATTGCCGAGCGCGAGGATATCGCCTTGCTCGATGCGAACTTGCGTGATGTCGATGCGTCCATTCGCCTGCTGGATCTCGCGGAAACGGACCGGCCAGGGCTTCGGCGCGAAATCGTTCAAGCCGCGGATGACCGCGGTCATCTCGGCGTCGATGGGCTGCACCGCCGCCGGATGGAAACCCGGTATCGACGCCTGCTGCAGCCGCAGCACCGTTTCGATCACAGGTTTGTCGGCGGCCGAGCCTTCGGCGATCCGGCCATGCAGTTCGAGATGCTTGGCGCGCATCCAGGTGGCACTGTTGCCGCCGTCGATCCGCTCGACCACCGGGTCGTCGAACACCAGCGATATGCGCTCCGGGGAGGCCGGCGTGCCGCGCACGCTCGCCTGGCCGAGCGACCAATTGGCCGCGAGCGTCGGCGGCTTGCCCGCATCGGCGATGCTCAGTGGTCCGTCGAATTCGCTAATCAACAGGGTCGGCTGATAGATCTGCGCCGCCACCAGGATGCGCGACAGCTTGAGCTCGAGCGGCGGGGCTTGGAAGACAGCCGAGGCCTGATCGCAGGCGACCTCCATGCGGAACGGGTAACCGCCGACGCTTTCGGTCCCGCAAGCATAGGCACGGCCGGACTTGGCCTCGCGGGCGCGCCAAGCTTCAAAGACGGTGTGTGCCTGCCCGGCGGCATAATACCAGAACCAGCTCCAGCCGCCGAACAGCGCGACGACGAGGATCACCAAGCTAATGTAGCGCCGCTTTCGCCGCCGCGCCGAGGGAGTCACGGTCATTTCCATCGCAGGGCTATTTTTGGCTCTGTTGTTGGCGCCGTCAGTCGGACAGATTCGGACGCCCGTCCAGCATTCTTTTTAAGATCAATGATCTTTTCTGAACACAGGTTCCCCCACGCCCGATGCTCGCGGGCTTCCAATGCCTCCGAATAGGGCATTTCCGCGCCGCGGGGTGAGTCCTGGCCGCGCGGGTTGCGCCCCCAGAGGTGGCCTGTTAGCGAACAGCCCCGCCACCCTGAACACCGGTCCGCATCCAGGCACGATGGACACTCCGCCCGACCAAAGCACAGAGGATTTGTGGGTTTTCGGTTACGGCTCGCTGATCTGGCGGCCAGGCTTCGACTTCCTGGAGCGGCGCAAGGCGCGCGCCGTCGGTGCCCACCGGGCCTTGTGCGTTTATTCCTTCGTGCACCGCGGGACGCCGGAACGGCCAGGCCTCGTTCTCGGTCTCGACCGCGGCGGCAACTGCCGCGGAATCGCCTACCGCGTGGCGGCGGGCAAGCGCGCGGAGACAGTCCAGTATCTGCGGGAGCGCGAACAGGTCACCTTGGTCTATCGCGAGGCTTGGCGCACGGTCTGGCTCGATGACGACCCGAAGCTGCGCGTTCACGCGCTCTGCTACATGGTGGATCGCGGTCATGAGCAGTTCGCCGGCCGGCTCACGCTCGAGCAACAACTGCATCACGTGCGCCAGGGCCATGGCCGCTCCGGCAACAACCGCGATTATGTGATCGAGACGGTGGGCGCGCTCGAGGAACTCGGCTTCCGCGACCACGATCTGCATCTGCTGGCCGAGCAACTTAAAGGCGGCCGCGAACACGCGTAGCTAGACGCCCGGCTTCGCCTTCGCTTCTTCGAGCAATCGCGCCGTCGCGGTCTCGATCGTGTCCTGCAAGCGATGCATGAACGTGTCTTTGTCGATGCCCGGCGGGATCGGATCGAGGATGTCCACCACGACCTTTCCCGGAAATCGCCGGATCGAGCGGCGCGGCCAGAACAGGCCCGAGTTGAGCGCTACGGGAAGACACGGCACGCCTTCGACGGAATAGAGATAGGCCACACCAAACTTATAACGCGGCTCGGCGCCGGCTGGGCGCCGCGTGCCTTCGGGAAAGATGATGAGCTGGCGGCGGTCGGCCAATTCGATGCGCGCGCGTTCGGCCATCGCGATGAGCGCCTGTGAGCCTTTGCTGCGATCGACCGGCACCATGCGGCCCTTGATCGTGAGCCAGCCGAAGATCGGGATCCACTGCAATTCGCGCTTGAGGATGAACGTCGGATTGTCGAACAGCGGCAGCAGCGCGAAAGTCTCCCAGGCCGACTGATGCTTGGCCGCAACGATGATCGCGCCATCGGGAATTTTCTCGCGTCCTCTGATCTCGTATTCGATGCCGGCGACGACACGCAAGAGCACCAGATTGACGCGCCCCCAGGCCTGCGCGACGCGCAGGATCGCGCGGTAAGGCATGACGAAGGTCGGCAATGCGATGATCAGAAAGATCAGCGTGTTCAGATAGAACAGCACATTGAAGGCGATCGACCGCGCGAGGATCAGCATGGAATCATCCGAGCCCGTCAGGGTCGAGCCGCATGCGCACGTGCGCGAACAGGAACTTCAGATATTCGACAAACAAGAGGCGCACCGACTCGACATTCTGCCACCACGGCTCGGTCTTGGCTCTTTCAGGGACCACCGGATAGGCAATCAACGAGACCTCGGGCAATTGATGCGCGAACTCGGCCATCGCGCGTTGCATATGCCAGTTCGACGTGACGACGATCAGCGACATGAAATTATGCTCGTGCGCCCAGCGTCGCGCCTCAAGCGCGTTGCCGAAGGTGTTGAGCGCGGAGCGGTCGAGATCGATACAGCAGTTGAAATATTTTGAATAGAGCGGCGTCAGGCGCGCGATCTCCTTGGTGCTGGTGGCGCGATGGACGCCTGTGATCAAAAGCCGCTTGCCGCGGTCGGCGGCGAGCAATTCGATCGCGTCGGGAATTCGCGCGGCGGCTCCCGTGAGCACGACAATTCCATCGGCCTTGCGATCCATCGGTGGTTCTTCCGCGGGAATATGCCAGGTGAACCAGAGGAAGCCGGCCGTGAGCAGCAGGACGCCGACCAGGGCAGCCATCATGGTCAGGAAGCCGATCCAGCGGGCAAAACCTGCAAGCATGTCAGTCGATGGTCTCCAGCGTGCGGTTGACCGTGTGCCGCGATGTGAAGGCTGTCACCGCGGCGATGAACACGATCTGAACCAGCACGGCCAGATAACCCGTGAGCCCGATGGAAAAGGAGCCGAACAGAGCCGACGTCTGGTCGGCGCCGGCGCTGCCGGCGAACCAGTGGCTGAGCAGCGAGGCCAGCGCGAAGAGAAGAATCGCCGCGCCGCCGCCCACCGCGCCGCCTTGCAGCCCGAGCAGGAGGAAATGCCGCTGGAAGTTGCTGGCGATGAAGCCGTTCTTGGCGCCGACGAAATGCAGAACCTCGATGACCGTCTTATTGGTCGCCATCGCGCCACGGGTCGCAAAAGTTACGGAAAGAACCGTAGCCGCAATCATCAGCGCCAAGATGGCGATGCCGGCGGCGACGGCGGTACCGGCCATCGCGCGCATGCGGTCGATCCAGCCGCGGTGATCGTCGAGCATGGCACCAGGCACCTGCTCGGCCAGCATGCTGCGCAACTGCGGTATGTCGGGTGTCGCACCCCGCGCGGCGCGGACGACGATCATGCGGGGCACCGGAAGCTCGTCGAGCGACAGCCCGGTACCGAGCCACGGCTCGAGCAGCTTTTCCGACTGCTCCTTCGAATAGGGCTGCACCTCGCCGATGCCGGGAAAATTCCGCGCCACCGACGCGGCTTTGTCCACCAGCGCATCGAGATCGCGGTTGGGCGCAGGAAGAATCTGGATCGTCATCTCGCGCGACACGTCCGACTGCCATTCGCTCGCCGCCGCGCTCACCAGGATCACGCCGCCGGTGGTGAGCGAGGCGAGAAACGTCATGATGGCGACCACGGCCACCAGCGCGCGGCCAGAGATCGAATTGCGCGGCACGAGTGAAGCCTCGAAGCGAGGCCCGAGGTTCGCCGGGATCTCCAAATCGCGGTTGCTCTTGTCAGCCATGGAGAAACCCGGTCGTCTCAATCGTAAATATGCAGGCGCCCGTCGTGGAGCACGAGGCGGCGCGCATCGTACTGGTCCATCAAGGCGATATCGTGCGTCGCGATCACCACCGAGGTGCCCGACTTGTTAAGCTCGACAAAGAGCCGCAGCAGGCGTTGCGCCAGCGACGGATCGACGTTGCCGGTCGGTTCGTCGGCGAGCAGCAGCTGCGGCCGCGCAATCACGGCGCGGGCAATCGCGGCGCGCTGCTTCTCGCCGCCCGAGAGAACCGGCGGCAGTGCAGTAATGCGCTCGCCAAGTCCGACCCAGTTCAGGAGTTCGATCACCTCGTCGCGGTAAGTGTCCTCGGCGCGGCCCATCACCCGCAAGGGCAGCGCGACATTCTCATAGGTGGTCATGTGGTCGAGCAGGCGGAAATCCTGGAAGACGATGCCGATGCGCCGCCTCAGCGTCGCCACCGCATCGCGCGACAGCGTGGCCACGTCATGGCCGAACTGGGTAATGAGGCCGCGCGACGGCTTGAGCGAGAGAAAGAGAAGCTTCAAGAGCGTGGTCTTGCCGGCGCCGGAGGGGCCGGTAAGGAACTGGAAGGAATGCGGCTCGATGCGGAACGTGAGGTCACGCAGGACCTCTGGTCCCAAGCCGTAGCGCAAGCCCACATTCTCGAATCGGACCACACCCCACTCCGATCAATCGTGTCTGGGCCCTGGCGGACCCTGAGCCGGCCGCAGGCCCGTCCCAGACCCACCGCCAAAGCCCTAAGCCGCCCAGAACTGCGCTTTTACAGCATTATTCCTGCACCGCCAGTGCCGAACGCCCCAGCCTGTGCATGGCGCCGAAGGGCCAGACCCGATGGTCCATGGTTTCCGGTCCATTAACGGACGGCTGGTAGTCTGCAACCAGGAAAACCACGTTCATAGTCATGTTGATTGTCTGTCCGAGCTGCGCGACGTCCTACATGATCGATCCGGCCTCGGTCGGCTCCGGCGGTCGCATGGTCCGTTGCGCGCGGTGCCGGACGACTTGGTTTGCCGGCGCGTCGCCCGCCGAAAACGAAGTGAACGCGTTTGTCGACAGTGTCATCGCCGAGGCCCAGGGCGACACCGGCGCAATGCCTCCCCCCGTTCCCTCCCAGGACAGCTCGGCTCTGGGCGGCAAATTCGAGGTCCAGCCGCCCCCCGGCGGTGACGGCCCCGAGGCGAGCCCCGAATGGACGACACCCGACCCGTCTGCCCCCGAGCACTTGCCACCAATGCCGGAATTCGCAGTCGCGACCGACGAGACGGTGCCGGTCACTGATGCGCCCTCGCTGGTGCCGCCGATGGACCATGGGGCGGTGGCCGAGACACCGCTCGCCGCGCCCGATTCCGAGGATGTCGAGTCGTTCGCCGCGCGTCGCAAGCGCCTGCAGTCGAAGCGGAAGACCGCCCGCCGCTCATCACGCTGGACGGCCGTGATTCTGGTGCTGTTCGCCTTCAACGTCGCCGTGGTCGGCGCGCGCAACGAGGTCGTGCGCTATCTGCCGCAGACCGCGTCGCTGTTCACGCTGATCGGACTGCCGGTCAATCTGCGACAACTGAAATTCGACAATGTGCGCATCACCAAGGAGATGCAGGATGGCGTCACCATCCTGATGGTCGAGGGCAACATCGTCTCGACGTCCGACAAGGCGATCGAAGTGCCGCGCTTGCGCTTAGCCGCGCGCAACGGCTCCGGCCAGGAGATCTACACCTGGATGCTGAAACCTGAGCGCAGCATTCTCGGCCCGGGCGAAAGCCTCAAATTCCAGAGCCGGCTGGCCTCGCCGCCGGCGGACGCGGCCGATGTGATGGTTCGCTTCTTCACCACCGCCGATGCCGCGGCTGCCGGAAGCAAGAAGTAGCGGGCTTCTGTTCCTTCGTCGCGTTGAGCGGTCAATTCCAGCAGACGACTGAGAGCTTCCTCACACATCGAGGAACCGATAGCCCGTCTGCTCGAGCACGATGCAGGTCAGCCGGCCACTGGCGAAGGCCTTCGTGTCGATATTGATGCGGTTCGGCAGCACTTCGGGCTCCGGCATCGGCGTGTGCCCGTGCACGACGATCTTGCCGAAATCCGCCGTGCTCACGAGAAACTCTTCGCGGATCCATAACAGGTCTTCGTCGCGCTGCTTATTGAGCGGAACGCCCGGACGCACGCCCGCGTGGCAGAGAAAGAAGCGCCCATGCGTGTACGAGTTGCGCAGCGAGCGTAAGAAGGCCACGTGCTCGCGCGGCAGCGCCTCGCGCAACAGCTCGGAAGCCTGCAGGTTGGCGCGGCCGACAACATGCCGCACCGTTATGCCGTAGCTTTGCAGCGTCTGATCGCCGCCTTGCGGGCGCCACTGTATGCCGACCGTTGGATCGGCAAGAAACATCTCAAGCATGAGCTCGTGATTGCCGCGCAGCGCCACATAGGGCGTGGGAAACGGATTGCCGGCAAGCCGCCCGATCACGCCAGCCGACTGCGGCCCGCGGTCGATATAGTCGCCGAGCGTCACGGTCAGCGCATCGCTGCCATGCGCATTGACGTCGCGCGTGATGGCGGCCACCGCCCGCTCAAGCAAATCGAGGCGGCCATGGATGTCCCCAATGACATAAAGCCGGGCATGATCGTTGGGAATTGCCGCATCCTCCGCTATGGTCCGCGCGCGCCACGCGGCGCGCAGGTTATGTCAGTCCCTTCGGGGGAGAGCCAACACTTTCGGTTCAACGTGTAAGCACTTTGCCATGCCGGGTTCTACAACGACAAACGCCAGCGACACACCGTTGCCGGGACGCGTCATCACGTCCCTCATCCTTCTGTGGCTCGCGGGGAACGCCTTGCGGCTCACGCTCCTGGCGGTGCCGCCGGTTATCCCCCTGATCCACGACGAACTGCATCTGAATGGTACACAAATCGGTGTCCTCACCGGTTTGCCGCCGATGCTGCTGGCTTTGGCCGCGGTGCCGGGCTCGTTGCTGATCGCGCGCCTGGGTTTGCGCGCTGCCTTGGCTATCGGGCTTGCGCTGACGGCCATCGGGGGCGCCTTGCGCGGCGCGCTGCCGGAGCTGGGATGGCTTTACGCCATGACCATCGCGACCGGAGCCGGCGTGGCGATCCTGCAGGTGACGATGCCATCGGCGGTGCGTGCGTGGACGCCAGATCGCATCGGCTTCGCCACGGCGGTCTACACCAACGGACTTTTGATCGGTGAAATTATCCCCGTGGGGCTGACCTTGCCCTTGGTGTTGCCGCTGGTCGGCGGACACTGGCAATGGGCCTTCGTTGTCTGGGGCGCGCTGGTCGCGGTTTTGGCCGTGCCGGTACTGGCACTGGCGCCGCGCCCTCAAGTGAGCAATGGCGGAGCAAAGCGGCGCTGGTGGCCGGATTGGCGCAAGAGCCTGATCTGGCGCCTGGGACTTATGCTTGGCACCACGAACGCGGTCTACTTCACCACCAATGCCTTCATCCCGGACTTCCTGCGGGAGAACGGTCAGGGCGAATGGATCAGCGCCGCGCTGTCCGGCTTGAATATTGGGCAGCTTCCCGCCTCGCTTCTGTTGCTGGCGATGGCCGGACGGCTCGAAGGCAAGACCTGGCCCTATGTCGTCTGCGGCGCCTTCAACGTGATCGCAGCGCTCGGCATCGTCTTCGGCACTGGGCCGTGGGCGGTCGCCGCGGCCAGTCTGCAAGGATTCGCCAATGCTGCGGTGCTCATTCTCGTTCTCGCGTTGCCGCCTTTGTTGAGCCCGCCGGACGACGTCCACCGCGTCACTGCAGCCATGTTCACCATCAGCTATAGCTGCGCGGTCATCACCCCGATCATCAGTGGCTTTGTTTGGGATCTCAGCGGCAATGCAAGTTTCGCATTTCTACCGATCGGCCTATGGGGATTCGTGCTAATTGTGCTCGCTCCGGCGATCAATCATGTGCCGCGTGCAAGGAGCTGAAGCGATGCGACCGATACCGGTAGGAGCCAAGGGAACTTTCACGCTGCGCGTGACGCCGGCGCATCTCGCCAACCAGTTCAAGGACGCGGCATTGCCCCAGGTCTTCGCCACCCCGATGATGGTGACGATCATGGAGAACGCCGCCCTCAACGCCGTGCGCGAATATCTTGATCCGGGCGAAAGCGCCGTCGGCACGATCGTCAACGTCAAGCACCTCGCCGCCACGCCGGTCGGTCATCGCGTAATTGCCGAGGCGGTGGTGACCAAAGTCGACGGCCGACGCATTGAATTCGACGTGACCGCCCGCGACGAGACCGAAGAGATTGGCGCCGGCACGCATGAGCGCATGGTGGTCGACCTCGTCCGGCTTGATAAGCGGCTGGCCGCCAAGAAGCCGGCCTGAGCACGATCGTGATACGCTGGTGACCGCGGAGCGGGGCGCGACCGGTCCTGAGGCTGAGGTCATTTTGAGCGCGGCCTCCGCCGCTCGATCGGCTTGATGTCCTGGTAGCGGCGAACCCAGCGCCGATCGATCCAATCCTTCAGAGTCCAGACCCACGCTCCCTCGCACTTGAACCAGTCCCGCGACGCGATGGCATAGCGCTCCCCTGTCGAGATCAGCGCCAGATGGTGACGCTGCGGCTGCCAAGCCTTGAGCGGCTCGCCGAGCGCGCGGCGACGCAGATTGTCCGCCAGCGGCGGTCCTGCCCGCACCGCAAGGACGCCGGATTTCTCGCGTGGCGTTTCAACGAACGTGGCGCAATCGCCGGCGGCGAAGACGTCCGGGTCATTAATAACCTGCAACGTCCGCCCGACGGCGAGGAAGCCAAGCTGGTCGAGCGCCAATCCGGTTTCATTGAACCAGCGGGGCGCGTTCGCCTCGGTGGCGATCAAGACAGCGTCAGCGCCGATCGTTTCACCGTCATCCATTTCGATCGCGCGGACGGCAATGGCGCGCGCACGCCGATGCTCAAGCAAGACGATGTCCCGCTCCGCAAGGATACGGCGAAATGCGGCGCGCACGCGGCTATTATGGGTCGGAAGGATTTCCCCGTCGGTAACGAGCGCGAAGGAGAGAGCAACATTCGCCTCGGCGAGCAGCCGCGTACGCATCGATAGGAGCAATTCGACGCCGCCCGCTCCGCCGCCAATGAGAGCGATCCGCCTTGCGCCCTGCTCGCGCCGGCAGCGCGCAATCAAAGCATCGAACTTTTGCAGGAACGCGCCGATCGGCTTCACCGCAATTGCATGGTCGGCACCGGCAATGGATGACAAAGACGGCTCGACTCCGACATCGATGGACAGAATGTCATAGGGCACGGTCGATGCGCCCCCTGCGAGCAACAGACGCTTACCAACGCGATCGATCGCGACCGCTTCCGCATGAACAAATCGCGTGCCAGTCGCCCCGGCAAGGTGAGCAAGGTCGATCTGGGCATGTTCAGGTGCATAAAGACCGGCGACGACGCCTGGCAACATACCTGAATACAGTGTTTTTACGTCGCGGCTGATGAGCGTCACCTGCGCACGCGGCACGGGTCGCCTGGCGAGCGCAATAAGAAGATGCACATGCGCATGTCCGCCGCCGAGAAGAACGATTTGCTTGGACATCATCCGCCCGCCGGTCATTCGAATCGCCCTTACGCCATTGAAAACACATCGCCGCGTGCGTGGGAACATGACTTGAAATTCACGTTGCACTTTCCATATCGGCGAGGCGCAGCGAAAACAGCGCATTATTTTCACGGACGCGACAAACCCTGCGCCGTGTGTTCTCAAGATTCGTTGACGCCTTCAGCGCAAAAGCGCTCAAGGCAGCGCAAGCCGCGACAAGCGATCAGCACGATCATCCCCAGCTAACCAATAGCCGGTGGCGTACGCCCGTTGGATCCGGTCTGCTGGAGAGGTGGCCCATGCGTCGCGCATTACTCGCGTTCACGATTCCTGCGTTGTTTGCTTCGAATATCGCCTTCGCGCAGTT
>Ga0310811_10002202_pt1 | contig 24310 bp, 20 predicted proteins | sample YCmetagenome_FD_207642 | JGI IMG/M metagenome (GOLD analysis project Ga0310811, IMG submission 207642) | Soil microbial communities from experimental microcosm in Duke University, North Carolina, United States - YC | ecosystem: Engineered > Artificial ecosystem > Soil microcosm > Unclassified ... | reverse complement strand
TCGCCGTGTTCGCGCAGGCGAGCAGCAGCACCAAGGCGATCGCGCCGCCGATCATGAGAAGCGTCGTCGACAATGGTCCGAACATCTCGTCCGACAAACTGCTCGTCCGAACACTCGTCCAGCGGGCCTGCTCCACCGGATACTCTCGAGCGAGCCGCTGTTCGATCGTCCGCATCGCTGCGGAGACGCCGGCCGGGTCGCCGTGCTCGCTCATGCGGATGATCGCGCGGCTGTCGACGTGGAGGCTCCGCTTCGTGAGCGCCGTCTTCGTCGCCTGAAAGACGGCGATCGGTTGCCACAGCGTCGGCGGAAGCCAGAAACCGCCGCCGGCGAAATTCGGGAAGGCAAAACCGCGGGGCATGACGCCGATGACTTTCGTCGGCACGCTGTCGACGCTGATCGTCGCTCCGATCGCCGACGGGCTCGCGTTGAAGCGCTTGACGAAAAACTCGTGCGAGATGACCGCGACGCGCGGCGACCCCGGGAGCTCGTCGTCGGGGAGGAATGTCCGGCCGATCTCCGGCTGCATCCCCATCAGCGCGAAGAATCCCGGCGTGACGAACGCCGCGATGCTGCGCTCCGGACCTTCCGGATTCTGGATCATCACGCCGTCGCCGCGAATGAACGCAAAGCCGTCGATGGCCCCGCGAAGCGCCGGCGACTCCGCCCGCCAGTCGAGATACGTCGGGTAGGACGGCACTCGCCTGCCGCCCGTTTCGCTCTCTTCGTAGATCGTGCGCAGACGGCCCGCGTCGCGATACGGCAGGCCGCGGACGAATACCGCATCGACGACGCTGAAGACTGCCGCCGCACTGCCGATGGCCAGCGCGAGCGTGAGGACGGACACACCGGCGAACACCGGCGCGCGTCGCAAGGATCGGAAGGCGGTTCGGACGTCGCTCCACATGGTCCGCTCACTGAGAGATAAGAAATTGTCGTCACGGGACAATATTTTATCTCTGGTCCGTTTAGTCAAGGCCCCTTTTGGAACCACGGGCAGAAGTAACCTTACGCTTGCACCAGTCCGTAAGTCTTTGCGCCCTTGCGGACGAGCACGAACTCACCGTCGAGCAGGTCGTCGGAACTCACCGGCTCGCGCTCCGGACCGATCCGCCGGCCGTTGAGATAGACGCCGCCCTGCTGGAGCATGCGGCGCATGTCCGCCTTGCTCGAGAATAGCGCCTCCGGTCCGACCAACGTTGCCTCGAGAACGTCGTAGGTCGTCAGCTCGTCCTTTCGCTCGACCGTGAAGACCGGAATCTCGAGCTTGAGGGCGAGCAGAGCATCTCGCGACAACGATTTCGGATCGGCGCCGCCGAACAGCAAACCGGAGACTTCTTCCGCCGCGCCAAGCGCCTTAGCACCGTGGACGCGCCTTGTCACGTCGGCGGCCAGCGCACGCTGCGCTTCGCGCCGCTCCGGCCGCTCGATGAGGGCCCGTTCGTGGGCCTCGATATCCGCGTGCGAGAGAAGAGTGAAAGATCTCAGGTACCTCGCCGCGTCGCGGTCGTCGGTATTCACCAGGAACTGATAGAACTTGTATGGCGAGGTGAGCGTCGCGTCGAGCCAGACTGTTCCGCTCTCTGTCTTACCGAACTTGCTTCCGGCCGAGGTCGTGACGAGCGGAGCAGTGATCGCGTGCGCGTCCGTGCCGAGGGTTCGCCGAATGAGCTCGATACCCGCCGTGATGTTCCCCCATTGGTCGCTGCCGCCCATTTGCAGCCGCACATCGTGCCGGCGCCTGAGCTCGAGAAAGTCGTACGCCTGAAGCAGCATGTACGAGAATTCGGTGTATGAGATTCCGGCCTCCATGCGGCCTTGCACCGAATCCTTTTGCAGCATGTAGTTCACGGTGAAGTGCTTGCCGACGTCGCGCATGAACTCGACGGCCCGCAATTCGGTCAACCAGGTAGCATTATCAATCGCGCGCGCCGCGTTGGCGCCGCCGAAATCGAGGAAGCGCTCGAGCTGTCGTTGTATTTTCGCCGCGTTCGTTGCCACGAGCTCCGGATCGGCGAGCGGACGTTCCGCCGATTTGCCGCTCGGATCGCCGATCAACCCGGTCCCGCCGCCGACGAGGGCGACGGGCCGATGACCATGCTGCTGCAACTGAACCAACAACATGATGACCAACAGGTTGCCAATGTGCAGGCTCGGCGCGGTCGGATCGAAGCCGATATAGCCGGACAATTGGCCGTCGGCCAAGGCGTCGGCGACGCCCTCGGTCCGCTGATAGAGCAGCCCTCGCCATTCCAGCTCATCGAGCAGCGCATGAGATCGCATGGCACAAAAATAGACGGTACATGAGTCAACCCGTATGCTGATTCCATTCTCCCGACGCTTCCGTACGCGTTTCCCGTGGTTTGCCCGGACCTTCGCGCTCACCGCGGCGTTTTTGTTGTCGTTCGGCGTCGGCTTCGCGTACGCGAGCTGGGCCATGGTCTGCCGTGCCGGACGGTGTCCCTCGGCGAACGCGCTCCGCGATTACGAGCCTCGACAGACCTCCAAGATCCTCGCCGCCGACGGCCGGCTGATCGCCGAGCTCGGCTTGGAAAAGCGGACGCTCGTCAAGCTCCAGGACATTCCGCCGATCGTGCGCAACGCGTTCCTGACGATCGAGGACAAGCGCTTCTACAAGCACTCCGGTATCGATTGGGTGCGCGTCCCCGGTGCGCTCCTCACCGACCTCAAAAACCGGAACTTCAGCGAAGGCTTCTCGACGCTCACGATGCAACTCGCGCGGAACATCTTCCCCGAGCGCATCTCACGTGAGAAGTCATTGGTGCGAAAGCTCAAGGAAGCGAAGGTCGCCCGCGCGATCGAAGACGAGTACTCGAAGGACAAGATTCTCGAGCTCTATCTCAACCAGATCAACCTCGGCAACGGCGCGTACGGCGTCGAAACGGCGTCGCAAAGGTATTTCGGCAAGTCGGTGCGTGATCTGAGTCTCGCCGAAGCGGCGACGCTCGCCGCGATCCCCAAGGCGCCGGAACGCTACAACCCGCGCTCGGCACCCGACCGCAACATTCAGCGGCGCAACACGATCATCGCGCTGATGCGCGACGGGGGAATCGTCAGCGCCGCCGAAGCGCGCGAGGCGCAAGCGACGGCGATCCGCCTCGCCCCGCGAATCGACGCCGGCGAAGCGGCGCCCTATTTCGTCGAGTGGGTTCGCCAGCAGCTCGATGACAAGTTCGGCAAGCAGCTGTACGAGCAAGGGCTCACCGTTCATACGACACTCGACCTCGAGATGCAGACCGCCGCCGAGCGCGCGCTCGAGCGACAAATCAAGCTCATCGAGGCAGGGAAGTTCGGCGCGTTTCCGCACGTCAGCTACGAGCGCTATATGGCGCAGTCGAACGGCGGCGATGACACCGATCAGCCGATGTCGCCCTACTTGCAGGGTGCTTTTGTCGCGATGGACCCGCGCACCGGCGCTGTCCGTGCGCTCGTCGGCGGCCGCGACTTCGACGACAGCAAGTTCAATCGCGCCGTGCAGGCGATTCGTCAGCCCGGATCGACGTTCAAGCCGATCGTCTACGCCGACGCGATCCAGAATGGTCGCCCGCTCTCCTACATCCTCGACGACTCGCCACTCACCGTGGAGATCGGCAACACGACGCGCTGGGAGCCGAAGAACTTCGACGGCGCATTCGAGGGAAAGATCCCGATGCGTCGCGCGCTGTTCGAGTCGCGCAACGTGCCGACGATTCGACTCGGCATCGAGCTCGGAATCCCCAGCGTGATCGACGAAGCGCGGAAATTCGGCCTGACGACGCCGATTCCCGGCTATCCGTCGATCTTCATCGGCGCGGCCGACGTCTACCCGATCGAGCTGGTGGCCGCGTACAGCACTTTTGCCAACCTCGGGACGCGCGCCGAGCCGATCACCATCACCAAGGTCGAGGATCAGAGGGGCAGCGTGCTTTGGGAACCGCAGCCGACGACGCTGCCGATCATGTCGCCCGAAGAATCGTGGCTCATGGTGAGCATGATGAAGGACGTCGTGCAGCGCGGTACGGCGGCGGGGAGCGTTGGGTCGCAGATCCGCTTCCCGGCCGGGGGGAAGACGGGGACGACGAACGACGGCACGGACGTCTGGTTCGTGGGCTACACGCAGGATCTCGTGGCCGGCGTCTGGATGGGTTTCGACAAGCCGACCAAGATCAAATCCAACGCGCAAGGCGGCATTCTCGCCGCGCCGGCGTGGGTCGCGTTCATGAACGAGGTCTATCGTCGCCGGCCGGCGCCCCGTGATTGGGCGATGCCGGCCGATATCGTTCAGCGGCAGGTGGACGTCTCAACGAATATGCTGGCAACGCCGTACTGCCCGCCGGCCGTCGTGGTCAGCGAGTACTACATCCCCGGCACGGACCCGCTGTTGCCGTGCGATGTCCACACCGGGGCGCTGATGCCGGATACGTCCGGTGTCGGAGCCTTGTACCCCCGGACCGACAGTCTCGGGCGTCCGATACCTACGCCCGGCACGCCGCCCGGAGTCCTTCCGCCAAACGGCATCCGGCCAGTTCCGACTCGCCCAGGCGCCGATACCTCGCGTCGATACCGCGACTCGACGATTTTTAGCTTGCCGTCGCGCGATTCGACACGCCGGCCGGATTCTCTCCGGACGGACTCGTTGCGCATGAGGTTGGACTCGCTGCGGCGTCGCGACTCGGCCGTCAAACGCCCGCCGCGGCCGGACACGTTACAACGGAGCAGACTTCAGCTTGAATAGCCATTCATGAGTTGGCAGCCGACTGACTGTCACGCGCACACGATTTTTTCTGATGGCGCGCTCACCATCGAACAGGTGGTCGAGCGCGCCGCTTCGTTGAACGTGGTGCCCTCCGTGGCCGACCATATCTCGCGCGATGTCGCGCGGGCCGTGGACTCCGTCGAGCGAGCCCGCGAGTACATCGCCGCGCTCGACGAGCACGACGTCCTCCGCGGCGGCGAGTTTTGCTGGCACGACTCGCTCTGGCGCGAGCTTCCCGACGATCTCGTCGCGCGGTTCACGCATCGCCTCGGCTCGCTGCACGCGGTGCGTCTGCCGAGCGGCGATCTGGTTCATGCTTTTAGCCGCCGGCCGCCCGGGATCGACGTCGACGACTACATGTGGGCGCACCTCGAGTCGCTCGAGGCGCTCGCTCGCGAGATGCCGGTGGACATCCTGGCCCATCCGACGCTGGTGACGCTCCCCTTCCGCCGTCTGCCGATCGACGAGCTGTGGACGCCAGAGCGCGAGGAGAAAATGGTCGACGCGTTGTTCGCCGCCGGTATTGCGTTCGAGATCTCGAATAGATATCCGCCGCACGAGCGGCTCGTAAAGCGCGCCATCGATCGTGGCGTACGCATCTCCCTCGGCTCGGACGGCCACACCCTCGAGCAGGTCTCCGACATCGCCGCGCCGTTGGCGATGGCCCGGCGGCTCGGCGTTCGGGAGGAAGACATCTACGATCCGCGACGCCACGGATCCAAGACGGCCGCTCGAGCGTGATCCGCTACCGCGCGCGGTGGATCGTCCCCGTCACGTCGCCGCCCGAAGCCAACGGCATCGTCGCCGTCGACGGCAATCGCATCGCCTACGCCGGGCCGGCGTTCGAAGCGCCGCCGGGTGACGAGGTGAACCTCGGCGACGTGATCCTGATGCCGGGGCTCATCAACGCGCACTGCCACCTCGAGCTCACCGCCATGCGCGGTTTTCTCGAAGACCTCGATTTCCGGCGGTGGATTCTCCGTCTCACCAGCGCACGCCAAGCAGTTCTCGACCGTGACGCGTTGCTCGATTCGGCGCGCTACGGCATCGAAGAAGGTTTGCGAGCGGGAATCACGACCTTCGCGGATACCTCCGACTCGGCGGTTGGACTGCAGGCGATGCGCGAGGCCGCGGTGCGCGGCATCGTGTATCAAGAGGTGTTTGGGCCTGACCCGTCGCAGTGCGCGAAATCGATCGCCGACCTGCGCGAGAAGGTCGCCGGGCTGCGCTATCTCGAGACACCGCTCGTGCGCGTCGGCGTCTCGCCGCACGCGCCGTATACGGTCTCCGACGATCTATTCAAAGGGACGGCGAACCTCGCTCGCGAGATGCAGCTTCCCGTCGCCGTTCACATCGCCGAGAGTGAGCTCGAGTGGGAGCTCGTCGCGAAGGGATCCGGCGGGTTCGCCGATGGGCTGCGTCGGCGCGGGATCGAGGTGGCGCCGCGTGGCGAATCGCCGGTCGCGCTCCTCGACGCGTGCGGCGTGCTCGACACGCATCCGCTGCTCATTCACTGCGTTCGCGTGAACGCCGCCGACGTCGAGCGAATTGCGTCATCATCGTCCGCGGTCGCCCACTGTCCGGTGTCGAACGCGAAGCTTGGTCACGGGGTCGCGCCGCTGCTCGACTTGCTCGAGGCGGGGATCCCGGTCGGTCTCGGTTCGGACTCGATGGCGAGCAACAATCGCATGGATCTGCTGGAGGAAGCCCGCGTCGCTCTGCTCGCGCAACGAGCGGTGGCGCAAATGTGCGATGCGCCGCAAGCGGCGGACATGATCGAGCTCGCGACGATAGCCGGCGCGCGCGCCCTGGGAATCGACGCCCAGGTTGGATCGCTCGAGGAAGGGAAGCAGGCCGATCTCACGGCATTCGCCATCGAGCCCGCGGTACCGATCCAAGACCCCGTGGCCGCGCTCGTGTTCTCGATCAGTGCATCGCGCGCCCGATTCGTGACTGTGGCGGGCCGTGTGCTCATTCGTGACGGCGAACTCGTATCTCCGAGACCTGGTTTGGCCGAGCGGATGCAGGGATTGGGTGAGGCGTTGGCGTCGTGGCTCGATTCAGGAGGTGAAATGCGAGGATCCGTGTGACGTTAAGAAACCGGTTTGCGGATGTTGTAAGCAGCATTTCCCTTGTTTGCGTGGTGTCCCGAGCATAGCTTGCTATTGGTAGAACCTTCCGGCGCATGTAGTTAGGCGTCCGAGGAGCGTGGCCCTGTCCACCCGTTCCCGCTCCCGCCCTCAACAACCAGGCGGGAGTTTGTGTACCGGCCTTGGAATAGGGGAGGTTTCGTGGTCGTTGGCTGTCTGGCACTCAACGCGTCCTACGAGCCGCTGACGATGGTTCCGATGCGGCGGGCGCTCCGTCTCGTGATCGACGGCAAGGCTGAGATCGTCGAGGCGGACTCCGATCGCGTCGTTCGATCGGAGCGATTGACGCTGCCCAGACCCGCCGTCATTCGCCTCACCAAGTTCATTCACGTGCCGCGGCGCTTCCGCCGGCAAGTGACGAACACGTTCCTCTTCGCGCGCGATCACTATCGCTGCCAGTATTGCGGCCGTCACCTCACGGAGCTCAAGCCCCGTGAAGCGCTGACGCGCGACCACTTGATGCCGCTCTCTCGCGGTGGCACGAATGACTGGACGAACGTCGTCACGGCGTGCAGCCCGTGCAACACGCGCAAGGGCAACCGTCTCCCCGAGGAGATCGGCATGCACCCGCTCACGCACCCGGTCGAGCCGCACTTCGTGCACTTGAGCTGGGCGGTGCGCCGTCTCACGCCGACGCAAGCGCGGTACATCAAGACGTTCTACGGCTCCGAAGTGCTCCACCATCTCGAGCAGCTGGAGCACCGAGGAATGCACCGACATTTTAGGGCATAAACGGCGCGTTTAAGAGCCGCTTTTAAACGGCGCACTTAAGAGGCGCTCTTAAACGGCGCATTTAAGAGGCGCTTTAAACGGTGCCCTTAACTAGCGCTCTTAGAGGCGCCGTCTACCGGCGCTTTTTGAGCGTTTTTTAGTAGCGCAGTTTATTAGCGCGTGTCACACGGCGCCGTTTACCAGCGTTGTTTAACAGCGCTTTTTATGCCGTATGCCGTTCAAAGCGCCGTATCGAAAACAAACTCAAATCAAACTTAGAACTCCCATCGGTCACCAAGTCGGCCACTATCTCTCCGACGACTGACGCGAACTTGAAGCCGTGGCCGGAGCACGCCGATACCACGTGCACCCGCTCGTGGCCCGGCAGCCGGTCCATGATGAAATGCTCATCGGGCGTATTCGTGAACAGACACACCGACGAGCGCAACGCGCGGCCCGAACCTCCCGGGAAGTAGCGCCGCGCGAACGTGTGAAGGATCTCGATGTCCACGTCGCGAACGCCACGGTCGACGGCGTCCGGGTCGACGCGCTCGCCGAGGTGGTGGTATCGCCCCACCTTGAATCCCGGGCTGCCCCACTCGGGAAATCCGTAGTAGCGCCCTTCCTCGACCGTCAGATTGAACACCGGGAAACACTCCGGCACGAACGTCGACGCATCACCAATCTCGAACCACGCGACGACCTGACGCTCCGGCTCAAAAAGTCCCGCGTAGTCCGGAAGGAAATCCGCCATCCAGGAGCCCGCGCTCAAGACGAGATGATCGGCGACGTACGCGCCCTGCTCGGTCTTCACCTCGACGCGGTCGCCGCGCTCCTCCCACGTCAGGACGCGCTCGCCCGATCGGATGGTCGCTCCGTCCGCAGCGGCCAGACGCGCGTGCGCGGCGACGGCGGTCTCCGGAATGAGGAACCCGCCGTCCGGCTGAAACAAACCCAGGTGGTCCGGCGGCAGGTGATACGCCGGAAATCGCCGCGTGAGCTCGGCACTCGTCAGCACCTCGTGTGGTAGCCCGTGGATCGCGCACGAACGCCGCGACCCTTCGAAAACCGGATCGCCCGGCGCGCTCGCGTCGATCGACCCGGTGCGCACGAACAACCGCTCGCCACAGCGGCGCTCGAGCTCCGCCCAAAGCTCGGCCGCGCGAACGAGTAACGGCACGTACGACGGATGCTCGTAGTACGCGATGCGAATGATCCGGGTCAGTCCATGGGAAGAGCCGTGATCGTTCGGCACGTCGAATCGGTCGAAGGCGATCACGCGCTGTCCACGCGCCGCGAGATGCATCGCCGCCGCACTCCCCATCGCCCCCGCCCCGACGATGATCACGTCGTACCGCATCTCGTGCCTCGCGTACCAAAACACCGCGTTGGGGGTCAGACTCCCTGTTACATGAATTGTAACAGGGAGTCTGACCCCATTTAGGGAACTGTGAATATGCCCGAGCGACGTTCGTAGTGACGCTTATCGCCACCGAGAAGGCGCGAGACGAGCGTCCCGAGCCCATTGCGGATCGCCTTGAGCGGATTCCGGCTCGGCGCCTCGGGGCCCCGCAGCCATTGTTGGAGTGCGTCCAGATCGCTCACCGTCAATGTCTGTACGTCCAGCACGAGATTGTAATAGAACTTTCCCGCGCCGTCGGGGTGCAGATCGACGCGCAGCGCGCGGCCAAACGCCGCCTCCGCCGCCACGATCGTCGGAAAGCCGCCGTAGTTCTCGAGCAATCGTCCTTCATCGCCGCGGCGAACCGCGTTGAACATCTCCACCGCCGGATCGAACGCGACGAGCACGTCCCACTCGGTCAGTCCGCGCCGGTCATCGCCGAACACTCCTCCTTTTTGCCACAGCTCGAGACGATAATGAATCCGCGCCGGAAACCCGTTGTGGAGGAGCTCGCGTGTCTTCGAGTCGCCGAGCAGGCTTTCGGTGCTCACCGTCGCGCCGACGGTCGGCGCACTCGCGGCCGCGAACGCCACGTCCAATTGAACGCGCGGCCGCTGCGCCACGAGTGGCGCCGCCCAAAGAGCAAGACCGACGAGCCAGGCGCGCACACGCACGGCTAGAACCGGTGCCTCAACCGAACGAAGAAGTTCACCGGTTCGGAGGGTGTGGCGAGCGACTTCGCGGCGTACACGCCGATGCCCTGAATGTCGAGACCGAGTCCGACGTCGGACCGAAATGTCGACAGCGGCGGTAAGCTCGTGCGCGAGTAGGTCAGCCCGTCATCGCGCGCTCCCACGCGCCAACCCCGGCCGGCGTCGGCGAACAGCACCCACACCGCGTCGCCGTGCGCGCCGTGATAGTAGCGTGGCCAATCGCCCCAAATCCGGCTGAAGTCGAAGCGCAAGTCACTTCGGTATTCGACTTGAGCCAGCGCGATCCGGTCGCACTCAGCGGGCGGTCCCGGCAAGGAAACACCGGCGTTGCACGTGCCGACGTCAATCCCGGTTCTCGATCCGTGAAAGTCGTACCCCGGGAGTGCGCCCGGGCCGTCGACGGACAGTCGCCGCTCGAGCGGAAGCTCGTCGCCGCCGAGCAATCCGGCGAACACGACCCGCAAGTTGAGCTGGGCGTCCGGTCCGAGGCGGGTGTAACGACGAACGTCGAAGAATCCGCGCATGTAATTCACGGCGCCGATTCGCGGCGTCACATCGGACGTCTGCCCCGGCGACTCGATCGTGCCGCTTCCGTGCTCCGCGTCGGCGCGCACCCACCATCCGGACCATGGGTCGTCCGGATCCGTCCGCGTATCGACACCAAGTGCCAGATCAGCGATGTGAAAGACGCCCTGGTCGACGCGTGGGTTCGGCCGCCACGGATCGCCGCCGTGGAACAGCGAAAACGGATTGTGCGCGGAGCGCGCCGTCCATCGCTCGACGCCGTACGATCCCGTGAGGCTGAGATCACGCGCGCCGTACAACGTCACGTATCCATTCGTGCCGTGACGCTGATAGTAGTCACGGTAATCGCGACGGACGACGACCGCGGCCAGCGCTGTCTCTACGTCGCTCAGCTGCCAGTCCTCGACCGGATCGACCAGGTTGAAGATCCGTCCGCCGACGCCGATCCCTCGCTCGCGGCCAAATCGCACTTCGCCGGCCAGTCTATGTCCGACGTCGGCATGCTCGGAGTTGAAGCTGCCGGTGCGCGTGATCGCCGCGGCGTCCGCGTCGAAGCTCCCCCACGGCGTCAGACGATGCGCCATCGGACCGAGGCTGATCGGTAGGCCTTCGACGCGGTTGTACGCCCCGGCCTGCACGACGCGAACCGCTTCACTGCGATTGCCGTCCGCGTGCCGCTCGAGCCGGCGCCACCAACTGTCCGGTTCACGCGCTTCGTCCTCGACCGCGATGATCCGAGCCCCTTCCTCGCGGTAGCGCAACGTGTCCGTGAACACGCGAACCGCACCGGCGACGCGCGCCGAATCCCGCCCGGTCAGCGTTCCGCCGACAATGAGGATCTCGCCGTCGATGCGCGCCGTCGGGCGAAGCGCGACGGAACCGTTTACGGCGACCACCGAGCCGGCGACGTGGCCGGCGATGTCCAGCGTACCGCGTTCGAACGCGACGTTGCCGTTGATCTCCTCACCGCTCGCGATCTCGAGTCGACGCGCCGCGCGAATGGCGTTTGGCCCGTTCCAGCGGGCGACCACTTCGCGCCGCACGTCGGGCGGTACAGCGCCAAGTCGCGCTTCGGTCGGTGAGCGCTGTGCTCCGGCGAGTGCCGGGACGAGCCCCGCCACGAGCGCCAGCCTTTTCATCAACATGCCAACTCCGGATTTCGATGTCGAACGCGTCCCCCCCCCGCCCCCACGCCCCGGCGCCGCTACTCCATCGCGCTACCGACGGCGATCCCCAAGCGACGCATGCGCCGGTAGAGATTGGGGCGGTCGGTCTTGAGCCGACGCGCGGCCTCGGCGACGTTGCCGCCGGTGACCGACAGGGCGCGCGCGATGAGCGTGCGTTCGTAGTCGTCGAGCGTGTCGCTCAAGGAATGATCGAGGAGCGCCGGATCGGGAAGGGGTGTCGGCGGCGTGAGTCGCGCAGCCCGCTCGAGGGGAAGGACGGCCGCGACGTCGTTGTGCGTTACTGTGCGTCCGGCGTGCAGTATAGCCAAACGTTCCACGATGTTCGCCAGCTCGCGGATGTTTCCGGGCCAGGTGTATCTCGTGAGCGCCGCCACCGCTTCCTCGGACCACGACGGCATCGCCTGGCCGGTGCGCATCCGGTGCAGCGCCGAAAAATGCCGAACGAGCGCCGGGATGTCGGTCGGGCGCTCGCGCAGCGGCGGGATCGGAATCGGGATCACATTCAGGCGGAAGAGCAGATCGTCACGAAACGCCCCTTCCGCCGACGCGCGGGCGAGATCCTTGTTCGTCGCGGAGACGATCCTCACGTCCACCCGAATCGGCTTCCCGCCGCCGACGCGCTCTATTTCTCGAGCTTCGATCGCGCGCAGCAGCTTGGCCTGCGCTTCGGCGCCGAGATCACCCACCTCGTCGAGGAAGAGCGTCCCCCGATGCGCGAGCTCGAATCGTCCGATCCGACGATCGGTCGCGCCGGTGAACGCGCCGCGCTCGTGGCCGAACATCTCGCTCTCCACGAGATCGCGCGGGATCGCCGCGCAATTCACCCGCACGAACGGTCGATCGCGCCGCGGACTCCCGCCGTGAATCGCGATCGCGACGAGCTCCTTTCCGGTTCCGGATTCCCCCGTGATCAGCACTCGCGAGTCCGTCGGTGCAATTCGCGCGATCAGCGCGCGCACCTGTTGCATCCCCGGACTGTCCCCAATCATCTCGCCGCTCAAACCGAGGTCGGCACGGAGGACTTTCGCCTCGCGACGCGCTTGCCGGAGCTCGAGCGCCGACGACAGCGCGAGCAGCACCCCTTCGGGGCTGAGCGGCTTTTCCAGAAAGTTGAACGCACCGAGCTTCGTCGCCTTGACGGCGTCACTCAGTCCGGCGCGGCCGCTCATCATGATCACGGGCACCTCCGGCAGCGACTCGCGCAGTCGCGCCAGCGTCGCCATGCCGTCCAAGTCGCCGGGGATCATCAAATCGAGCAGAAGCGCGTCCGGCTCGGCTTCGAGCGCGCGCGCGATTCCTGCCGCGCCGTCCTGCGCGTCGCGCACTTCGTATCCTTCGCCGGCCAGCAACGCGCCGACCATGCGCCGGATATTCGGCTCGTCGTCGATGATGAGAACGCTCGGCATGTACGCGGATTACGCCGGCGTTCGAGGAGAGGACGAGGCGTCGGACAGACTGCGCTGCTTCTGTTCGGCCAGAAGCTTCGCCGAGAAACGCTGCGCCTCGGCGATGCGCTCCACTTCGATCGCGACGGCTTCGACGGCCTGCTCGATGCGCTCGAGACGCGCCGTCGCGTCGGAGGACAGTTGCGCCGGCGGAAGTACCGGCTGCGGCTCGAAGAATCGCCGCAGAATCCATCGAAAGAGCGGAGATCCGATGCCCAGGATCAGACACCCGGCGAGAAAGTACTGCCCCACCTGGATCGCGGCGCGAATCGCCTCGGGTGGGATGTTGAAGTCGGGCGGCCCCTGTGTGATCAGCACGAGCGGCGCTCCATTCAGGATGGCGGCTTCGATAACCCGGGAGCGGCGGCGGTGTTCCGCTCAGCGAGCAGCTTGGTCGTGAAGCGCTGTCCCTCCGAGATCCGTTCGACCTCGATCGCGATGGAATCGAGCGCTTGCTCCATCCGCTCCAGGCGCGCGCCGACGTCCGGAGGCAGCACCGGCTGGCGTGGCTCTCGCTCGATCCGCCGCGCGTAGGCCTTGGCGATCGGAATCCCGATCGCCGTCACGCCGGTCATGATGAACAGGACGATCGGCACCATCAACGGACTAATTCCCATCGGTCGCTCCATTTCCGTTCCGGCTGCCATTCACCGGCAACACGAATCGAACCTCCGTGCCGCGGCCCGGAGTGCTCTCCGCCGTGACGGTTCCGTCGTGCGCCAACACCGTTTGTCTGGCGATCGCGAGACCAAGCCCCGTCCCGCCAGGCTTCGACGTCATGTATGGATCCCAGATGCGCAACAGCCTCTCCGGCGCGATGCCGCAGCCGGTGTCACGCACCGCGATCTCGACGGCGTCGCGATCGGCGATCGGTGCGCGACGCACGCGTACGTCGATGCGGCCTTCACCGTCGCCGCACTGACGGCAGGCGTCCACCGCGTTCAACATCACGTTCGATAGTGCGCGTGCGAGTGCGTCGTGGTGGCCGTCGATCATCGGCACGGCATCGTCGATCTCGACGAGCGATTCCATGCTCGGCGGAATCGTCGCGCGCGCCGTATAGCGGGCAAGCTCGCCGACGTCGACCGGCGCGCGCGGGCCTTCGGGCAGGCGCCCGAATTGCGCGAAGCTTCGCGCCATCTCCTCGAGGCGATGGGATTCGATGCCCAACACCTCCACCGTTTCCGCCAGCTCCGGCGGCGCGTCACGCCGAAGTCGATCCACCGCGAAGCGGATCGGGGTGAGCGGGTTTTTCAATTCGTGCGCAAATTGCCGGGCGCTCTCGCGGAGCGCGCTGGCGCGTTCCGCCTCGAGCTCGCGCGCGCGCGCCGTTTCGAGCTCGCCGGCCATGTCGCGCATGCGTCGTCGAAGGACCTCGAACTCCGGTGCGCCGCGCCGGGGCGGCGTCACGGGAAGCGCCTCTCGTCGGCCAATCCGCTCCGTCCACCCGACCAGCTCTTGCAGCGGCCGGCTCAAATTCCTGCTCAAGTGACCGGCAACTCGCGACGCGACGACTCCGATGATCAGCACCGCCGCCAGCGTCGACAAAGCGAGGACCTTCGCGCCCTGTCGCAACACGAAATCGGCTTGCCGTGAGTTCACCAGGCTGCGGCGAAGCGTTTGCTCGTGCGCTTCCACGGCAGTCCGCTGACTTGGTGTCAGCGGCGCCGAACGCACGGCCATGACGGCGCGCTCGCCGGTGAATGCCACGCTGTCCCAAGCCGCGGTGCCGGTGACGAGCGGAAGCACGAACGATCCTGTAGCGTTCCAGGCAATGGAGATCAGAATCGACGGAATGAGCGCGAAGGCCAGCAGGATGAACAGGAGGCGGCCGCGAAACCCGACACGCTTCACAAAGGCTCTCCTCCTCCCCCCATTACGCGATGGGCGGAACACCGGTTTCGGGTCAAACATACGCTGCGCCGCGGGCACCAACCACCAGGACGGCAAGGGACGGGGGAAGCGACGACATGAAGACGCACACGAAGTATCTCACCTTCAACACGAAGAAGCGGCAGGAGATCATCGACATCACCGAGGAAGTCGAGCAGTGTCGATCCGCCGCCGGAATCAGCGAGGGCATGGTGCTCGTCTCGGCGATGCACATCTCGGCGTCGGTGTTCGTGAACGACCACGAACCGGGTTTGTGGAAGGACATCCTCGATTGGCTCGAGCAGTCCATCGCGCCCTGGGATCCAGACCGCTACCGCCATAACAGCGGTACCGGGGAGGACAACGCCGCGGCGCATCTCCGGTCCCTTACCATCGGCCACGAAGTGATTGTGCCCGTCACCGCGGGACGCCTCGACCTTGGCCCTTGGCAGCGCATTTTCTATGGCGAGTGGGATGGCCAGCGGCCGAAGCGCGTGATTCTCAAAGCGCTGGGGGACGCCTAAATGTGGCCGCCAATAGCCTTAGCTTCACTGTCCGCCTAAGTTTAAAGCTTGATCCGAAGAGCCCTTTGGCATGAATTCTAGACATACCCGAGCACCATCCCGGTCGCAGAGCGCCCTCATTCACCGCGGGCCGCAGGCGATGAACGCCGCACCGCAGTACGCGGCGCCGATTCACGCACCTAACGCCGCGCTCCTCATCGACTTCGACAACGTCACGATGGGGATTCGCTCCGACCTCGGAAAGGAGCTGAGAAGCCTCCTCTCGTCGGAGATCATCAAGGGCAAGGTCGCGGTTCAACGCGCCTATGCCGACTGGCGGCGATACCCGCAGTACATCGTCCCCCTGACCGAAGCCTCGATCGATCTGATCTACGCGCCGGCATACGGGTCATCCAAAAAGAACGCGACCGACATCCGCCTCGCGATCGACGCGCTCGAGCTCGTCTTCGTCCGGCCTGAAATCGGAACCTTCATTCTGCTCTCCGGCGACTCCGACTTCTCGAGCCTCGTCATCAAGCTGAAGGAATACGGCAAGTACGTCATCGGCGTCGGCATTCGCGAATCGTCGAGCGACCTGCTCGTCATGAACTGCGACGAGTACTACAGCTACAACGCGCTCGCTGGTCTGGTGAAGGCGTCGGACGAAGAAGCCACGGTTCGCAAATACGACCCGTGGGAGCTTGTAACCGAAGCCGTGCAGCGCATGAAGCGCAACAACGACGTCATGCGCTCCGATCGCCTGAAGCAGGTCATGCAGGAGATCGACAACACCTTCGACGAGAAGAATCTCGGGATCTCGAAATTCTCGCGCTTCTGTCAGGAAGCCGCGCAGCGCGGCTTGCTCTCCGTCACGAAGCTCGAAAACGGCCAGCTCGAGGTCGATACGCCGGATACCGTTACCGCCGAGGCTCCGGCGCGCGTCGCCGCGTCGCCGACTCTCACGCCGGGCGAACCGGGTGAAGCACCGGGTGCCGCCGCCGCCGCCGCCGAAGAACGCGGTGGACGGCGCAGCCGGCGAGGCCGTGGCGGCCGTGGTCGTGACCGTGAGGACCGCGGCGATCGCGAGCCCCGTGGCGATCGTGAGCCACATCCGACGCCCGTCGCGACGGCCGCTCAACCACCGATCGAGCCCGAGGCGACGCCTCCGGCACTCGTCGAGACGCATGTCCCGGATACGTCTGCCGGCTCGACCGGCGAGCGACTCACTCGTGGCGAAGCGTTCGATCTTCTGCGTCGCACGGTCGCCGATCTCGCTCCCGGCGACGAGTCCGTGCGGGCGAGCGATGTACGCGCGCGCGCGCGTCAGCTGCTTGGCCGCGACTCCGAAAGTCTGAGTGACCGGATGTTCGTTCGCATCCTCAAGGACGCGCACGACGAAGGGATCATCGATCTTCGCCGTCGTGGAAACGACTTCGAGATCGCTCGCGCTGCCGACGCCGCGCCGGTCGCCGAGCAGTTGGCGCTCTCCGAGCAGAAGGCAACGCCGCCGGCGCCGCGGCAAACCACGGCCGGGGCGACCGGACCGCGTTTTGGCATGGGGCCGCGTGGCGCAGGTCCGCGTGGTCGGCCGTCGGCGCCGCCTCCGGAGCTTTTGAACATCGGTGTAGTCGATACAGGAGAACCGGCAGCTCCATCCGCGGCCAGCGCGCCGGTAAGCGCGAATGGTGGTCCACCCTCCGAGGAGACGGGACCTCGGCCGAGACGAGGCCGCGGCCGTGCCAAGACCGCGGGCGAGGCGACGGCCGGCGCGAGCGAACCAGCCGCGCCCGCAGCTAAAGCCAAGCGTGCGGCCGCCGGCGGTGGGGCCGCTGCCAAGAAGGCTCCGCGCCGCGGCGGACCTCGAGCGAAGAAAGGCGCCGGGCAGACCGAAGGATGATCAAGAACGCCGCGCCACGAGCGCGGCGTTCTCGTCTCTCGCCGCCGCTTCCACCAGCCTTCTACGATCGGCCGACCGAGACGGTTGCGCGCGAGCTCTTGGGCGCCGTCCTCGAATGTCATACCCCCGATGGCGTCGCTTCAGGCCGCATTGTCGAAACCGAGGCGTACCTCGGCGAACATGATCTCGCCTGTCATGCCGCCGCGGGGAAGACGACGCGCACCGCGCCGCTCTACGGTCCGCCAGGCATCGCGTACGTCTACTTCATCTACGGGATGTACTGGTGCTTCAACGCCGTGACGCGCGCCGAACATGAGCCAAGCGCCGTGCTGGTCCGCGCTGTCGAGCCGCTGGATGGCGTTGAGCTGATGCGTCGCCGACGATCCAAAGCGCGCCGCGACATCGATCTGACCAACGGCCCCGGGAAGTTGTGCCTTGCACTCGGCATCGACGGGGCGCTGAATTGGTCGCCACTCCAACAGCCTCCGCTCCTCATTCGTCAGGGCATACCGATCGATGACGCAGACGTCGTCATTACGCCGCGCATCGGAATCACCGCGTCTGCCGACTGGCCGCTACGCTGGTTCATTCGCGACAATCAGTATGTCTCAAAGACCCCGCCGCATTTTCCACGTTCTCGCATCGACACGAAATAAAAAGGCCGGTCGTAAAGACCGGCCCTTTATTTTGTCGCCGAGTCGCCGAGTCGCCGAGTCAGTCCCGGTCGATCGACGTTCCGACGTTGTAACGGACCCCGAACTCGAGCGAGAGGTTGAACGGACGACCGTTGTAGAGAAGGAAGTCGTTCTGGGCAACCGTCGCCACACCTTGCGCGAAGACGGAGAACCAGGATGCGCGACCCTGGAGCCCGCCGATGAACATCGGCGAGATACTGACCTTGCGGTCTTGAATCGTTGCCTGCGCGAACGTGAGCTGATCGACGTTGCCGAACGGCCCCTGCGGTGTTGCGCTGGCAACCTGCTCGACTGAGAACCCCGCGCCGGCGTACGGGTGGAACCGGTCGTGCCGGCCAGGAAAGGCCAACAGCGCCATGTCGAACTTGCGCATGTTCTTCAGGTCGATGATGCGCGCGCCGCTGTCCGCCGGCGAATTGGGATCGCGCAGCGTCAGCGCCTGCTGCGTGAAGAACGCCTGGCTGCCTGACACGTACAGGCCGGCGTGTGTGCGCGTGATGAGCCACTCGACGCCGGCGAGCGGATAGCCCCTGTACTGTTGCGCGGTGTCCGCCAGGGCAAAGCCACCGGCTTTGACGCCCCAGAACCAAGCGTCCTTGAATTGACGGCCGTGCTGGGCGGCCGCGGCGTTCGGAAGCACCGCAGCGATCGCGGAGGCGATCGTCAAGGCACGGATCGTTCGCATACGACTCCTCGACAAGTGGATGACAGCCGGTGAGCCGGCTCTGTGTGTCGGACGACAGGGCGGTTAGAACAGTCACGCTCGCTTGCGCCGGATGCCCCATCGCGCCGTCTCGCGCGGCGTCAAAGAATTTTGCTATAGCCGTGCCCGGGCGGGCTGGCCGGGCGCTGTGACGGGCTTCACATTGCGAGAACGATGTCTTCCATCCTTCCCGGAACGCGCGAGTTCGAGACGGCGGTCTACGGAACCGTGTTCGGCCGGCGTACGGATGTGCTTCACCGCCTGCGGGTCGGCGACCGGCTGATTCTCGTCCCGGACCCACCAGGAACCGACGAGCCGAACGTTTGGGTACACGCGCCGGGGGGCGACGTGATCGGCCACCTGTCTCCCGACATCAACGCGTGGCTCGTTCCCTGGATGCTCGACGGCGGCCGCTGCGGCGGCGTCGTCACCCACGTCGCGGGCGACGAGGTGGCGAGCTATAAGAGACTTATCATTACCGTACGATGCCGAGCTTAGCGCCGACCTTCTTGAAGACGCGCACTGCCTGATCGAGATCGTCGCGCGTGTGCGCGGCCGAGATTTGACAGCGTACGCGCGCCGTCCCGTGCGGCACGACGGGGAAGCCGAACCCGGTGACGAACACGCCCTCGTCGAGGAGCATGTCGCTCATCTGAATCGCCGCCGCCGTCTCGCCGACGATGATCGGAACGATCGGCGTATCGCCGGGAATCGGGTTGAACCCGGCTTCGGTGATCTGCTCGCGGAAATACGTCGTGTTCTGCCGAAGCTGCTCGACCCGCTCGGGATGCTTCTCGACGAAGTCCACCGCGGCCAGCGCGCTCATGGCGACGGTAGGCGGCAACGCGTTCGAGAAGAGCTGCGGCCGCGAACGCTGCGTGAGGTAATCGGCGAGGACGTTCGGACCGGCGACAAATCCCCCGGCGGCGCCGCCGAGTGCCTTTCCGAGCGTCGATGTGATGATATCCACCTCGCCGACGAGGCCGAAGTGCTCGGCGACACCGCGCCCCGTCTTGCCGAGCACGCCGGTCGCGTGCGAGTCGTCCACGGCGACGACGGAGTTCGTGTCCCGCGCGACCTGGAGGATGTCGGGCAGTTTCGCGATCGCGCCTTCCATCGAGAAGATGCCGTCCGTCCAAATCATCCGTCGCTTGGCGCCTTTCGCCTCGGCGAGCTTGGCGCGGAGGTCGTCCATGTCGCCGTGCTTGTAGACGGCCGTCGTGCATTTCGTGATCGCCTTGGCGAGCCGCATCGAGTCGATGATCGACGCGTGATTGAGTGCGTCGGAGACGATGAAGTCCCCCTCCTGCGCGATCGTCGCGGTGAGTCCCTCGTTGGCGTTCCACGCCGACACGAAGCTGAGCGATCCCTCGCAGCCGACGAACTTCGCCAGCCGCTCCTCGAGCTCGCGATGGATCGTGAAGGTTCCGCAAATGAACCGCACACTCGCCGTTCCCGCGCCGAACTTGTGCAAACCGTCGATGCCCGCCTGGACGACGCTCGGTTCATTGGCCAGGCCGAGGTAATTGTTGGACGAGAGGATGAGCACATCGCCCCGTCCTTCCATCTTCACCCGCGCGGCTTGTGGCGAGTCGAGATGATTGAGGCGCTTGTAGACCTTGTCGGCCTTCAGTTGATCGATGGTGCTCTGGAGAGAGTTCGCAAAATCGGCGTTGAGGGTCACGTCAAATTCCTAGCTCTTGGAGGACGAAAAACGCAACTACGTTCTTGAACCACAGAGGACACAGAGGGCACGAAGGGCGCGGAGGACGACCTAAGACTCGACGCCTCCCGAGCGGCAGTCAACAAAAAATTGTCCGGACTCGTCGTGCATGAGAGCTGGAAGACCGAGGCACTCCTCTGGGTCCTCTGGGTCCTCCGTGTCCTCTGTGTTCCAAATGCTTTCTGTTTCTGGACACTGAAGCGTGCCGGGCGGCAGGTTCTCAAGCGATCTCGAAGATCACTTTCCCGGCTTCACCAGCCTTGATCGCCCGAATCGCGTCATCCGCGGCTTCCAAGGGGAATCGGTGGGTGATGACGGGCGTCGGATCGAACTGGCCGGAGCGAAGAAAGCGCGTCATCAAGAGCCACGTGTCGTACATTCGTCGGCCGACGACGCCGTAGATGGTGAGTCCCTTGAAGATGATCTCCGTCGCGAAGTCTATGTCCATCGGCTTCGACGGAATGCCGAGCATCTGGACGCGGCCGCCGACGCGCACCAGCGAAAAGGCCTGATGGATCGCCGACGGGACGCCTGACATCTCGAGCACGACGTCCACACCGAGCCCGTCGGTGTGACGTTTCACGACGTCTTCCGCCTCGTTGGGGTGCACTACATCGTGCGCGCCCATCTTTTTGGCGAGCGACAGTCGCGTGTCCTTGACGTCCGACGCGATGATGCGCGACGCGCCCGCTGCCTTGCAAATCCCGATCGCGAAGCAGCCGATCGGTCCGCATCCGGTCACGAGCACCGTCGCGCCCGGGATCTCCGCGGTCAGCGCCGTGTGAAAGGCGTTGCCCATCGGGTCGTGAATGCCGCCAACGTCGAACGAAACATCGTCGTCGAGATGCCAGACGTTGGTCGCCGGCATGGCGATGTATTCCGCGAAGCATCCGTCGCGATCGACGCCGATGATCTTCGTGTACGGACAGACGTGTGAGTTGCCGGTTCGGCAGAGCAGACAGCGCCCGTCCACGATGTGTCCCTCGGCCGTCACGCGATCGCCTTCGCGCACGTCGGTCACGAGCGAGCCGACTTGCACGACTTCACCGGCGAACTCGTGCCCGACGACGATCGGCGGCTTCACGCGGCCCTGCGCCCACGGATCCCAATCGTAGATGTGCACGTCGGTGCCGCACACACCGGCGCGGCGAACGCGAATCAGAACTTCGTTGTCCTTGATCGTCGGTTCGGGAACGTTCTTCAACGCGAACCCCGGTCCCGCTTTCTCTTTCACCAGCGCTTTCACGCGCGCCGCTCCAATGTCGATTGTCGAAAGTGATCGTTGACGCCGCACGAAACGTCGCACGCCACGAGTGTTGATGGAAGCCACGAACACGGCCGCGTCTATTGCGTGCGATAAAAACATTTCTATATTCGCTTTCAAGCACCCGAGTCAACGCGTGTTTGCGTGTTGTCGCACGGAACGCACGAGGGTACTGCGTGGGTCAGTCTCGACGCGAATTCATCAAGTCGACAAGTGCCGCCCTGGGCGTGGCGGGAATCGCCCCACTTTCCGGCGGTCGCATCGCGACCGACGCGCTGTTCCCACCGCAAGCCTCTTCTGAACACCCGATCGCGCCCGAGCCGAGCATCACCGAGCTCGCCGCGGTCGCGCTGGACGCCGCGAAGAGCGCCGGCGCCGAATACGCCGACGTCCGCTTCGTGCGCAATCGCAATCAGAGCGTGTCGACGCGCGAACAGCGTGTGTCCGGCGTGTCCGACAACGAGACGTACGGCTTCGGGGTGCGTGCGCTGGTCGGCGGTTGCTGGGGGTTCTCGGCGAGTCGCGAGCTGACGAAGGACGAAGTCGCGCGCGTCGCCAAGCAGGCCGCCGCGCAGGCGCGTGCCAATCGGTCGGCGCTCGTCCGACCCGTGCAGCTGGCGCCGGCGCCGGTCGTCGCCAACGGAACGTGGAAGAGCCCCATCGAGACGGATCCGTTCAATGTTCCGATCGAAGAAAAAGTCGCGCTGCTGCTCGCCGCGAACCAGGCGGCGCTCGGCGTGAAGGGCGCGCGCTTCGTGAGCTCCAACATGTTCTTCCTGCGCGAGGAGAAAACCTTCGCGTCGACCGAAGGCTCCAACACCTTCCAGGTCATTTATCGCACCCAGCCGTCGATGACCGTGACGGCGGTCGGCAGCGGCGATTTCGCGACGCGTGAATCCGTCGACATCGCGCCGCGCGGCGTTGGGTACGAGCACGTGCGCGACGCGAAGTTGCTCGAGATGGCGCCGAAGTGGGCGAGCGAGGCTGTCGAGAAGCTCTCCGCCAAATCCGTCGACGTCGGACGGTACGATCTCGTGCTCCATCCGTCGCACCTCTGGCTCACGATTCACGAGTCCGTCGCCCATCCCACCGAGCTCGATCGCGCGATGGGATACGAAGCGAATTACGCGGGCACGAGCTTCGTCGCGCCGCCCGAGAAAGTGCTCGGCGCGCTCAAGTACGGATCGGAGCTCATGAACATCCGCGGTGACCGGACGCAGCCCGGCTCCTTGTCCGCGTGCGGTTGGGATGATGAAGGCGTAAAACCGGAAGAGTTCGACATCATCAAGAAGGGCGTGTTCGTCGACTATCAGACGACCCGCGAGCAAGCGTTGTGGCTCGATTGGTACTACAAGAAGCTAGGCAAGCCGACGCGGTCTCACGGGTGTTCGTACGCGCAGACATGGTCTGCGGTGCAATTCCAGCGCATGCCCAACGTCTCGCTTCTCCCCGGAGCACGAGATCTTGGTTGGGATGATCTGATCGCCGCCACCGATCGCGGGATCGCCATCATCGGCGACGGCTCGTTCTCGATCGACCAGCAGCGCTACAACGCGCAGTTCGGCGGCCAGGTCTTCTACGAGATCAGGGGCGGGAAGATCACCGGCATGCTCAAGGACGTCGCCTACCAGATGAAGACGCCGGAATTCTGGGCCAGCCTCGACATGGTCGGCGGTCCCAAGAGCTACTTCTTGGGCGGCGCGTTCGGTGATGCAAAGGGACAGCCGGTTCAGGTGAACGCGATCAGCCACGGCGCGCCGGTGACGCGCTTCCGGAACGTGAACGTCATCAACACGGGCCGGACGGCATGACGATTCGCTCCCTGCTCACGACGGCACGCTACCTGTCGCGCGAGGAGTGCGAAGCGATCACCAAGAAAGCACTGACGTTCTCGCATGCCGACGAGGCCCGGGTTCTCGTCAGCAGCACGAACATCAGCAACACGCGCTTCGCGGTGAACCAGATCTCGACCGGCGGCGATGCATTCGATTCGGTCGTCACCGTGATCAGCAAGTTCGGAAAGCGGAGCGGCTCGGCGGCCACCAACCAGCTCGACGACGCCGGCCTGCGCGCCGCGGTCGAGATGTCGGAGCGTGTCGCCAAGTTGAGTCCCGAAGATCCGGAAGGGATGCCCGAGCTCGAGCCGCAGACCTATCGACCGGGCGTGAATTGGAGCGACGCGACCGCTTCGCTCGATCCCGCGGCGCGCGCCGACGCCGTCAAGCGAATCACCGAGCCGGCGAAAGCCGCGGGCCTCGTGTCCACCGGCTTCATGGAAGCGATCACGAGCGCGCAGGCGATCGCCAACAGCAAGGGCCTCTTCGCCTATAATCGCTCGACCGCGTCGGTGCTGACGACGACCGTGCGGACGTCCGATGGCACCGGCTCCGGTTGGGCCGGGGCGACGCATCACGACTGGACCAAGATCGATCCCTCGACGCTCGGTGCGCGGGCCACGGACAAGGCGCGCAGATCCGTCAATGCCGTCGCGGTCGAGCCAGGCCGATACACCGTGGTGTTCGAACCCACCGCCGCCGGCAATCTCGTGCAGTTCATCGGCCGCGCGTTGAGCGCGCGTGCCGCCGACGAAGGCCGCTCATTCTTTTCTGCATCGGGTGGAAAGAACAAGATCGGACAGAAAGTCGTCGACGAACGAGTGACGATCGTGTCCGATCCGTTCGATCCGAACATCGCCGGCGCGCCATTCAGCGGCGACGGTTTGCCCACGAAGCCTGTCGTGTGGATCGAGAACGGAGTACTGAAG